>Ga0209829_10002601_pt1 | contig 13613 bp, 18 predicted proteins | sample C_140205_EF_Meta_FD_187311 | JGI IMG/M metagenome (GOLD analysis project Ga0209829, IMG submission 187311) | Freshwater microbial communities from Lake Croche, Canada to study carbon cycling - C_140205_EF_MetaG (SPAdes) (version 2) | ecosystem: Environmental > Aquatic > Freshwater > Lake...
TAAAAAATCCCTCTACCTTATATACGTATTATAACATACTTTTACCTTTTTGTCAAGCACAATCTTTACCTGACAACAAAAAAAGATAAAATATTTTTTTATTTTTCCTATTGACAAAATCACTTTTTTATGATACCCTATATATTAAAGAAGATATTATATAAGATATTATATAAGATACTAGGTAAGAGATTAGGTAAGAGATAAAGATAAAAGAATTTAAACAAGTAATATACTAAGTAAGATACTAAGAAACTCTAATGAAGATTCTATGAAACAAGGGGGCCGACGGTAGGAGGCCTTCCTCTTGTCAATAGAATATGCTCTAAAACGGATTCTAAGGGGTGCTACAGCGCGAAGAAGGCTCTCAGGTATACAAGGGTAGCTTAGGTAGTCTCACCTATGCTCTACGGGCTTTAAAATGGCTTATTTGGAATTCTTCATTTTTTAAAATTTTTAGGTAGCGCTTCTCTCCCACACAGAAGAAAAAAACTTCACGGCCCCCCCCTATGCCTATGTCATGTTATATCATCACGTTGACCACCCCTCGGGGGATTGGCACGGCTCTTGCATGGCAAGCAAGTATCATGCCATATGCTATATAATGATAATGAGTCGCATAAGCAGCTGCTTATTGCATATCGTTCGCAATAGCAGAACAAACAGTGAACACTGAACCGGCCCTAGTGGGAGAACAAACCGAGAACACCTATCACGCGAATCAAACAGAATCCCGCGGGAGTTATATATACCATCACCAATCAATGTCTACCAATCCAGTAGAGTATCTAATACAATTTGATACAAATCTGAACGAGTCGTTCATCTCCCGTTCATGTTGGGTGGCCTAGTGTCAATTTATCGGAAACGACGGGATGCTCCCAACCCGCCGAAAGGTGCAAACGGGGTGACGGGTTATAGGTCTGATCATTAAGAGCCCTATATCGAGCCTTGAAACGGGCATGAATAACCGACTTGACATGCCAATAATGGGCGGCTAGTCTCTAAGAGCATCGCAAGATGCGACACGTATCAGCAACGGGCAGGCTTTCTTGCCTCTTTGCGACAAGTTTACTGACTCTGTGCTGGCGGCTGAAACCGACAGAGTAGGTAAATAGCGTCCTGAGTAAACTGGTTACAAATTAGGGCTAGAGCATCGCAAGATGCGACTTGACAATCATTTGACGTTCGTTTAGTCTTCAATTCATCAGGCATGGTCTTCCATGTCCCTAAATGCCGACTAGCACTTTCCTTAATCGGATTGTGGCCTAGTAGCGGAAAAGAGCAAGGGTTGCGCCTTGTTGCTAGGGATTGACCACTGTCGTTCTGGTAAGCCTCCCTAGTGCTAGGCATCGACCTAACTGATAGTTAGCTAGTCGTGCTAGGGACTCGTCTGACAAGCGAGTAACGTGGCTGGTATTTGGGCGGTCTTGCAGCATGCGTGTTGTGTAGACTTAGGGGCCATCGGTGAAAACGATGGTTGACCAGCCCGAAGGGAGTCTACGCATCAAATCCGTTAGGATGGTGCGCCTCCCGCGTCTAGGTTGAAGGTGAAACGCTTCCAAAGAGTAGCCTAGACGGTAAACATTCTATAACTAGCTAGGTGACCATGCAATTTTGTGTGGTTGCCTTGCTAGCTATGTCCCCATGACCGTCCATTGCAACAGGAGAACCATGTCATGACCAATCGTGCAAGCTATCAGCAGCTCTCAAACATCAAGCTGGGTACGTCTAAGCGTCCTACTGTTCTTGCGTCTAAGCATAAGAATGCTCTTTCTGACGTTCGCATACTGCTCCACAATGCCACTAATGCTACGTCTAATGCTTGTGCTGATGTTGCTCTTATGGAAGCATTTCGCATCGTTCGCACCATCATTCTGGAACGTAAAGCTAAGTCTTAATACCATAATCGTGGGGACATACCTAGCAAGGGCCTAGGGAATAACCGTTAAAGGATAATCTTATGTCACTTAAAATCATCGACAAGAACATTCGCACCATCGTTACCAATGCCAACAAGCTGAATGTGCTCATTCATGACACTGCTATGCTGATTGCCAACCATGCCAAGGAACATGGCGATTGCACCCGTGCTCTTTCGCTCGTTAAGGCTATGCCTGCTTCGATGCGCCGTACCATGCTTGTGCTTTGGTTCGATACTTTCACTCCCATTCGTGTTGTACTGGCGAATGATCGTGTGGGCATTGCCAAGGAAGGTACCAAGCTGTTCAAGCCTTGGGACCTCGAATTGGGCAATGAGACCCCATTTTATACGCTTGCAGAGCAGAACCCGGAATCCAAGATTATGGACTTCGACAAGCTTGTTGCGATGGTGGCAGGACTGGCCAAGCAAATCGAGAAGCGTATTGAGGATGGCAAGGTTAAGGAGGAGGATATTGCCTCCGCCCATGCCATTGCTGGCCAGATTTCCGCGCTTAAGTTTCAACGTGTGGAAGCTGCTAACGATGGCTTCGAAGCCCCTAAGCTTAATGTAGTCAACGGCTAACATTCAAGCACCTAGGTATGTGGGTAAACTGCCTATATTTCCAAAGGATTAGCATGAACATATTTCTATCTGACCCTTGTCCACAAATATGTGCCAGAAATCTAGATGATAAACGTGTAGTCAAGATGGCACTTGAAACTGCTCAAATGCTGTCAAGTGCTTTAATTGTGCAGTCTCATCTTGTGCCGGGTCCATCCGTAAATATTGGCTATGGCATGACACATGCTCATCACCCGTGCTCTGTGTGGACGCGTAAAAATAGGAGTAATTTCAGTTGGTTACTAGAACATGGTCTACACTTATGTGAGGAGTATTCCATCCGATATGGCGACACTCACGCAAGCCTTGAAGTGATTGAACGTGCTGCAAAACATAGGACCATGTTTAATAACGATGATCCTCTTGTGTTTAGCTTCAACTCATCCGGTTATGATACCGGAGACGTATTCCATGACTACAAGCTATGTCTTGTTAACAAGTGGAAGAACCTAGATAAAAAGAAACCTAATTGGGGTTACACTGGTAGGCCTGCTTTTGTGCGTCAATTGTATCCGTTTGTGTAAAGACGCCTAGTCGGCTAGAAAGGATGAATTATCATGCTTATAGGTGCTATTATTGCCACATTACTAGTGGCTATCCTTCTTCTCACCGTCTCTTTCCTTGACTCAGAGGGTCTGATTGTTGAAAGAGTCGTGCTTCTTGTCATGATTTGCGCTTGCAATGGCGCTATTATTGGGTGGTTTTTCTCATGATTACTCTCCTCCTCCACTACTATGATAGACCAAGCCGGATCATTGAGGTGCATTCCGCTATGGTTCTGATTGACTTGGCACTTATTCATGATGCTGAGACAGCCGAAATCCTGTCTTACGAGCCGTAATGGCTTCGCTCCCGTAGCTCAACTGGACCAGAGCACGAGACTTCTATTCTTGGTGTTGGGGGTTCGAATCCCTCCGGGAGCACCATTTTGAAGAAAAGACTTGACAAATCTGAAAATCATGGTATAATAGGTTTAAGGACCAAGGGGAAAAACCCCTTCTTATAGTCCCGTCAGGGACGGTCTTAGACCATTTCAAGGGTCTAATGAATACATAGATTGATAGAGATGGAATCAAGAATTATGATTATTAGGATGTAGGCTTAACAGGAGCTTACTTGCAAGTATATCCTGAGAAAATACTTCTCCGTCACGGCCTAAAGGTCGGCCAGTGTCACTGCGCCTCACCCTTGATCTCCTGTTGATTTATGTATTCTTTTGACCTTTGAACCAGCGTTGATTTCTCCTGATAGCCGGACTACGTTATGGTCCTATAGAAGTGCATGAAAATCCTTCTCGGATGGGTCGACAGTCTATAAACGGACGATCTGAGATATAGCGATAATCAGGGGAAATTGTACAGTGCAACTCTGTACCAAAGGACCAATTTTTAGACAAGCGAGGTGTGAAATGCTGGGAATCACTGAGAGTGTGTTGCAAAAGGCTAAGAACGACCTTCTTGACCTCAATAAGAGGTGGAAGACTGGTCTTTGTTACGGTGAAACAATCTACACAGATGGCACTGATTTCGGCGCTGGTGCTCACGGTGCTTGTCACTCTTGGGCTTCTAATGGTTTCTCTAATTATGGTAATCCTAGGAATAAAGACTTTCTTGTTCTTAACTGCCATCCTAATGCCCGTGTTCGTACATGTGACAAAGAATCGGCAGATGCTCTTGCCTTGTGGTTGGCACGAGAGTCTCCTTACTCGCAGTATGTTCTGAACAGGGACGATGAAGAATCTCTACTTAATGGTGGCATGATTCTTTATTGTTCTTGGGAGGGCAAGGACGGCCTGAACGACCCTCAAATGCTGTGGCTGTGCAAGATTCTCCGTTATGCTGTTGAGGGGAGCCGCTCAGTAGATGCTTGGAAGGCTTTGTACGATGGTGGTGTAGACCCTCTGTTGGCTGTTCTTATAGCTACTCATCACTCTTATTTCGATGGTGCATCGTTTGGTTATGGCTCTGTCACCACACACGTTGCTGTGTTCAACAGGCAGTATGACTACGAGGACAACGTAGAGAATATCCTCAACAGGCAGACGACAGACTCTAAGCACACCTATCAGCTCTTTGGTTCTACAAAGACAGAGAAAGTAGGCTCAAAGATTGAAACCTTTTCCACTCCTGTCATGAAAGATGACGGATGGGGAGGTAAGGTTGCTAGTGCTGAGGCAAGCCGTGAGCTTTTTGTTAAACGTGCTCTTGAGTGGGAGGACAGTCTTCGTACTAAGTTCAATATCCCTAAAGAGAGCACAGCTTATCTTGACGTAGCTTAGACTTAGACCGTCCCTAGAGCGTCGCTAGACGCGACTATGACGGGACTTAGGAGGTTTTATGTTTACTGAACACCATGTAACTGAGATGAAACAGGAGGCTCTTATCAGGGAGTGCAGGAATTTGCGTGTTTACGTAGTAGGTGGTGGTTTCCAGTATCTGAAGATGTTCTTTGATGCTGGTCTGTCTGGTGCTCGCTTTGTCGAAGACTCTGACATTGTTTGCTTCACAGGTGGCGAGGACGTAGACCCTGCTCTGTATGGTGAGAACGCTATTCCCGGCACTCACTTTAACACTTCAAGAGACAACAAAGAGTCTGACGTTTACGCTCAGGCTGTGATGTACAATAAGCCTATGGTTGGTATCTGTCGTGGTGCTCAATTCTTGAACGTCATGAATGGTGGCAAGCTGTGGCAAGACATTAACAAACATGCAGGACAGAATCACTCTCTTATCCATGTTCCTACTGGTGAAGAGGTATTCGACATGACTTCTACTCATCATCAGCAGATGCGTCCGGGTAAGGATGCTCAAATCATTGCTGTTGCCAAGCTCAGTACAACTAAGAAATGTGCTGATGAGGAGGTTCACAGGCTTGAGCCTGAGTTGGATGACATGGAGGTTCTTTGGTATCCTGACAGCCTGTCTCTGTGCTTTCAGCCTCATCCTGAGTACTTTGTTGGTGAGTGCAGACGGTACTTTCTCGAACTGTTTGACAACTACATTCTTCCTGCAACGTAAGGAGTTTAATTATGTCTGCAAGTAAGTCCTCCTACCCTAATCAACCTATGCGTAGGGGCCGTCCTAAGTCCTCTCAGAGCGGTGGTGGCAAGCGTAAGTCATGGGTATCCCTAGGAGAGAAGACAGACGGTCGTACGGACCTTGGAAAGCGTCAGAGCGGTGCTTGGTTCCAAGCTCCTATGTATGTTGAAGCTCGTTTGAAGAAGTGGAGTAGGTGAGTGTGTGGCTTGATCGGTATATTCTCTTCCAACATGCTAATGAAGCACAAGGAAGTCCTTTCAACTCTTCTTTACCTTGATACCTTTCGTGGTAAGGATAGCACAGGTGTTGCGGCTATTCGTCACAATGCTGACACCGCTATCTTGAAATCTACTGTACCCGGTTATGAGTTTATTGAGGGTAATCGCCTCGATCACCACCTTCGACTCAATGATTTTTGTTGGATTGGCCACAATCGGTTCGGCACTATCGGTAAGAATATCAAGTCTAATGCCCATCCTTTTGAGATTCTTGACGAAGATGGGTCTGTGTTGCTTGTTGGTGCACATAACGGAACACTGAAGAACAAGCACATTCTTGCCGATCATGCTACTTTCGGTACTGACAGCGAGGCTCTCTTCAACAGCATTGCTCTTGAGGGTCTTGAGAAGACCATAGCTACGGTTGATGGTGCTTGGGCGCTGACATACTACGATCACATTACCGAGGAGCTTAGATTCCTTCGCAACAAGGAACGTCCTTTGTTCTTTGCCTTTGAGGAGGGTTGCAAGACTCTTGTATGGGCATCTGAAATCTGGATGATTCGTATTGCCATGTCTCGCTTTGGTCTTAAGCTTGAGAGAGATGAGGTTCACGAGGTGTCTGAGGATACTTTGTATAAGTTCTCTGCCCCCATGAAACCTAATGATGTTATTACCTTTGAGACAAAGGGGGGCGTGGTTGGTAAACAAACCCCTGATTTTTTTCCGGGGGTGCATGGGACCGAGAGATGGGGTTCTGGAATTCATGGAGGCGGCCACCATCTCCCGCAAACAACGTCGCAGACAACTCCGCCAAGGAAGGTTCCGGCGCTAGCACCACACCACAACTCGAATTTGCCGTCTACGACACAGACAGGAAGCAGTGGAGGGAAGCCTCCCTTAGCGAACGATACTTCATCAAACAAGCAAACCGATAACGTTCGTCCTATCCTTTCTGCTAAGAGCTACAAAGGCTATAACGGTAAGATGTTGGCCCGAGACGAGCTGTTGGATCAATTGGCTAATGGCTGTTCGTGGTGTGAAACTGAGTTTATTCGTGCAGAATCAAGGTATGCGTGGCTGGCTGATGGCCATCCTGTATGTATGAAATGTCTGACTGACTCTCATGTCATGACAGAAGAAGACCGTAAACTTGTCATAATGCATTAAGAAGAAAGGTATTTACTATGCGTATTACTATTGGTTGCGATCCTGAACTGTTCGTCACTAACAAGGAAGGTAAGTTCCGCTCTGCTTATGGTCTTGTGCCGGGCACTAAGGAGAATCCTTTCCCTGTTGAGAATGGTGCAGTCCAAGTTGACGGTATGGCTCTTGAGTACAACATTGACCCTGTTGATAACGTTGATGATTTTGTTCTTTATAATCAATCAGTTATGGCACAGTTGAAGGACATGGTTCCTGAATATAACTTCGCCATTGTCCCTTCTTGCCGCTTCAATGGTAACCACTTCCGTCGTCAGCCTGAGGAAGCTAAGGAGCTTGGGTGCACTCCTGACTACAACGCTTACACCATGAAGGAGAACCCAAAGCCTGATAACAAGACGACCATGCGCACGGCTTCTGGTCACATCCACATTGGATTCTGTGAGGGTGCAGATGTAAATGACCCTGACCACATGATCCGTTGCTCTGTTCTTGTTAAGCAGCTTGACTGTTTTCTTGGTCTTCCTTCGCTTCTGTGGGACGGCGACACAGCTCGTCGCAAGATGTACGGTGCTGCTGGTGCTTTCCGTCCTAAGCCTTATGGTGTAGAATATCGTGTACTTTCAAATGCTTGGCTTCTGTCGGAAGAGCGTATGCGGTTCGTGTACAACCAGACTGTCGCTGCTGTTGATAACCTGATTGAAGGTAATCGTCCGTTCGAACGTATGGGTTACTACACGACTGCGATTAACAAGAGTGATGTGACTCGGGCTATTCGTAACATTCAGGCGTTTCTGCCTGACGGTAATCTTATCGTTGAGAAGGCTCTTGCACTAGGCGTAAAGGGTATTTGATATGTCTTTGAGAGGTGACAAATACGAAACTACTGAAGAGGTTAAGTTTCGTCTTGAGAATACTGTCGTCTTGTACGATGGTGAACCTGTGTACATTAACCGCGTAGAGGACGGAGCAGAGCTTGGGGAAGTAGCCCGAGTCTTTTTCACTAAACTCCCTCTTGATGATCGCAGAGAGACTCGTAAGTTTCTTTCCTCTCGTAAGTTTGACCTTGCCCCATTCCCTATGGGCTATATGAATTATAACAAAGACGCTATCTTTGTTACTCGTTCTCCTATCCGTCAAAACCGTCAAGGATTGTGCGTCCATACAGTGCGTACAACAACCATAGACGGAGGGCGTGCTGATATTGGTTTTATTCGCATGATCAGTGATCAAGGATTCACAGATATGGTTAAGGGAGTGTATCCTTCCTTCCCAGATGCTGTTGATTTGATGGAAGAAGAGAGCTATTACTCTGTAGCTCTTAGCCGTTCGATAGCCTTGAAGGTTGATCGTGACCTAGACGTACTGTTTCTAAAGAAGAATAACACTAACTGTGGTATCGCTCTTCGTGGAGAAATAGGTATTCGTCTGTCTAAAAAGTATCACTTCCTCCGGGAAGAGTTGGAAGCATGTAAGATTCCTTTCATTCGATAGGTGTGAAATGTCCAGACTTCAAGACTTTCTTAATTCTCCTATAACGGCTATTGCTCCTATGGCTGTTCGAGCTAAAACAGGTGACCTGTATGGTATTGAGTTGGAGTGCGAAGGCCTCAACGTAGACTGGGACCGCACTCCTGATATTACTAAGGCTTGGGCACCCCACAGGGACGGATCACTCCGTAACAACCACGGAGAGGCTTGTGAGTGGGTGTTTAAGGGTCCTGCGACTTATGCCAAATCGTGCGAGAGAGTAGGCCTCCTGTTCGATTACTTTGATAAGCGAGAGGCGCAACTGGTCCCTTCTAACCGTACCAGCACCCATATCCACTTCAACATGGGCGACAAGCGTGGCTACCAGTTCGTTAACTTGTTCATTCTGTTCACTATTTTTGAAGACCTTCTTGACCGGTTCTGTGGTGAAGATCGTAAAGGCAATCTCTTCTGCCTGTCCTCTCGTCATGCAGAGGAGCAGTTGGAGTGGTTTAAGACTGCCTGTTTCGAGAGGTTTACTCTTAACTTCCGAGAAGAGCAGCGTTACTGTTCTCTGAATCTTGCAGCCATCAACAAGTTTGGTACTGTTGAGTTTCGGGGTATGCGAGGCGTAGACAACAGAGAGGATATGCTGGCTTGGTTGAGCATTGTCCGCGAGTTGTGCGAGTATGCTTGCTACAAGATGCGCAATCCTATTACGATTATCGAGCAGATTTCGATTAAGACACCAAGAATGTTTCTTTCTGAGATTTTCTCAGAGGAGAATGTTCAGCGCCTTACTCAAGGCTTGTCAGACAACGAGATTCATGACTCTGTTTATCAGGGTCTTCGTCTTGTTCAGATGATTTGTTATCAGGTTGGTACTGAGTTCGATGGTGTTAATATCATTGGCAAGGACTTCTGGGCATCTCTTGAGAAGAAAAAGAATGACGAAATAGAGGCAATTGCTGCCGAGCTTCTTGAGCCTATTCAGGGTCTTAGGTGGGTCGTACCTTTCGGTATGCAGGAGATGGTCAATGAGGTTTAGAGTGTATCCGTACAAGAAAGGTTCAGCCTCTGCTAAGGCACTTTCTATCGCACTTGGGGGTAAGGTTCTTAGACTGAAGGGTTCTAGGTTCAAGCCTAAGTACACTGACGTAGTTGTTAATTGGGGCAGCAGCAGGGTCCCTTACTTTGGTCGCGCTCCTGTGTTGAACCCTGATGTGACTGTTGCTCAGTGTAAGCTGAGGACTTTTCTCGCTCTGAAACAGTCAGGTGTACGCATTCCTGACTTCTGTGTAGGGAGGGAGAACATTAACTGGCTTGAATACCCGGTTGTGTGCCGTACTAAGCTTAACGGACACAGTGGTGAGGGTATTGTCATAGCCAACAACGAAGAAGAGCTTGTAGACGCTCCTCTGTACACTCAGTATGTCAAGAAGAAAGATGAGTACCGTGTTCATTGTGTGGGTTCTGCTGGCGCACACGCCTTCTTTATCCAACGTAAGGCCCGTAAGCTTGACGTAGAGAATCCTAACTGGAAGGTACGCAATCTTGCTGGTGGTTTTGTTTTCGTAGAAGTACCTATCGAAGAAGTGCCTAAGGATGTTATTCATCAGGCAGAGCAAGCTGTGATTGCACTTGATCTTGATTTTGCTGGTGTAGATGTTATCTGGAATGAAAGAGAAGGTAAGGCGTATGTCTTGGAGCTCAACTCAGCCTGTGGCCTTGAAGAACGCACCGCAGAGCACTACAGAGACGCGATATATAGTCTTCTCTAGGGTTCTGAACGAGACTACTCGCATCCTTAATGGCAAGGGTGCTCAAGGCTGGGAGAAGGGTATAACCTTCAACGATGAGAAGCTAGCCTTGGCCGAACTTCGGTGGCTTGAAACCCACAACAGGCAGAATATGGAGTACAGACTTGTGTCTATTTCTCAGACTCGACGTAAGCTTATCCTGTCGGATTTAGATGATGAGATACCTGTCTGAAAAAAAGACTTGACAAAACTGAAAAACATGGTATAATATACTTAAGGACCAAGCGGGAAAACCCCCTTAACACAAGGCAATATTTATGAGATGTCATGTATGTGATAAGACTCTTACTGAGTCAGAGATTATTATTCTACCAGACAAGACATTTGATTGTTGTTCTGTCTGTTTAGAGGTTGCACTAGATGCAGCATACTGTGATGGATTCACAAGAGAAGACCCCCTTGTTCGCGACCCTGAGTTTGAAGAAGAGTTTGGTACTGGTGAAGTAGAGATACTTGACGAACCTGATTTGTTTAGAACTGCTTACGATCACTGCGATCCTTCTTTTGTTGATGGGGGTGAAGATGACCAGTGAACAAGACGTAGTTGGTAATCTCGCCGCGCTGAGTGAGGCGCAACTACTGCCGTGCCCATGGTGTGAAAGTACTTGCCTGCATTTGCAGCATACCGACACACGATGGTTTGTGGAATGTCACGAACTGCTTTGTTTGGCGGATGGCCCCACGCGCCCTACCAAAAAAGAAGCCATCACCGCATGGAACACCCGCGCCGAGGCCGCAGAGGCGCAGGTCGCGCGGTTGAAGGCGCTCGTTAAGGAGCTAGCCGACGATCTTGAAGCCGAGGTGCAGGACCGTTGGGGGTATGATGAGCGTCTCGCACACAAGTTGAAGCGTGACATGGATGTTGTTGTCCGCGCCCGTGGTGAACTAGAGGAGCCGAGCCAATGAGTGATGATCTGATAGCGCGGTTTGAGGCCCGTTCGCGCTGGACAAACTTGAACGTTTCCGATGGCGACCTGTTCCGCCAAGCCGCCGCAGAACTTCGCACCCTCCGCGCCGAGCATGACGCAGCGGTACAGGCTGAGGTAGCGGCGATGAACGATTTGCAAGCGCACAAAGACGCACTGGCACAAGTCGGTGAGTTTATTTGCCGGAAATGTGGTCGGCGGCAGGAAGCAACATTTGCACCGGGAGACTTTTGACATGACCGTGAACGTAACTCAAGCCGACTTGGACGAAGCGGCTAACTATGGTTGCGGATTCTGCCCTGACGGCACAGAGGAAGACCTCGCCCAAGCCTTCGCCCGCCACCGCACCGAAGCTTACGCAGCCGGTCTTGCCGAAGGGGGCGCACTGGGGATTGAGGCGGCTGCGGTAGCCTGCGAAGAGCAGCGGGATGCTTACCTGTCGCCGCAATATGCTACTGGTCAGCCGCTATCGTCGATCATGGAGCGCATGGCTTGCACAACGTGCCGCGATGGCATCCGTAACCTCGACCCCGCCACCATCCGCACCCTCCGCGCCGAGCCAGTGAGCGATGATCTGATAGCGCGATTGGAAGGCTTTGAAGGCTCAGACGATTTGGGGAATGGTGATTTTTCCGTGTGCTACCAAGCAGCCGCAGAACTTCGCACCCTCCGCGCCGAGCGGGACTTCCATGACCGAGCTGCGCAAGAAGCGATTGTTTTGGCGAATACCGCTGTAGGGAGTCAACTTGAGTAAATTCAGCCATCACGAAGGCTGTCCTAAGTGTGGATCATCTGACGCACTGGCAGTCTACACCGACAACAAACATTGTTTTGTTTGCCACTACAATGAACAACTAGGAGATAGTGCCATCGCTGACAAACACGAAGTAAAACATGCTCAAGATAGAAATCTTACACCTCTTCCGGGGGGTGAACAGATTGCTATCAGAGATAGAATGATTTCAGCAGGAACAGTTAACAAGTACAAGGTGACTGTTAATACAAATCCAGAGAGTGCGGCAGGTCATGTATATCCTTATTTCGATGAAAATGGTGCCCACGTCGCCAACAAAGTACGTCGTAAAGGTGAGAAGGCTTTTTACTGGGAAGGTGATGTTCAACGAGGAACTATGTTTGGACAACAGCTATTTCCCGCAGGTGGGAAGGCTATTACAATCGTTGAAGGAGAGTGCGATGCCCTTGCCGGATTTCAGCTTACTGGCTCCCGCTATCCATGCGTTTCAGTTAAGTCAGCTTCTGAGGCCAAAAAGAACTGCGTGGATAATTTTGAATATCTAGATAGTTTCGATAAGATTGTTATTGCGTTTGATAACGACGAACCCGGACAGAAGGCAGCCAATCAGGTTGCTCAGTTGTTTGCTCCGGGCAAGGCCCACATTCTTAAGCTTGAATTGGCTAAGGATGCTAACGACTATCTTATGAAGGGTCTTGAGAAAGAGTACATCAACGAATGGTTCCGCGCTCCTAGCTACATGCCTGACGGTCTTAAGATCGGTAAGGATATGTGGGAGGAGATTGAGAACCACAAGACACCTAAGTCTGTTCCTTACCCCTTTCAAGGGCTGAACTACATGACTTATGGACTACGTAAGAGCGAGGTAGTGCTTCTTACTGCTGATACTGGTGTAGGTAAGACCAGTGTCGTTAAGGCTGTAGAACATTCCTTGTTGATGAATCCTGAGTTGATTGAGGCCAAAGAGGGTGTTGGCATTCTTCATCTTGAAGAACCTAACTACGATACCGTCATTGGCCTGATGTCTGTTCAGGCTAACAAGCCGTATCACCTTCCTGATACAGAACGGACCGCACAGGAACTAAAAGAACATTTTGATTCTGTTATAAACCATGATCGTATTGTTATTTACGACCATTTCGGTAGCAATGAGATTGATACTGTGTTGGCCAAGATTAGACATATGGCAGCGCTGGGTTGTTCTTACATTGTTCTGGATCACCTTTCTATTATTGTCAGTGATCATAGTGGCGACGAAAGAAAGCAGCTTGACGAAATTAGCACCAAACTCAAGATGCTTTGCATGAATCTTCACATCTGTGTTATTGCTGTTATCCACATCAACAGGCAAGGACAGGTCAGGGGTTCAGCAGGTCCTGAGCAGATTGCTAACATTGTTATTAAGCTTCACAGAGACAAAACTGATCCTGATCCTTGGAGACGGAATGTAACCAGCCTTGTAGTAGAGAAGAACAGGTTCTGTGGGCGTACTGGCCCAGCTTGCTTTTTGTTCTACAACGAAATTACAGGGCGTCTGGAAGAGCTTACTAAGGAGGCTGGTGAGGTATACGAGAAAGGTGGTAGCCCTGCCGGTAATGAGTTTGAACTCTACAAGTAAGGAATAATATGTATCTCAACTGGGAAAATCAGGCTCAGGATTACTATGGGATAGATATTG
>Ga0209829_10002606_pt1 | contig 13599 bp, 14 predicted proteins | sample C_140205_EF_Meta_FD_187311 | JGI IMG/M metagenome (GOLD analysis project Ga0209829, IMG submission 187311) | Freshwater microbial communities from Lake Croche, Canada to study carbon cycling - C_140205_EF_MetaG (SPAdes) (version 2) | ecosystem: Environmental > Aquatic > Freshwater > Lake...
GGGGCGGGTCTTCCCCGGCAGTTGCCACACCTCCCGAGCGAGCCTGCTCGATGTGGCAGGAGCGGTCGAGGGAGTTGGTGAGATGCTGCCCCGGCCCGAGGGGGCTCGGAGCGGCACTCTGGGGCAACTTTGCGGGCGGTGGTTGGGCCCGAGAGCGAGGGCCCCAGAAACGCAAAAACCCCCGCGAAACCCGGCAATTCCGGAACTTCGCAGGGGTCTAAAGCGGAGAGGCTCCGGTCGGAGTCGAACCGACGATGGCGGATTTGCAATCCGGCGTCGAGGCCCGAAAACCCCGAGGAAAACGCAGATTCTGGGGAAGTGCCCATGAAAGTGCCCATGCTCAACCCTGCCGACCGCGACCTCGCAGTGGTGGTCGAGGCATGGTCGAGCCTGCCTCCCGCGGTCCGAGCAGGCATCCGAGCGATGGTCGAGGCGAGCCGGTGACGCGGCCGGCGGGGCGGTCCGCAGGATGGCGGACACCTGCCATACAAACCTCCGCGGTTTGGTCCGCGAGCGCGTCCGCAGAATGACCGCAGCATTTTTGCAGGACACAAGCCGGCCAACCCCTATGGGGGCGGCAAGCAGGATGGCAAGAAGCCGCCGCGTAAACCTCGCGGCTTCTCCCAGCGTACGCGGGGCCGAAATTGGAAAACGCACAAGGATTGATGGGGGTGGGGTCAGCGACAGTCGCTGCCTCGACCGCCAACCCCAACCACCCTTCACGCGAATTCCTGTTGGGTTTTGAAAATCGGAGGCCCGAGGGGGGGTGGGGTCGCTGTGAAAATCGATCGCCCGGCCGAAACGCTACGCTCGCAGCGCGAGCGTAGCCGCGAATTGAGAAGCCTTTTTGCCGCCCCTGGCGATCCCGGCGGATCAGCGGTCAGCTTCCGGCGGGAATTCCAGCGTTGGCAGGCACTCGCTTCACGCCATCATCGGCTGGAACTGCCTGCGGAACTTCGCCGGCGTTATGCCAAAGATGTCGCTGAACATCCGCGTGAAATGGCTCTGAGAAGAGAACCCGAAATCGATGGCGACTTCTGACAGAGGGGCCAAATCGCCCTGAATAACGGCCGCCGCCATCAACAGCCTGCGCCGATAGATAAACCGACCGACGCTCAGCCCCGCCGAGCAAAGAAACTTTCTCGCAAAGTGGCTCGGCGCGTAGCCCACCAGCGAAGAGAGTTCCTTCAGGTGAATCTGGCGTGCCAGATGCGTGTCGATGAATTCCACAATCAGTCGCATGATTGGGGCCGCAAAAACACTCTTGTCGCCTAGCAATTCAGGGGGTTTTCGGCCAGCAATCTCCGCGAGACGCAAGACCATTTGGCGAGCGGCGGTTCCGGCATCAAGATCATCCTTCCCTGCACGCTGGCCGAGCGTGCGTTGAAGCTGCCGCATGCATTCAAGCAATACGGAGTCGTTTCGAGGCAGAAAGCCTTCCCACTCACTCGACAGAACCCGGCCATTACGCTCGTCGCCATTGCTAAGTTGCCCGGGGGGCACTTTGATGACAAAAACCCTCGATGGATTCGCTGCTGGCTTGGCAATGATGACATTCATCGAGTTGTCGCCAGGGTAGCAGGCAACCTGATGGGGTGCGTGTTGGAATGCCGTCTCGTGGCCCTTACGAATCCACCGAATGCCTACGGGGGCATTCATTTCGCATGCCAGCGTGTAATGGGTTGCGCGCTGCTCCACAACGGCGGTCGCGGCTGGCTCAACGGTGTGCAGGTAGCCGAGCCACAAGTAATGCGGAAACAGCGAGGGCTGAATGCGGTCCATGCGAAACATCAAGAGTTGTGGGGCTTCGTTGTGGTGGGCAGAGTATCGGCGTTACCTGCCTGACGCTCCATTATTTTGACTTTCAGCTGATTTTCCCGAGGTGGATCGATCTGTCTCGGCAGAGCCAAAGCAGCCGTGATTCACCAATAAAACAGTGTTTTATCGTGAAATATCGTGTTTTTTCGGTGCAGAGCCCAGTCTTTCGTGGAATTCTAGTCCTCCCGTGAAAACATGATTTTTGCTTGAAAAAACGAGTTTTCCTTGAAAAGGCAAGGTTTCCGTGAAAAAACGACCTACTCGTGAAAGAAACCAAGAGGGGGGTTCTCCTAATCTCTCCGAGAGGGCGTTCCGCGGGGGGGATATTTGTATCCCAACGCTGGATCAATGGCAATCTTTTGCGGGGGGTTTTACCACTTCTAGGAGGTGGCCCCCAGAAAATGACATCGGCGGAGTTAAAAAATGAAAACAGTTCAGTTCATCGTCGCAATATCCGTTCTCGGTCTCCTTCGTCCATGTGCTGGCCAGGCAGCGAGCATTGGCAGCATGGCTGCGTGGGCTAGGGGGCAGCGGAAGCCTTCCTGTTTGTCCCGTTTTCCTAGGAGTGTCTCAATGAACCGCTATCTGGCTGCCATAACGCTTGTGTTGGGCCTGCTTGTCGCAGGCTCTGCATCGGCTTCGATCATCAACGAAGTCGGGACGGTGAGCACATGGGCCGCGAATCCCGACCAAATGGTGGACGACAAGGTTTTCAGCTACATAGGGAATTCAATCAATTGGACCGACTTCAACAACCTTGATCGCGTAACACTGACGGCGTTGCCGTCTCTCAAAACGGCCCATCTCGTTCTCACGGGCCTTAACGGTGCTGTTGGCCCAGGCTCCTACTGGCTTAATTACAGCGTCGAAATTGATGCATGGAATGGGTTCACATTCGGTGGCGCCCGTTTGGACAGCACCGTATCCCTTCCGTCCACAGTGGTGACCAAAGCGATCTATGGTTCTCTGACAGATCTTCAGAATCACCAGTCCCCCTTGCTGACACTCACGTCATTGAACGGGGTTCCCGATCCTGTGTTTCCGCCGTCGTACCTGGGTCTGCCTCCCCTGAAGAAGATATGGGTGGAGGATACGATTGCTCTGGTCAGTGCAAACTCCGTTCTCTCGGCCTTGGATAATACATTTTTTCAGGTTCCGGAGATCGATCCGAATTCCTTCGGCAGTGCCTTCGCGCTGCTGGTGGGCTCGCTCGGCCTCATCGAGCGTCGCGCCCGTCGAGTGCGTTCGCTCCTGACGGGCGCCTGAGCGACTCTGACGGATTAACGAATCAGAGCCGGGCCGGGCGCCGCAGGGTGCTCGGCCCGGCTCGTTTTGGGTGGGTCCTTCCACGGCAATCGGCTCGGGAGGATCGGTGCGAGCCGGTCGAAAAACACACTGAGTTTGTTTCCTTGCTCACCCCTCCGGCGAGGCCCCTCTGCCCGGTAGACTGCTTGTCTGGGGCGGATGCTGTTTGCAAGCGGTATCCCTCGCGGCTCGGGTGCAGTGGTGGCTTATGCCTTTCGCTGCCCTGCACCTGAGCCGACCCGATTCAACGAAAGGCAGGCAGGGATGAACGCTGTCGAGCGATTGCTCGCACATGGGGAGCAGATTGTGTCGCTGTTCGATGAGATGCTGGGCGAATACCCCGACGTTTCTGAGCAGACCTACAGCATTGTGCGAGTCGAACAGGACCGAAACCAACTCGGGGAGTGTTTCGGGGAGCCCGGTTTCCATTTTTCCGCCAAGCCCGCCAAGGCGACACTCACTGCCGAGCGGCTCGCCCTAATGGAGCGGGTGCCGAGTCACAGCTTGATGGATAACGCTATTTGCAAGGCATACGCAGACGGAGCCCGGTCGCGAAGCGACCTGCCTTCCCAAGTGGTCGAGACCTACTGCGGGTGGCTTGAACGCATAGAGCAGCTGCTCCATTCGCCAACGATGCACTCGCTCCTCGCGGGTGTGGTCGCGGAGTCTCTCTCTTGGGGGCCGCATGCTGCAAACATCGCTTCGCTCGCGAGGGATGTGAACGTTGCGGTGCGACGGCTGTGTGGAAAGAGGGAGTCTGTAATTCGAAAGCCCTTTTTCATAAGTGGTGCTGTGACCACCCGGGCCGATTGGCTCATAGAGAAGCGGCGGTATGTACGGCCTGCCATCGATGCCTTACATCCCTACGCTCGCCCTCCCGCCCCGCTGATCGAGGCCGCGGAGAAGAAGGCCAACAGCAGCCGCAGTCGAGGCGGCCGCCGGCAGAACAATGAGGCGCTCGCCCGCGACCTGCTTGCGGGATGGGATGCTTTTAATCCCGAAGATGTGCGACCTAAGAAGCCCGACTACATCGCCCGCCGGCCCGAAGTGATGGCGATGAAAAGCCTCGATGCGAGGCAGAAGAAAGCTGCTCTCCTACTCACCGCTCTCAACTCCGCCCTGGCTCTCCGCCGGTCCAAGGCTCGCCAGATGCGGCCGCCCCGCGGATGAACTGAGCATCGCGAATTCCTCCGCGTACGTTTTCCCGAGGAGTGCCTCGCTCGGCAGCGGCCGGCAGCGGCTGGCACTAAGGCTTTTTCGCTCCGCGGAGGAATGAAACTACCCTCCGCGTATCGCTTTTCTGCCGACGAAATCACTGCATGATGCCTGCATGCGAACCGCACATCGCGGGTCGCGGCAAAGGCAGGAGTGATGCAGATGACTACCGACCAGCAGGGAGCCTTACTCGCAGAGTTGGGGAGAGTGAAACGAGCCCTTGGAATGGCTCTCGCGGAATTATGCCGCATAAATGCGGGCTGCCCCTCAGACGCGAATATGGAGATTTGGGAAGCGTTCGAAAATATGGGCGGTGATGGCGATGCACTATTCCGGTCCATCGAGTTTATCCGCGAGTTGAAACAGACCGCCTCGACTAGCAAGGCATCCGCAGGAGGTGCCCGATGAACTGCACATCCGGCTTCAGTCGCTGCGGCTGTGATGAGTGCTGGGCTCGCGACCCCGAAGTGGTCGCAGACCATCTCGACCGCTGCTTCCGCGATCAGCCCTTGGGTGAGCAGGGGTGGGGTGGCTTGCAGCAAATGTGGAGTGAGGCGGCTAAGTACATCGAGCAAATCCAAGACATTTGCATTTGGGGCAGCAGCGACCCGGCCGCAGAGGAGAAGGAGATTCGATGGCGGCTGCTCGCAGCCTCCGCGAGCCTGCTCAACCTCTCGGCAGCAATCGAAGGGATAAGGAGGGGCACTCGATGAGCAGACCGAAGAAGCCCTCTCCCGACCCTCACTCGGACCGCATCGCTGCCGAAGTGAGCCGCCGGCTGAATCATGCCCTCGCGGGCATCGACCTTCGCAGCCTTATCAACGTCAGTAAATCGAAGAAGCCCGCCCGGCAGGCGGCTCCGCCACGAAAGCGGAGTCTGCCTGTCGAGCCGGGCGATGTGCAGCAAACCCTGATCGAATTCAAGGAAGGAAACCTGAGATGAAATCAACACTCACCCCTGAGAGCCTCCGCGAGCTGCTGTCTGCGAGCGAGTCGGCAGAGATGGCAGGAGTCGCGAAGCGGAGTTGGTGGCGTTATGTGAGCAGCGGTCGAGCCCCGCAGCCGGTCCGCCTGGGCGGTGCTGTGCGATGGCGGAGGAGTGAACTGGCGGAATGGATTGCCGCCGGATGCCCGCGGTCGAGAAAGGAGGCTGGACGATGAATAACGTTCGACTGTCGCCCGAGCAGCAGCAGGAGGTGTGCGAAGACCTGCTCTGCATCGCTCAGGCAAGGCGATTGGAGGAGCTTGTGTTGCTACGGAGGCAGATGCTCAGCGAGTGTCGGCCGCCCTCTGCTTTGCAGTGGGTCGATGCCGACTTCATTGCTCGGCAGGCTTCCACCCTCATCGGAGGCACTCCGGGCTATTGGCGAGATGCAGCGGCGGCAGCCTTAGGCCTTTCCTCCCGGGTCGAGTCGAGTATCGAGGCAGTCCGCCAAGTGGCAGCAGATGTGCGATGGCAGGAGCCGCCCCAGCAGGCTCCCTTGCCGGTCCAAGTGAACGTTGCAAACCGAAAGCGAGGTGGTCGATGAGTCTCTATCTCGATGTGCAGCCGGCCGGCAAAGGCACCACAGCCACAGTAAGTGCCCGCCGCGGCGGCCCCGGTGGTGAGGTGGTCGCCTGCGAGCGATTCGACCTGGCCCGGGGGAAGCAGCGGCAGGAGTTCACAGCATCGCTCCGCGACCGGCTCGGAGAAGACTCGCACCACCTGCTCAACTCCGAGGCGGTCGAAAGGGAATTGGCGGAGGCGGCCGCCGGGCTCGCGGGTCCCCCCAAGGCTGCTCCGCCTGCGGATGTGGTCGAACTGGGCGACGGGCGAGTGGTGCGGCCCGAGCGGTTTGTACTGCCGGGAGTATCCGGGCTCACTGTGCCCCGCCGCATCGCCCGCGGGGGAGAGCCGGTTTCGGAGTGGCTGCTGCTCCTGCGATGGCAGGACGGCAGGCGAGAATCGCTGCCGCTGCCCGAGATGCTCACTGCGGAGGAGGGGCAGATATACATCGCTCCGCGGCCGCCGGCCCCGCCTCCCGACATGCCGCCGGGCTGGTCGGCAGCAAGCCGCGAGAAGTGGCTCGCGGGCTCGACCTCGATGCCGCCCGATGAGCTTTGCCGCCTGCTCATCGAGGGCTTCGCAAAGTATCTCGACATGCCGAGCGAGACTGCCGCCGGTGCTGTCGCGATGCTCACCTGCTGGTCGATGCTGTCCTACATTTTCCCGGTCTTCGATGCTGTGCCTTACCTCGCGGTAGGTGGCCCTATGGGCAGCGGAAAATCCCGCGTGTTCGAACTGCTCTCGCAAGTAGTATTGCGACCGCTCAATACATCGAACGTTTCTAACCCTGCCCTATTCCGCAGCCTACATGGCTTCGGCGGAATAGCCCTGCTCGACGAGGCAGAGCGACTTCGCGAGAGCCGGTCCCCCGAGGTGCAGGAGCTTCTGAGCAGCCTCCTCGCGGGCTACCGCCGGGGCGGCTGTGCTACTCGCTGCGAGGCGGCAGGCGACGGGCAGTTTGTGATGAGGTATTTCTCTGTCTACGGCCCCAAGGCACTCGCGGGCATCAATGAACTGCCCCCGCCCTTGGCGAGCCGTTGTCTGCCGGTGCCGATGTTTCGGAGCCCGCCCGGGAGCAAGAAGCCCCGGCTCCGAGTCGAGGCGGATGCTGCGAGGTGGCAGATGCTGCGAGATGCTCTCCACATCCTCGCTATGGAGCATGGCAGCGAGTGGCTTGCCCTGCCGGCCCGGCAGGATGTGGTGCCCGAGATGAGCGGCCGGAATTTCGAACTGTGGCAGCCGCTGCTGTCGATTGCCGCCTGGCTGGAAGACCGAGGTGCCCGCGGGATGCTCGACCTCCTGCGAAAGCACTCCGCGATGCTGATCGAGTCGAGCCGCGAGGCAGCGACTCCGCCTGACGATGAAGCCCTTCTGCGAGCCCTTTCTCGGGCGGTTGGTAACGGGCTGGCTCCGACCGCGAGCGACCTGCTCTTGGTTGTGAGCGAAGCAGACCCGAGCCTGTTTCGCAATTGGTCCCCCCGGGCTGTGGCGGCTCATCTCGGGCGGTACTCGCTGAAATCGAAGAAGACCAACGGCAGGCACATCTTCGACCCCTCGACCGCCGACCTGCTCCGAGTGCAGCAGGCATACAGCATCGACCTCGACATGCCGACCGACCCAACCCCCAGCAATGTGCCAGATGTACCCTATGTGCCCCGGAAGCGGGCTCGGCAGGGTACGTAGGGCACGTAGGGTACATTCTTGAGAGGAGGCCCCAATGGCTTTTGATGCCGCATCCCTGCTGCATGACCTGTTCCCTGAGCAGCCGCCCGCGAGGGCTCCTGCCGGCCCCGAGGAGGCGGTTCGACCGCCCTCCCCTGCACCGAGTTCTCCTCCGCCGGCCCGGCCGGCAAACCGGCTCTCGGGAGCCTTACCGAGCCTGCCGCTGCCCGAGTGGCTGCTGCTGTGGAGTCGGGCTCCCGAAGTGACCCTGCCGCCCAAGCCCTGCTGGTGGTGCGGCAGTCCGGTCTTCTGGCTTTCGACGCTAGGGGCCTACCGCTGCGGTAAGTGCCATCCACCTGCCTTTCCGGGGCTGGCTGCGATGTGGCTGCGAGTGGTGCCGACCGAAGACGGGCCGCAGATAGTACAACTTGGCGAGCCGCCAAGCAAAGGATAGGATGCAGACATGCCGAAGAAGAAACAGCGACTGAGCCTGAGCGATGAACTGCGGCAGGCGGTTGAGCAGTCGGAAGTGAGCCGGTACAGCATCTGGCAGCAGACCGGCATCGACCAAGGCACCCTGAGCAAATTCATGGCGGGCGACCGGGGGCTGAGCATCGAGAGCATCGACAAACTGGCGGACCTGCTCGGATTGCACATCTGTACAGCAGATGCCGAGCGGAGCCGCCCCAAGGGCAAGAGGTGAGCGATGGCGAGCGTGTTCCATAGAGTGAAGAAGCTGCCGATGCCCTCTGGGGCTCGGACGGTCGAGCGGAAGGGCAAGATGGTCGCGGAGTGGCTCGATGCCCGAGGGAAGCGGCGAACTGCCCAACTCTCCAAGGATGGCAAGGGAATCCTGTCCCAAGCCTCGACCTATACGGTCCGGTATGTCGATGAGCATGGGCACATCTGCGACATAGGCACTCACTGCCGCGACCATGCAGCCGCGGAGCAGTTGGGGAGGGAGCTTGAGAAGCGGGCGATGCAGCGGCGAGAAGGGCTGCTCGACCCGGCTCAGGAGCGGTTTGCCAAGGCCGCCCACAAGCCGATTGCCGAGCATGCCTCCGCCCACATCGAGCATCTGCGAGCCTCAGGGAACACCCTTAAGCATGTGCAGACTGTCGAGCGGCATCTGCGGGCGGTCTTCGCGGCAGCAGGCATCGAGAGGCTTCCCGACTTGAAGTCTGCCGCGGTGCTGTCGGCCATCTCCGCCACGCGAAGCCCTTCTTCGGTCGCAGGCAAGGAAGGACAGACCTCCTCGCTGGCGACCTGCAACGCTCACCTGCGGAGCGTCAAGGGCTTCTCGCGGTGGCTGTGGAAGCAGCGACTCGCCCCTGACGATGCCCTGCTCGACCTGGGCTTATTCAATGCTGAGACGGACCGCCGGCATATCCGCCGGGAGATGGAAACCGAGGAGGTGCATTGGCTGCTCAGCGTTACCGAGCAGCGGACCCTCCCTGAGCATGGGGCCGCGGGTCCGACCCGGGCGATGTGCTACCGCCTCGCGGCAGCGACCGGCTTTCGGGCGAGCGAACTGCGAAGCCTGACCACAGACTCCTTCGACCTCGATGCCTCTCCGCCGACCTGCACAGTCGAGGCGGGCTATTCGAAGCGGCGGAAGCGAGATGTGCAGCCGCTGCCGGAGGCCTTGATACAGCCCCTGAGAGGCTGGCTCGCAGGCTTTGCTCCCGGAGGGCAGGTGTTTGCCGGCATCGCTGGGGCTACCGCCCGGATGCTGAGGAGCGATCTCGCAGCCGCCCGGGCCGCCTGGCTGAAAGCAGCCGAAAGGGAGCCCCAGCCGGTGAGGGAGCAGATGCAGGCGAGCGACTTCCTCCTCTACGCAGACCGGCAGGGGCACGTTGCCGACTTCCACTCGCTGCGAGTGCTGTTCATCTCGCGGGTGGTCGCGGGCGGAGCGAGCGTCAAGGAAGCTCAGACCCTCGCGAGGCACTCGACTCCCCTCCTGACCATGAACACCTACAGCAGAGCGACCCTGCTCGATGTGGCAGGTGCGGTCGCGGGGCTGGGCGACCTGCTGACCAAGCAGCCGACTCGACCGGAGGCAGAGGCACAGCGGGCAACGGGCACCTGCGGGCGGGCAGAAGCGGCTCGGAAAAGTGCCCACGAAAGTGCCCACATACAGCCGGCTCAGAGTGGCTTGGCTTGGCACTCTGGGGCGTCTGTGCGGCTTGCCGACCGAGCCGAGCCGAGCGCCGCTGAAAACGAAAAAACCCCTGCAAAACCCGCTGTTTCTGCGGGTTTGCAGGGGTCGAAAGCGAAGAGGCTCCGGTCGGAGTCGAACCGACGATGGCGGATTTGCAATCCGCTGCCTTAGCCACTTGGCTACGGAGCCGTAATCGGCACAGGCGCCACGCTACGGGAATCCAGGCAGAATGGTCAAGCCTTAACGGGCCTGCCGGTTCTGCCGGACGAAACGATCGTGACGGCTGTGCCCTACCCATCGACCAACCGGCCCCCGTTCCTTGACCCCGGCCGCCGCCGAGCACGTTTTCCCCGAAATCCCCCGGGGAAAGCCCCCGGCGGGGGTGTGAAAATCCCGTCCGCGGAGGAAATCGGGGGCTTTTGCCGAGGGGCCGGAAGAACCGATATAGTCTCGCCACGCCGCAGGGACTGCCTGATCGGCCCCGCCGGACCGGCCCGGCCCCTTCCGCAAGATTCGACGGAGGGCCAGGAACGGTCCACCCAACCATCCCATTCATCCCAGACGACACGGCGACGGGAGCATCCCGACGCCCCCACAGGAGCCCGCGCATGAGCCAGAAGGGTACGTGTGATATCGCCTTGATCGGATTGGCCGTGATGGGGGAAAACCTCGCCCTCAACATCGCCAGCCGGGGCTACAAGATCGCCGTCTACAACCGGACGGCGAGCGTCACCGACGCCTTCGTCGCCAGCCGCGGCAAGCAGCCCAACGTCGTCGGCTGCCACACGCTCGAGGATCTCGTCGCCAACCTTAAGAGCCCGCGGAAGATCATGATGATGGTCAAGGCCGGCCCGGCCGTCGACGACCTCATCGCCAAGCTCACGCCGATGCTCTCCAAGGGGGATGTCCTCATCGACGGCGGCAACACTTTCCCCGCCGACACCGACCGGCGCACCCGCGAAGTCGAAGCGCAGGGGCTGCTCTACGTCGGCACCGGCGTGTCGGGGGGCGAAGAAGGGGCGCTGAAGGGCCCGAGCATGATGCCGGGTGGATCGCCCGCTGCTTGGCCGCTGGTCAAGGAGATCTTCCAGGCGATCGCCGCCAAGGTCGGCCCCAAGGGTGACATCCCCTGCTGCGACTGGGTCGGCCCGCGCGGCGCCGGCAACTACGTGAAGATGGTCCACAACGGGATCGAATATGGCGACATGCAGCTGATCTGCGAGGCCTATTCGCTGCTCAAGCACGCGGCCGGGCTTACCAACGACCAGCTCGCGGGCGTGTTCGACGAATGGAACAAAGGAGAGCTCGACAGCTATCTGATCGAGATCACCCGCGACATCTTCACGGTGAAGGATCCCGACAGCGGCGACTTCATGGTCGATCGGATCCTCGACACCGCCGGCGCCAAGGGGACCGGCAAGTGGATGAGCCAACTCGCCCTCGATCTCGGCGTGCCGAGCACGCTGGTTACCGAGGCGGTCTACGCCCGCTGTCTATCGGCGATCCAGGCCGAGCGCGTTCGGGCAAGCAAGGTTCTCGCCGGCCCCGATGCGTCGGCTGTGAAGGTCGATCCGAAGGTGTTTACGGAGCAGGTCCGCCAGGCGCTCTACGCTTCGAAGATCGCCAGCTACGCCCAGGGATTTGTGCAGCTGGCCGCGGCCGCGAAGGAGAACGACTGGAAGCTCGACTACCGTTCGATCGCCATGTTGTGGCGCGGCGGCTGCATCATCCGCGCCCAGTTCCTCGAGCGGATCGCGGAGGCCTACGACGCCCACCCCGACCTCGAAAACCTGATGCTCGCCCCCTACTTCACCAAAGCCCTCGCCGACGCCCAGGCCGCCTGGCGGCAAGCGATCGCGACGGCGGTGGCGATCGGCCAACCGGTGCCGGCCCTGATGGCGGCGCTCTCCTATTACGACGGCTACCGCCAGGCCCGCCTCCCCGCCAACCTCCTCCAGGCGCAGCGGGATTACTTCGGCGCCCACACCTACGCGCGCACCGACAAGCCGGGCACCTTCCACACCGAATGGATCGAGCTCCGCCACCCCGTCACCCATGCGCAGGCCTCCCGATGAGCGGCCACGCTTCAGCAGCTCCGCGGGGCGCATACCTGGAAAGACTCTTCGGCCTCACCGGCCGGACCGCTGTCGTCGTCGGCGGCACTGGGGTCCTCGGCGGAGCGATTGCCGAAGGGCTCGCCGCGGCCGGGGCCTTCACCATCGTCGCAGGCCGTGGTGAAGAGCGGGGGCAAGCGTGCGTGGAACGGATCACCGCGGCGGGGGGCGAAGGAATGTTTCTCCCGGTCGACGCCACCGACCGGGCAAGTGTCGCGGGGCTCCTCGCGGCGACGCTCGCAGCCCGCGGCCGGGTCGAGATCCTCGTCAACTGCGCCGGCGTCAATTCGTCGGTGCCCTATTTTGAGATTGCCGATGACGACTGGGATCGTGTCCTCGACACGAATCTCAACAGCACCCACCTCGGCTGCCAGCTGTTCGGGCAGGCGATGGCCGAGGCCGGTGGGGGCGCGATCCTCAACATCGGGAGCGTGTCGGCCGACAAGCCGCTCTCGAAGGTCTTTGCCTATTCGGCCTCGAAAGCGGCCGTCGTCAACTACACGCAAAACGTCGCCCGCGAGCTCGCCCCGAAGGGCGTTCGCGTCAACGTCCTCTGCCCAGGTTTCTTCCCCGCCGAGCAGAACCGGAAGATCCTCTCGCCGGAGCGAACGGCCACGATCATGAGCCAGACGCCGATGAACCGCTTCGGGAATCCCGACGAGCTCGTCGGCGCGGCGATCCTCCTCTGTGCCCCCGTGGCGGGCCGCTTCATCACCGGCACAGATCTCTACGTCGATGGCGGTTTCACCGGGATGCGGCTGTAGCCCGTCGTCCGGCCTCCCTGCCCCCAGGCAAAAGCGAAGCGATTCATGCCGCACTCGATCGTGATCTTCGGTGCCTCCGGCGACCTCACCAGCCGGAAGCTCGTCCCGGCGCTTTACAACCTGTTTCGGGGGGGCTCGCTCCCCGCCGACACGCGGATCATCGGCTACTCGCGGACGCCGATGACCGACGACGCCTGGCGGGCGTCGCTCCGCGAGACGACGGCCAAGCACGCCGAGGGGGAGCCGTTCGACGAGAAGGCCTGGGCCGAGTTCGCCCCGCGGATCCACTACCAGCCCGGCGACATCGGCAGCAGCGCCGACATGGAGCAGCTCGAGAAACGGCTGGCAGCGCTCGAAGGGGCCGCGGCCGTGACGCGCGTCTACTACCTCGCGACAGCGCCGCAATTCTACGAGCCGGTGGTGGGGGCGATCGGAGCCCTCGGGATGGCGAGCGAAGAGAACGGCCCGCGGCGGATCGTCGTCGAGAAGCCCTTCGGCACCGATCTGGAGACGGCCAAGCGGCTCAACGCCCACCTCCATACCGTCTTTGCCGAGAGCCAGATCTACCGGATCGATCATTACCTCGGGAAGGAATCGGTCCAGAACATCATCGCCCTGCGCTTTGCCAACACGATCTTCGAGCCGGTCTGGAACCGGCGCTACATCGACCACGTGCAGATCACCGTTGCCGAGGAGGTGCCGGTGGGGCGGCGCGGTGCCTATTACGACGGCTCCGGTGTCCTCCGCGACATGTTCCAGAATCACCTCCTCCAGCTGCTGATGGTGACGGCGATGGAGGCGCCGGTGAAATACCGGGCCACTGCCGTGCGCAACGAGAAGGTGAAGGTGCTCGAATCGATTCGGGCCTACGAGCCGGCCGAGGTGGCTGCCGCCGGCACGCGGGGGCAATACCGAGGCTATCTCGCCGATCCCGGCGTCGCCCCCGGCAGCCAGACGGCGACCTTCGGCGCCATCCGCCTCGAGATCGACAACTGGCGCTGGCAGGGGGTGCCG
>Ga0209829_10002607_pt1 | contig 13598 bp, 15 predicted proteins | sample C_140205_EF_Meta_FD_187311 | JGI IMG/M metagenome (GOLD analysis project Ga0209829, IMG submission 187311) | Freshwater microbial communities from Lake Croche, Canada to study carbon cycling - C_140205_EF_MetaG (SPAdes) (version 2) | ecosystem: Environmental > Aquatic > Freshwater > Lake...
TCAGTGAATGGCATTCACCAATACTTGCACAACGAAGATAAAAGGCCAACTAACATGGCCTGACATTTAGATTATTACCCCAACGGGATGAATAGATTCGTTCTTTGGTTATAGAAAAGATTGCTGGAACTGAATCAATAGCAAAAACTATATCTGATACTTCAATAAATACGAGAGCAAGAAACAATGGTGTTACATATTGTTCGCCATTAATTTTTTTAAAAAAACTTTGATCATCTACATTATTATAAACCTTAAAAACTTTATTCAACATACGAATAAAAACATTTTCCCCAAAATCATCTTTTGAAGAATCCTTGACAATCATTTTTATTCCTGTATACATCAGCAGCACCCCGAAGAAGACGACAATAATTTTGTACTGCATGAGTATTGAGCCTAAAGCAACAAAAATCGCCCTAAAAAAAAGTGCTCCCAAAATCCCCCAGAAAAGAATTCTATGCTGATAAATTTTTGGTATTTTAAAAAAAGAGAAAACAATCGCAAAAATAAATATATTATCAATCGCTAAAGTTTTTTCAATCAGAAATCCTGTTAAAAATTCAAAACTCAAATTCTTTGCCATTTGATCGGCACTTAGGCCATACAGAGCATCAAAATTATCAATTGCTAAAAATTTATTTTTTGAGTAAAGATAGAAGAACATATTAAAAAACAAAGCTAGACCTATCCATAAAGCAGTCCAAAATGAAGCTTCCTTGGCAGACACGACATGAAGCTTTTTATGAAAAACCCCTAAATCTAATGCCAACATGAATAACACGAAGAGAGTAAAGCTTGCATAAAGTAGCCAATAATCAGTAAATGGGAAAAAAATCATAAGCCATTCCTTTAATAATTTTAAATATATTATCGCTCAAATCAACACATCGTTCAAATCTATAAACATTATGTCTTGATATGCTTAAAGCATATCAAGACATAATATTTGATATTTTTCAGTGTAAAAAATGCCTTTCCTGCATTCGTTGGTGGGTCCATTTAGTTTAAAATGACGAATCCAAAACAAACCACTTAACAACCCTTAAGCCCACAGGTAATATATCAAAATCAGGAGGATTACTTTGGAAAATTCAGCTGCTATTTTGCAAGAACTTTTAGAAGGAAATGACAGGTTTATAAATGGCAAAACCATTCATGCTAATGATTCTTCCTTGGCAAAACTGAAGAATCTTGCAATTACCGGTCAATTTCCAAAAGCCATAATTTTGTGCTGTTCTGATTCTCGTGCACCAGTTGAAATAATATTCGATCAAGACATAGGTGACTTATTTGTTATACGTGTAGCGGGCAATGTAATAGCTCCTTCATTAATTGGCAGTATCGAATTTGCCATTAGTACTTTTGGTACAAATCTGGTTTTAGTTATGGGGCATACACAATGTGGAGCAATTAGGGCCACACTCGAATACATTGCTCATGCAGAAGCAATTGCAACTGAAAATATTCATGATATCGTAAGCCGTATAAAGCCGCATATTTTTGCTCTTACGCAAAATAAAGACATTAAAGCATGTGACCATATGGACATCGCAGTTGAAGTAAATGTTCAAGCTTCAGTTAATCAATTGAAGTTTTCAAGTCGTCTGATTGAATCTTGTTTGCTTAAGAAAACAATCGAAATTCACGGTTCTGTCCTTGATTTAAATAGCGGTAAAGTTAAAATGCTCAAAGACTAAATTGAAGTAAACATTTTCAAAGCCTTTATTTTTTGTTCTTTATAAAAAACTATTGGCGAGGGATAAGCACTGCCAATTATGCACTTTGCTTGAACCTGCTCTTCCATCTCTGCTTCATGTGGATAATGAATTAATTTATTAGAAAATCCTTTAAGCTCAGGACACCATCTCTTAATAAATTCTCCATCCTTATCAAATTTTTCTGACTGCCTGTATGGGTTAAAAATTCTAAAATATGATTGAGCATCAACACCTGTGGAAGCCGACCATTGCCACCCTCCATTATTTGCAGCTAAATCATAATCAAGAAGTTTTTCAGCAAAATATCTTTCGCCTTTTCTCCAATCCACTAACAAAGTTTTAACAAGAAAACTGGCCACGATCATTCGCAGTCGATTGTGCATCATACCTGTCTCATTTAAACATCTCATCGCAGAATCAACAATAGGATAACCCGTCATTCCAGAACACCATAATTGAAAATGAAGATTAGTTCCAGGCCATTTAATTTTGTCATATGCATCTTTAAAGCAATGATCTTCCACTTTTGGATACACATCTAAAATAACTTGATAAAAATCACGCCAAATTATTTCAGATAGCCAAGTTTCGTGAGCGAGATCGCTTCCCTTGATAGAAAGTCGTATCATGTCTCGGATAGAAACATTACCCATTCGAATATAGGTAGACAAGTTTGATGTTTGATTGAGACTCGGTATATCTCTAGCTATTTTGTAATTGGAAATATATTTTTCAAAATGTTTTAATTGTTTTAGCGCGTGGGTAGACCCGCCCATTAACAGGGAAGGGTTCCTTGTAAAATTAATAATTTTATACCAGTCTATTTTTTTAACAGATTTATCATTTTTATATTTTGCTAACTTTTCAAGGTCACATTTAAAATTTGGCACCACAGACTCATGAGTTTTAAAAACTGAAAGCCATCTATTTTTATATGGTGTAAAAACTTTATAAATCCCTCTTTGTTCAGTAAGAACTTCATGTTTTTCAAAAAATACATGATCTTTAAAACTATAAACTCCGACGCCATTTTTCTGCAAAAACATTGTGATATCTGAATCACGTTTTTTAGCATACGGTTCATAGTCACGATTAAAATACAGATTATCAATTTTCAATTCTTTAACGAGTTTTGGAATTTCTTTTACCGGATCCCCAAAACAGATAATCAATGAGCTTCCATATTCATTTAACTTAGCTTCAACTTCAATTAATGAATCAATAATAAAAGTGATTCTTTTGTCAGCAGAATTAGCCAGGTTTTTTAAAATATTTTCATCAAAAGCAAAAACAACATAAGTTGCATCACCATTTTTGAGCGATAAACTTAATGCATGATGATCATGCAGGCGTAAGTCTCTTCGAATCCAACATAAATTATTAATAGTCATTTTTTTAATATATCGTTACTGAACTGTTTTAATAAGTTTACTTACATCAAAATTTAGATCTTTTGCCTTTCTAACAAGATCTTCATATAGCCTGGGGTCCATATTTTTTGTCCTACTAAGTATCCATAGATATTTTCTCGATGGTTCCCCGATAATGACATATTGATAGTCTTGATCTAATTCAAGAATCCAATAGTCCCCAGCGAAGATTGAAAGCTTAATATCTTTCAAAAAAAACTGCACTTTAAGTTTGGCGTTTGTGTTTTTATCTTTAATCCAAGCACGTCCTTCGGCAATTTTAAGTTCACCTGTAGGTGTATCTAATCGACAAGTATTTACGACTTTCAAATCCCCATCTTTTCTCAAAGAATAGTTGGCCTCTACGGCAGTACAGCCCTTCTGAAATGTTTGATCAAATCTCGCTACCTCATACCATTTTCCAAGGTAGCGATCTACCTCGACATGATTAACAGTATCGAGTGGAAGATTATGGGCATTGATTGCCGAACATGAAATAATAAAACCTAATAGCATTAACCGTTTCACATAGAGCTCCCTGATTTATTTAAATTGATTTTTAATAATAGTATTCCTGTAAGCAAATATATTTTTAATATCTTTATTCACAAAATATCCTGCAACCAAACCACCAATAAATCCCATTGGCAATTTATAAACAACTTTATCTTTAATGAGAGTCCCCTTCTTACAGTTGATAAAGTCATGCTGATGCACCCATTTTTTATAAGGGCCGGATAATTGTATATCTGTAAAAGTTTTGTTTTTTTCAAAAACACTGATCTCGGATTTCCAACTCAGGGGGATACCATGAATTTTTAGCTTATAATTTATTTTAGTTCCAGCAGTTATTTCAGCTGTGTTTTTACCCATAACCTTAAAACCTAAGTAAGGTGGCGTAATTTTTTCTAAGTTGTTTTCATTCGAAAAAAAATTGAAAACCAATTCGCTTGGTCTATCAATCCATTGATATCTTTTTAAAACAGTTTCTCCTGCATTATTAAATTTTAATATATCTCTGAAAGCTTCTGTTATATTGCCAAACTTAAACTTAAACCCTTCATCTAGAAATTCTGCCGGAATAACTCTTTGGCCATTTAACAAAATATCTGACATTTCACCAAATAATACTTTCAACGCCAAAGAGGGGATTGGAAAAATAGTTGGCCGCTTTAAAGCTGCACCTAAAGCTTTAGTGAATTCAATATTGGTTACCGGACTAGGAGCAGTGCCATTATATACATCATGATGAGAATTATTTTCGACTAAAAAGATGAATTGATTAACCAAATCATCAATATGAATCCAGCTCATATATTGCGCCCCACTTCCAATTCTTCCGGCAACACCTGCCTTAAAAGCAGGCAACATTTTCTGCAAAGCACCTCCGGAATCAGCAAGCACTACTCCAGTTCTTATGCATTGAGCTTTCATGTTTGGGATGTTGCTTTTTAAAACGGAATCTTCCCAATTTTTACAAACAGTTGCCAGAAAATCATCTGCTAAGGAACTTTTTGTTGTAATAATTTCGTCTTTACGATTTCCATAAATCCCGACAGCAGAGGAGGAAATAAATTTACGTGGTGGGATTTTATTTTTTTTAATTTCATTAATAAGCAGGTTTGAACTTTGAAGTCGAGATTCCAAAATTCGTTTTTTCTTTTCAGCACTCCATCTTCCATCTGCAATATTTTCTCCAGCAAGATGAATGATTACTTCAACATCATCTAATGCTCCAGCTTCCAAATATTGATCTTTTGGATTCCATAAAAATAATTCAACCGGAAATGGTATTTTTTCCAATGCAAATTTTTTATCTCTCGTTAGGACTCTAATATCGTCATAACCTTTCATCATTAAAGATTCGAGGAGTCTGCTTCCGACTAATCCAGTGGCGCCAGTAATTAGAATTTTCATTTATCGCTCCCCTCTATTTGCCCCAATCACCTTGTTGAACATGTGTTTAAGCAGTATACTATACAAAGCATAAACAAACAACAGTCAAAGAAGTGATGGTTTTTATGGATAAAAGTTTAAGTATTAAGGTAATTTCAACCGCTTGCGGTGTTAAACCACATACTTTACGGGTCTGGGAAAAACGTTACCAACTTTTTAGCCCTGACCGTACCGAGAGTGGCCAGCGGCTATACAGTGAGGATGATCTTATTAGGGTGAAGCTAATCGTTACTTTGATAGGCCTAGGTCATTCAATATCAAGCTTAGCAAGATACTCAAAAGATGAACTTTTACTAAAACTGAATCCAAAAAAAAACGAAGAAGATGAAACGAGCAAAATAATTACTTCAGTCGGTACTAGGAAATTACTTCAACATGCAGCAAGTTTTAATATTGAAAAATTTGTTGAAGAAATGGATTACCTTCGTATGAGTTTTGGAGCTAAGGAATTTATTTTCAAAATAATTTTACCCATTATGCGGGATGTAGGATTATTGGTTGCACAGGGAAAATGTTCTATTACTCAAGAGCATATTGTTTCATCTATTATTAGAGCTCAGTTAGGTAAGTTAAATTTACCTAACACTGGTGGGGAAAATGGTCGTTTTGCACTAGCAACACCAGATGGGAATTTGCATGAACTTGCAATCTTGATTGCAGATATAATCTGTCGTTCCAACAGGGTAACCACTAGCTATTTGGGTGCTTCTCACCCAGCTAATTGTCTAGGGGAGGCAGTTAGTGCGCTTAAATGCAAAACGCTAGTGATTGGAGTTGTTTCATCTGATCTCTGGGATTATGAAAAAAATATTATCCCTTATCTAAAATTACTAGATAAGAATTTAAAAAATAAAATTACTGTTATTCTTGGTGGAGCTTGGGAAATTCATTTTCCTCAATTTACGAATATTACAAAAGTGGTAGTAATGAATAGTTTTGAGGAACTTGATAAATTACTCTCTACGTAAAAAAAAACAAGGAAAACTATAATTTTCCTGCTTATATTAAGAAGTCTCCCTGTTTTTCATGGGAGTCTTTCTCAAATCCTACTCTGTTTTTAAAAAATTATCATCTACCTCAATAGTTGACCTAAACATTTTTTCAGCTTCAACTCCATCTACAAAGCTCAACTCCAGAAGTTGATTAATGACTTTCCTAGCATCAATAACCAGTGTTCGCTTTTCTGCTAGGGGGTTATCCAGATTAGCAATTTCTATCTTGATAATCTTTTGAGAAAGAGCGCTATTTTTTATACTTACAATTCCCCACGAAGATCCAATTGCTCCTAATGGAAATGAAACGTAGACAAGCTTGCTGTATTTTGCAAACTCATTCCCTACTTCATGTCGATCCAAATTTATTAACATAATGAGTTTGTCATTTTCTGGAGTATCTTTCGCTTGATGAACACTCACCCGAATGGCATTGCTCAGGACATATGTTTCATGCATCTTTTCTTCTGGGATTTTAATTTCATCAGTATTGGATATTTCTCTGGCCATTAAACATGCTGATGACAAAAGTGCCATTGTGATAATTGCTAAAAAGAATTTTGATTTCATAGGATTTCCCTTTCAAAATAATACTTAAACTTATTAGTTGAATTTTATCATTTTAAAAAAGATTTTGTAGAAGCATTGTAGAAATGTGCATGGTGATCAAAAAAGTGACTATTTTTTGATCACCAAAAGACTTATACTCAACACAGTTCATTTTTCCAGTATGGAAAGCGGTATATTTACTGAGATAACTGTACTGAGATAACCTCTTAAAATCCAGGTTTAGTAATTACATTCTGACTTAATAAAACCTTTCCATTTTTCACCAAAGCTCTTCCATTTAACTGGGCCAAAGATTTCATCTCCAGCGTAAGCTGTGACATAATTGTCCCCTGAACAACAGATGTCGATCCAAGGTCAACCTTCCCACTCACTTGCCAATAAATATTTTTGGCCCGTACGCCACCACTCAGAACAATCCGAACCTTCGGCGCTATAGACATGTCCCCTATGATTTGGAAAATAAAAATATCAGTAGAACTTCCCTCAAGAGTGATATCAGCGTTTATTGTCACGCCATTCGACCATTTATATATTCCAGGAGGGAGGATTTTCCCGCTAGGATTACCTTTATAAGCTTCAACTTTATCCTTATCGGCAGGCCTTGAAACAATTTCTCTGTAGGCTCCGATCAAATCTTCTCGGGCCATATTCATATAATCAGAAGGATCACCTACATCATCACCGGCATAAATTTCGTCTAGTCCACCAACCACCTCAGTGGCGGGGTTTAAATTGATTAAGGACCTTGTGCCAGGCTTCAGCCCAACTTTCCCCGTTATATTGGATGTCGGGGCAGATGTAATCGATGTATAGGCCATGACTGCAAAACTATCAGCAATACCCAAGTCTACAGATTTTACAGCATGGTTTGGTAGAGGTGTTACTTCGATTGTCGAAGTAGAGATAACAGCACTTGAACTTTTATCACTTGCTTTTTTCCCACAACTTGGAAGCGTTACTAATCCAAGAGACATGATGAATGATAATAATATCACTGAAAGCTTCATAATAATTTCTCCCTCGGCATAGCTTTGCCAAATTCTGGTTTTTGAACCAAAATGATAATGAGGGAGAAATGATTAAATTAAAAATATCAAATATTTATGCGTTATATATAATTAAATTATTTGCAGAATTTACTGAAGCTTACAATCGCTAAATTTTTCCAGTAATTTACGCAATCTTTGGTCAGCAGAGCTCGTATTTCCTGAACGTAAATCCTTTAAAGACCATGAAATTTGTTCAATGGCCTCTTCATTTGGCACGCAAGCTGGCTTATTTGGATTATAAATTGTCCCTCTTTCATGCAAGCATTTTAGCCTATTAACTTCAAATGTTTCGTGTTCGCACTTATCCATTTCAAAACCATCATAAGACTTATCACCAATTAGGTCCAAACAAGAGAGTTTATCATTATCGAAAGTAAAATTTGCGCAAATTTTCAAGGCCCTAGTATCAAAATAAGTAAAAATTTTAATTCTGGATTGGCATTTAAGGCGTTCAGATTCAAAGGTCAGAGGCTTGCAAATCATATTATAGGCGCTCGTTCTATCACCGGCATACGCGACACCAAGTAGTAAAGATATTGAAATAATAAAAGACTTCATATGCCCTCCTTAACAAGTTATCTAAAAATCATGACATAGATAAAATCAGTTGAAAAGATACATCTAAACCTAAGCCTTGCTTATCAGTAAAAGAAGTTAAGTCATTGAGATATATAATTTGGCCGTCTAATAACTATACACTATCAAAACTCTGATCAATTTGTTGAGACGATTTCGAGATCTTACCCCTGAAAAATTGGCATCCATCCTGCAACTTAACTAGTACGGGAGACTTATGAAAACAACAATACTTTCGACATTAATTGCGGCTTTATTATTTTCAACTTCAGCTCAATCTGTGAGCTTAAGCAAAGCGGAGGTTGCAACTATGCACACACGCTTGATTGCAAAAATGATTCATGCAATTCAACCAGAACTTAAAGAGAGTGCAAAAAATCGTATTGCAAAATCTCTTTATAATACAACAACAAAATACAAATTAGACCCAAAGTTGATGATCGCCATCATTGGTACAGAAAGTGATTTTGTGAATGAAAAAGTATCAACTACTGGTGATCTTTCACTTGCTCAAATCAATACTGCTGTATGGAATAAAGAATTCGTAAGGCTTGGTTTAGATAAATTAAATCCTAAACTTTTAAAGAAAGATGAAGCTTATGCTTTAAATAAAATGGCAGAAATCCTAAATATCTTAAAGGCTCGTCATGCTAAAAAAGACTCTAAATGGTTTGCTCGTTACCATTCCCATACGAAAAAATATAAGAATCTTTACAGCATTAAAGTAGAAAAACGTTTAAAGATGCTTGTTTCTATAAACTAATTATAAGCTTTGCCGCTAAATATTTTTTCGACTTTTCCACAAAGATAAACTTCGCTAAAGCTTAAATTAAACTGAACGGCCAACCTTCCACCAAGTGCTTCAAGAACAACTTCGTCGCTCCATTGATAAAATTGGGCGGCGGCAATCGCTGTAGCAGTTATCCCAGTTCCACAAGAAAGAGTTTCATTTTCCACTCCTCGCTCATAAGTCCGAACTCTAAGATACTTTGGACTGACAACTTCAAAAAAATTAACATTCGTCCCTTTTTCAAACACAGGATTATAGCGAATGCTTTTGCCAACTTTAAAAACTGGATATTCCAAAATATTTTCCACTTCAAACACGCAATGAGGGACACCGGTATTTAGATACATTGAATGTTTATTTTTCAAACTAAGAAAGTCTAGCTGGATTTTATTTTGGTCATAGAGCTCAGTCATTTTAAGCCGAAATCCATGTTGGGTATCAAGAGAGCACTCGTAAATTCCATTCATCGTTTCAAAAAGATAGCTGGTTTTTTTGGCACCAAAAAGTTCATGAGCAAAGGCCGTAATCGCGCGCCCCCCATTTCCACACATTTCGACTTCACCGCCGTCTGCATTGATGTATCTCATGCGAAAATCTGCTTTGGCACTATTTTCTAAAAGTAAAACCCCATCGGCACCAATGCCTGTTTTCAAGGAGCAAAGTCGCTTCCATAACTCAACATCAGAGGCCAAAACTTTAGGATTGCGATTATCAATCACAATAAAATCATTTCCCGTGGCATTCATCTTGGTAAATTCAATTTCGTTATTCATTCTATAGTCCATTTTTCAAAGCTTAAAATTGAAATAAATATGATCCACCACTTGATTCATTTCACCAATCTCTTTTTCTTCATCGGCAAAGAAATATTTAATCATTCCATTCTTAGGCACAAGGAATCGGTGTGGCTTGAATAAAAAATAAAAATATTCAGGCAAATTGCCGAGTTGATCATATAAAAAAAGAACCGAATTGATACCAAAATAATTACATAATCCTTCCGACCATACATTATTACTAACTACCCCCTGCACTTTATTAAGAAGATAGACGAGCTCTTTTGAGTCAGAACCTTTATGCATATAAAGATTATTACCCCCTAAATCCACTTTAGAAAACAATTCAGAAATTAACTCTTCATCGAGCTGAGTCCAAATGATAAATTTCTGATTTTGGAATGAATCAAAAAAATTAGTCCACATTTGAATCTGGCTTGATACATTTTGAAAATTATCCAGCATAATCATAATGAACTTAGGCGGCTCTTTTTCCTGAAATAATTGTTTATTTTTTTCTACCTGCTGACCTTCATCTCTCACATGGTGAATTTTAAGTTCCTGTTCAATTTTGCCTGTGTACTGCTGAAGAAGTTTTAAACATTTTTTTTCTATGCTCATGTTTTCTGGGTGAAGATATTTTTTGGTCAGAAATAATTTATTCCACTTCACCCCAAAGCCAACTCTTTCACGAGCGCGAAAATTAAATCCCATAAAAGATGAGTTGAAAGTATTTTCCAAATCAAAATAGAGGTCTATATTAAACAACTCATTAAGATTGGCACAAAAATGGTGAGTTTGAATCAGGCTTTTTTTCTTCAGTGGTCGCTCAAAAACTCGCGTTCTAAATGGAAGAAAGCTGTATGCCAATGAGCAATTCTCCTCACAAATTAAATTAATTTCAGCATAGGGAAACTCTTCGTTTAAGGCGACAAGAAAAGGATAAGCATTAAAAGAATCTTCTAAATGTGGAGGACACTTTACCAAGATTTTACGAATATTTTGTTCATTTTTTTCTACGTCCATAATGAGGGGTCCTTAAATCGAAATTCAAATAATTTTTTAAAATCTTCCAACTCTGGTTCTGCTGGCACTTCTCTTGCCATATTTTTAAGTTCATCCCATGACAAATTTTTCTTTAGGAGATCACTTTCTATTTTAAATTGTTCACAGCGATCAAATTTTTGGCGGGCCTTAGTTATAAGACCCCTTGCCCCAATGAGATTTTGGTTGCGGTAATGAATCATGGCCGCTGCAACCTGAATAACCGCCCAATACACATTCCGAATGGGCCCAGGCTCTTCTAGCCAATGGTGCTCTAAATCCTCATGGCATTCCCAATATTTCTGGGCGTTAAAAAGGCGAACTCCCTCAGAGATGATTTCTAAATGATTGCGGTCAAATTCCATACGAGCTTTTGCCTGTTTGTCTTTTTAGGAGTAAATTTATTAAGTTCTTATTCTATTCTAGCTTTAAAATTGGATTATAGTTATGTCGGAAATTTCTGATCAGATTCAAACCTTAGTACCTGAGTATGTTCGTAGCCTACAAATTTATCAAGCGGGAAAACCTATTGATGAACTCACCAGAGAGCGAGGTTTAACTAAAATTTCAAAGCTAGCTAGCAATGAAAATCCTCTAGGGCCATCTCCTTTTGCCATTCAAAAGATGACCAATGCACTCTGGGATGTTCACCGCTACCCAGATATGAATGCTTATAACCTAAAATCTTCGCTGGCACGGCTTTATAAGCTAAAAAATGAAAATATAATCTTAGGCAATGGGTCTGAAGGAATTATGGGCTATATTGCCAGGGCCTTTGTGCAGCCAGGTCATGAGATTTTAACTAGCGCCAATACCTTTATTGGCTTTTACATTATCGCACGCAGTGTTGGAGCCCATTTAAAAACCGTTCCACTAACTCCCGACTACCGCTTTGACGTTCAAGCACTGGCCGCAAGTATAAATGCAAAAACCAAAGTCATTTATATCTGCAACCCAAATAATCCAACTGGAACTTATATTAATAAATCGGAATTTGATTATCTTATGTCTCATGTACCTTCTCACGTACTAGTTATTTTAGATGAAGCCTATTTTGAATTCGCTGTTGGCAAAGAAGATTATCCAAACTCAATGGATTATCGCTATGACAATGTCATTACGTTAAGAACTTTTTCTAAGGCCTATGGTCTTTCTGGAATTCGAATTGGTTATGGATTTGGGCATGAAGATTTAATAGGTAATCTCACTAAAGTTAAACTTCCTTTTGAACCAGGAACAATTGCTCAAATGGGAGCGTTAGGGGCCATTTATGACAAGCCTCATTTAAAAAGAACCATTACTAATAATCAAAGACGTTATATAGAGACTTTTGATTTTTTAACAAAAAATTCTTTCAATCCTATTAAGTCGGTTGCCAATTTTATTGCCTATAAAACAGGATCCGAAGAAGCTTCCCGCTATATGTTTGATAAACTTCTCGATCATGGAGTTATTATCAGGCAACTTAAGGCCAATGAAATGCCAGATTATGTTCGTGTTTCACTTGGGACTAAGGGAGAAATGAAACATTATTTTAGTGCGATGGATGAGATATTGCCTGAGTACAATAAAAGATTCGGGAGACCAAAAGTATGAAAGTTGTAACATATCTACATCATCACAACTTAGGTGTCGTTAAGCGGCTTGGAATTTTATTAAATGATAAAACCATCCTAGACCCTAATTTTGTTTTTGCCTGTGACTTTGAACGAGAAGGGAAATCAAATCCTCGTGAACGAGCAGATCATCATTGCCCGCCTTCGCTACATCGGCTTTTATCATTGCAAGAAAACCCACTTGAAATATTGCAGACAGCACTTGGGTTAAATATTTTTTTAGAAAAGGTCGGAACGCCTTCCATGAAAGACGGGACAAAATATTTAATCGACTTATCCACAAATAAAATAACTCTCGATGCTCCATTAGATAAGATCGAAACTTATCGAGACTTTTACGCTCATGAGCGCCACGTAGAAGTAGGATTTAAAAAACGCGGTGAAAAAATTCCTGATGCTTGGTATGAAATACCTGCTTACTACAAAGGTGCCACAGCAGGATTCATTGGCGATAGAGAGGAAATCCGATGGCCTTCTTATACAGACATTCTCGATTATGAACTAGAACTTGGGATGGTCGTAGGTCTTGATGGATTTAATATAAAAGAAAAAGACGCTCATAAACATATTTTTGGATTTACTATTTTGAATGATATTTCAGCTAGAGATATTCAAAGAAAAGAAATGCAAATCCGCCTAGGTCCTGCCAAGGGAAAAGATTTTTGTTCTATTATAGGCCCTGTCATTACGACCATTGATGAATTTGAATCTTCTGAGCCAAATCTTCTTATGACTGCTAAAGTAAATGGTGTGGAATGGTCTCGAGGCCATTCTGGCGAATCACACTTTACATGGGCACAAATGATCGCTCATGTGGCACAAGATGAATGGGTAAAGGCAGGAGACCTGTTTGGCTCTGGAACAGTCGGTAGCGGCTGTGGCCTTGAGTTAGACAAATGGATTAAGCCAGGGGATATACTGGAACTTGAAATTGAAAAAATTGGAAAGCTAACTAATCGCGTGGGCTTAAAACAGAAAAGATAATTTAAAAGGAAAAATCGATGGAAAATTTTAAAGCATCGGGACTGCATACTAAACAAGCTCACGTAAAAATTCCTGAAGGGCACTTTGAAGAAGAGCATGGAAGAAAAGGTTTTTT
>Ga0209829_10002608_pt1 | contig 13598 bp, 14 predicted proteins | sample C_140205_EF_Meta_FD_187311 | JGI IMG/M metagenome (GOLD analysis project Ga0209829, IMG submission 187311) | Freshwater microbial communities from Lake Croche, Canada to study carbon cycling - C_140205_EF_MetaG (SPAdes) (version 2) | ecosystem: Environmental > Aquatic > Freshwater > Lake...
GTGATTCTCACCGCCCGGGAACTGTGTGACTCGCTGTATCCGGGCGACCCCGATAACCTCGGCATGGCCCTGGTGGCCCGGCAGTTCACCGGCACCGACCGCATCGACTATCTGGACAAGGCATGAAGCGTGGACCACTGCTCTGGTTGGCGGTGTTTGCGGCTCTGGCGGTGATCGTTGCGGCCCAGGTTTTAATCGCCGCCGGACGTTCGGATCCGGTCGCGCGCGCGGATGTGCCGACGGTCACCCCGGGTACCGACGTACTGGCAGGGGTCGTGGTCGTGCCGGCGCGGGTGCGCGGTTACGACTACCTGCGTGCGGCCTTCGGGAAGGCCTGGGACGACAACAACGGCGCACCGGGCGGACACAACGGTTGCGATACCCGAGATGACATTCTTGATCGTGACCTGGCCGACCAGTCCTACGTCAGCACCACGCGCTGTCCGAAGGCCGTTGCAAGCGGCACCCTGCGCGACCCGTACACCAACGCCACGGTGGCGTTCGTCCGCGGCAATCAGGTGGGCGCGTCGGTGCAGATCGATCACCTCGTGCCGTTGGCGTTTGCCTGGGATATGGGTGCACGGGACTGGAGCGATGAGATGCGGTTGCGGTTTGCCAATGACCCGGCCAATCTGCTCGCCGTCGCCGGGCAGGCCAATCAGGACAAGGGAGATCAGCCGCCCGGAGCCTGGATGCCGCCCAACACCGCGTTCTGGTGTCAGTACGCCGTGCAGTTCATCGCGGTTGTGCGCGGCTATCGGCTTCCGGTGGATGAGCCGTCCGCGCAGCGATTGCGGGAGGCGACGCACACCTGCCCCGCCGGGTGATTCCAGCGGGGCAGGTGTTGGACTTCGAGACCGGTCCGCCTCAGGATGCGGCAGTGGCGCGAGAGGCAGCGGCCCGTGCGGCCGATCGAGCCGCTGCAGGACGCTTCGCGCCGGCGTGGTCGGCTGCAGCATTGCTGCCCACGGCCGAGGAGCGGCTGACCCGGTGTGGCGCGCGCGGGGCGGCCGCCTCGACGGCTCGAGCAGACGCTGCGTCCGGTCCGGCCTCGGCGGCGGCGCTGCGCGCTCGTGACCCCGCCGGTGCCGGCGGCGTCACCGCGATCGCGCCGGCGATGGCATTGGTCATGGCGATCAGGGAGCCGAAGACACCGGCCGAGGGGCCGGCGGGGACCACTACGGGAATCGCCGGCAGCAGCGGACTCACCTTCACTGACGCGTCCAATGCCACCGCGTTGAAGATCGAAGCACCCTGGCTGAGCAAACCGCCGAGGGTGATCGTGGCGCTGTTCAGTACCGACGGAGGGGGAACGGAGGACGCTAACAGTGCGGTGACGTCGATGGTCGGCCCGCCATTGAGGAAGGCGTTGACCATCGCGGCCGGAATGTTGATCAGTTCGTTCACCGCCCCAACCCAATCCGAGGTCTGCAGTGCAACAACCGCGCTCCTGATGCTGCTACCGAGCGCCAGTACCGGAGACAGCACCGGACCGATGAGCCCGATAAGCAGGCCACTGACCGACGTCGTCAGGAAATCGAGCAGCCCCTGGGGTAGGTCCGGGGCAACCTGGGGCAGCAGGTTGTAAACCCCGGTGTGTGCCGGATCGAGGGTGTTGAGGTCGACGGCGAACGGGGCCCCGACAGCGTTGCCCACGTTGGCGATCACCTGCCCGATGATGGTGCCGATGGCGGGAAGTTCGGAGAGGTAGGTGCCGACGTTGGTGCCGACCTGCTCGACGATGGGTAACGGCTGTTCCGCCCAGGTGTTCACCAGACCGGAGATGTTGGCCGAAGCCGCCTGGATTGTGTCGACCCATGGTGTGAACGGGTCGATCGCAGCGGCGAGGTCGACTATGACGGCACTGCGCAGTGCCGGCGCGAGATCCGATCCCGGCGGCAACGGCTGAACGGGTGTCAGCGCGATGGCTCCGGCGCTCAACGCGGCTACTCCGGCGGTGAGGTACGAGCGAGGTGAAACATGCATGTCGAGATCCCCTAACCCTGCGATGACAATGACGAGGGAGACATTAGCTGCACGGTGTTCACCGCACCTGAGATTGCGGAAACAGCAAATCGTGATGCCGCGCGCCAGCCCTGGCTCAGACGTTCGGGTTGAGCCAGGACCGGGTGCCATCGTCGAGGCCATTGATGCTCTCGATCTCGGCGGGCGTCAGCTCGAAATCGAACACGTCGATGTTCTCGGCGATTCGGGCCGGATCCGACGCGCCGGGAATCACGACGTTGCCCAGCTGGATGTTCCATCGGATCAGCACCTGCGCCGGCAGCTTTCCGTGCGCGGCGGCTACCGCGGCGATCGTCGGGTGATCGGACAGCGTGCCCATGCTCAACGGGCCAAAGGCTTCGGTGACGATCGAATATCCGGAATTGAACGTCCGCATTGCGGCCTGATTGCACAGCGGGTGCAATTCGAGTTGGTTGACCACCGGCGTGACAAAACTCAGATCCATCAGGTCGGTCAGTTGTTCGGCCTCGATGTCGCCGACGCCTATCGAGCGGGTGTCGCCGACCTGCTGTGCCTTCATCAGTCCGCCCCAGGCGTCGATGTACTTGCCGCCCTCTTCGAACGGCCCTTTCAAGAGACACAGATCGATGTAGTCCACCCCGAGCCGGGCCAGACTGGCCTTACAGGCGTCCTGCGAGCCCTGGAAACCCTGATCGGCGGCGGTCAGCTTGGTCGTGATGAACAGCTCCTCGCGCGCGATGCCGGATTTGGCGATGGCCCGACCGACCGCCTCCTCGACACCTCCGGTGGACACGGTGTCGATGAGGCGGTAACCGGCGGCCAGTGCAGCGGTCACCGCAGCCTCGGCCTCGGCGGAGGCCAACTCGGCGACGCTGATGCCCAGCACCGGAATAACGTGGTCGTCGCTGAGCACCAGGCTGGGAATTCCCGACGTCGGCGTCATGTCACCTGCCTGTGCCTTGAGGTTGATCCGGTGGGCATCACCGACCTCGGCTGAGGATAGTACCCAGCTACCGAAGCGATTCGGCCAGTCCGGCGCGACCGCGACAGATTCGTCTTTCGGTCGTGAGCGTAAGCTCCCGCGAGGTGACCAGCGCGCCGTTGCCGCGCGCGAACCAGGAGGCAACCATGACGACAAGCGTGGTCGGCGCACCACGGCGCCGCGCCATCAAGGATCGGGCGCTGCTGGCGGGAAACCGCTTGGGGGTCAAGCTGATCCCGCGACTTCCGAATGCACTCAAGCGCCTGCTTTCGGGCGGGCGCGCCGTCACCATTGACGGCAACACCCTGGACCCGTCGCTGCAGATGATGCTGGCGGCGCAGCGCGCGCTCGGCGTGGTCAGCCTGGTCACGGCCGGCGATGCGGCGGCCACCCGGGCGAGCAACCGTGATCTCACGCGCACCCTCGACGAGTCCGACATCCGGGTGGCCGGGATTCGCTCGGTGTCCATCCCCGGTCCGGCCGGTGTCATTCCGGCCCGGCACTACCGGCCCTCGGCCGGCGGTGCACCGGCACCCCTGGTGGTCTTCTACCACGGTGGCGGGTTCGTGTTCGGCGATCTCGAGACCCATGACGCGGCGTGCCGGCTGATCTGTCGGGACGCCGGGGTGCACGTGCTGGCCATCGACTACCGCCTGGCACCGGAGCACAGAGCGCCCGCCGCGGTCGACGACGCTTACGCGGCCTACCGGTGGGCCCGCGAGCACGCCGGCGAACTGGGCGCCGACCCGCGCCGGGTCGCCGTCGCCGGCGACAGTGCCGGCGGGTGCCTGGCCGCTGTGGTAACCCAGCAGGCCCGAGACGCCGGCGACCCGTTGCCGTCGCTGCAATGGCTGATCTACCCGGTTACCGACATGGGCGGTAACGCCCGATCCCGGACGCTGCTGGGCGACGGGTTCCTGCTGACCAAAGCTGATATGGATTGGTTCAGGGACGTTTACGTCGATGGTTCGGGTCTGGACGTCACCGATCCGCGGATTTCCCCTCTGCTGGCTGACGACCTGACGGGCCTGTCCCCGGCACTGGTGATCACGGGGGGATTCGATCCGCTGCGCGACGAGGGCGAGCAGTATGCGGCCAAATTGCGGGACGCCGGTGTTGCAGTCGACCATCGGCGGATGGACTCGATGATCCACGCCTTCCTCAACCTCAATGTGCTCGGCGGTGGGGTCAGCCGGGCCAACGCGGAGATGATCTCGGCGCTTCGGGCGCATCTGGTCCACGACTGAGCCCGGCACCCCACACCGACCGCCGGTACTCTAGAAGCGCCAACCCCACGACATCGACAGCGAGGATTCAGCCGAACCGTGGTCACCAACAAAAAAAGCACGCCCCGCTACGACCTCAACGCCCAGGATCGCAAGCGCGATCTCGCGGTCCGGTTGGGTCTCACCGCACTCGTCGTCCTGTTCGCCGTGGGCCTTGTGCTCTACATCGTGATGGGTAACGACAAGAAGGGCGTCAACGACATCCAGGCAGTTCGGGTCACCTCTAACGCCCTGGTCAAGAAGGACGGAACTGACGATCCCAAGGCTGTGCTGGCGATCTACGAGGACTTCCAGTGCCCGCACTGCCGCGACTTCGAGAAGACCTTCGGCCCGACGCTCAACAAGATCGTCGAGAGCGGCGCCGCTGCCATCGACTACAACATGGTGTCTATCCTCAACGCCACCAACAAGGGTTACTCCATGCGGGCGGCCAACGCCGCGTACTGCGTAGCCGACGACAATAAGGACGCGTTCGTCCGGTTTCATTCGGCGCTCTTCGCCAACCAGCCCGTCGAAGGTTCCGGTAGCGGACCTGATAACGCCTCTCTGATCGAGACCGCGCGTCAGGCCGGCGTCACCGGCGGCGTTCCCGAATGCATAAACAGCGGCAAGTACGACAACATGGTCAAGGGTCTGGCCGCCGCGTCGAAGATCACCGCCACCCCGACGATCCGGCTCAACGGGCAGGACATCAGCCCGGCGACACCGGATGAACTGATTGCCAAGGTCAGCCAGATCGTCGGACCGATTCCGGCTCTCGCGCCGACACCGGCACCGGCACCGTCGGGTGCAGCACCGGCACCGGCCGCGCCGCAGCAGTGAGCCTGACCACGGCTGAGCCGGTGCAGCCTCGGTCGGCTGAGCCGACCGGCCCGGTCGGGGTGAGCGTCGGGCGCGCGAGCGCGTGGTGGGTGCTGATTGCCGGTGTGATCGGTCTGATTGCGGCGGGGGTGCTGCTGATCGAAAAGATCGCGTTACTCCAGGACCCGGCCTACGTTCCCACCTGCAGCATCAACCCCGTGGTGTCCTGCGGGTCGGTGATTATCACCCCGCAGGCTGCGGTGTTCGGCCCGCCCAACCCGCTCTACGGCGTGATCGCGTTCACCCTCGTGCTGGTGACCGGTGTGCTGGCGGTCGGTGGTGTGCGTCTGCCGCGGTGGTACTGGGTGGGTCTGATGATCGGCACGGCGGCGGGCGTGGTGTTCGTGCACTGGTTGATCTTCCAGAGCCTCTACCGCATTGGTGCGCTCTGCCCGTACTGCATGGTGGTCTGGTCGGTCACCGTTCCGTTGCTCGTCGTGGTGTCGTCGATCGCTCTGCGGCCGCTGGCCGCAAACCCGTTGGCGCGCACGGTCTATCACTGGCGCTGGCCGTTGGTCGTCCTCTGGTTCACCGCGGTGCTGTTAATGATCCTGGTTCGATTCTGGGACTTCTGGTCCACCCTGATCTAGGCCGGTGACACGCTGACTCGGATTGTCGCCGGCGCGGCAGGCGGTCGTCGGCTGACCGTTCCGCCGCGCGGAACCCGGCCCACCACCGATCGGGTGCGTGAAGCTCTGTTCAACGTTCTTGCCGTCCGCCGTGACTTCGACGGCCTGCGGGTCCTCGACCTCTTTGCAGGTTCGGGCGCGCTCGGACTGGAGGCACTCTCCCGGGGGGCGGCCTCAGTGCTGTTCGTCGACAGCGACCGCCGCGCCGTCGAGGTGATCGGGCGCAATATCGAGGTGGTCGGCCTGCCCGGTGCGACGGTTCGCCGCGGCGCGGTGGCATCGGTGCTCGCCGCGGGCGCCCCGGGCCCGATGGACCTGGTGGTCGCCGATCCGCCCTATGAGGTGGCGGCCGACGAGGTGAATCAGGTCCTGGCCGACCTTGATCGTCACGGTTGGGTCGATGCGGGAAGCGTCGTGGTGGTCGAACGCCCGTTCTCGTCGCCGTCGCTGACCTGGCCGCAGGGCTGGGCGGTGTGGCCGCCGCGGCGCTACGGCGACACCCGTGTGGACGGGGCCGAAGTCGAGGCCGACTGCTAGCGTCATCACCCATGAGCGGCGCCGTGTGCCCCGGATCATTCGACCCGGTGACCCTGGGTCACATCGACGTCTTCGAACGTGCTGCCGCGCAGTTCGACGAGGTGCTGGTCGCCGTGCTGGTGAATCCGAAGAAATCCGGCATGTTCAACGCCGAGGAGCGGATCGCGATGATCACCGAGGCCTGCGCCCACCTGTCCAACCTGAGGGTCGAGGCCGGGCAGGGACTGGTGGTGGACTTCGTCAAAGCTCGCGGGCTGACCGCGATCGTCAAGGGTCTGCGCACCGGCACGGACTTCGAATACGAGGTGCAGATGGCTCAGATGAACAAACACATCGCCGGCGTGGACACCTTTTTCGTCGCGACCAACCCGCGATACGCGTTCGTCTCCTCCTCGCTGGCTAAGGAGGTCGCCGGTCTCGGCGGGGACGTCTCGGCGCTGCTACCCGACTCGGTGAACCGGCGTCTGCAGGCCAAACTCGCCGGTCGGTGAGCGAATTTTCCCCGACTGATCGGCGACACACCGAGTCGCCACCACAGTCACAGGGGTAACACCAGGCACACTGGTCACTACCAACAAGCTGGAGGTGGCGCCGTGTACCGAGTATTTGAAGCGCTCGACGAGTTGAGCGCGATCGTCGAAGAGGCCCGCGGTGTGCCGATGACTGCCGGCTGCGTCGTCCCGCGCGGTGACGTACTCGAACTCGTCGACGACATCAAGGACGCGATCCCCGGCGAACTCGACGATGCCCAGGACGTGCTGGACGCCCGCGACACCCTGCTCAACGAGGCCAAGGAACATGCCGAATCGACGGTGGCCAACGCCAACGCCGAGGCCGAATCCGTCCTGAGTCATGCCCGCGGCGAGGCTGATCGGCTGCTGTCCGAGGCCAAGTCGCAGGCCGACCGGATGGTCACAGAGGCCCGCGCGCACAGCGATCGCATGGTCAGTGAGGCCCGCGAGGAGTCCGTCCGGCTGGCCACCACGGCAAAGCGTGACTACGAGGCAGCTACCACTCGGGCCAAGGCCGAGGCGGACCGCCTGGTGGAGAGCGGCAACATCTCCTATGAGAACGCCGTCCAGGAGGGCATCAAGGAACAGCAGCGCATGGTGTCGCAGACCGAGGTGGTCCAAGCCGCGCACGGCGAATCGACCCGCCTTATCGACGCCGCGCACGCCGAGGCCGACCGACTTCGTGGCGAGTGTGACATCTACGTCGACAACAAGCTGGCCCAGTTCGAGGACTATCTCAACGGCACCCTGCGGTCGGTCAGCCGTGGCCGCCACCAACTGCGCACCGCCGCGGGAACTCACGACTACGTGCAGCACTAAGCGCCGGCGGCTGGGAGGCGCCGGGAGAAGCCCCGCCGGCGCGAGGGGATTTTGGCGGGAGCGCCCGGTCTGGGCGCACCGCAGGGTTCCGGGCGCCGACAGCGCCGATAGGATCTCAGCATGTCGACGCGCCGGAGATCGGGACCGCATCCGGACCTCAGCTCGCCACTGGTGTTCGACATAACGCGGCTGGGTCGGCGGCCGGGCTCCATGATGACCGTCAGCCAGAGGGTGCCCAGTCCGCTGCGCATCGGGTTGGATCTCATCGCGATCGAACCCGATGCGGAGATGGATCTGGACCTTCGGTTCGAGTCGGTATCCGAAGGCGTGCTGGTCTCCGGCACTGTGCACGCGCCGACCCGCGGTGAGTGTTCGCGATGCCTGGGTCCGATCACCGATGAGGTTGAGATTGCTCTCACCGAGTTGTTCGCCTACCCCGATAGCGTCACCGAGTCCACGACGGAATCCGACGAAGTCGGCCGCGTGATCGACGAGACCGTCGATCTCGCACAGCCGATCGTCGACGCCGTCGGCCTGGCGCTACCGTTCGTCGCGCTGTGTGCGGTGGACTGTCCCGGGCTGTGTCCGCAGTGCGGGGTGGCGTTGGCCACTGCCGAGGCCGGCCATCACCACGAACAAATCGACCCGCGGTGGGCCAAGCTCGCCGAGATGCTGCCCGTTGATCCGGACGGGGCTGACCGCGACGGGACTTCGCTGTGACTCGCGAGCGCGCGAACCTGTTGAGCGCCTTGGGAATTGACCTGTCCGAAGATCTGCTGACGCTGGCTCTCACACATCGCAGCTACGCCTACGAGAACGGCGGCTTGCCGACGAACGAACGCCTGGAACTTCTCGGCGACGCCGTTCTGGGACTGGTGATCGTCGAGGAACTGTTCCGGCGCCACCCGGAGAACTCCGAAGGCGATCTAGCCAAGCTGCGCAACAGCATCGTCAACAGCCAGGCCCTGGCCGGCGTGGCTCGTGACCTGACCGACGAGGGACTCGGCGAGTACGTGTTGCTGGGCCGCGGCGAGACCACCACTGGCGGACACGCCAAGTCGAGCATTCTGGCCGACACGGTGGAGTCCCTGATCGGTGCTGTCTACCTCGAGCACGGATTGGCCGGCGCACAGCAGGTCATCCTGGGTCTGTTCGAGGACCTGCTGGACACCGCCCCGACCCTCGGTGCGGCACTGGAGTGGAAGTCCAGCCTGCAGGAGTTGGCTGCGTCCCGGGGCATCGGCGTTCCCCGCTATGAGGTCACGTCGCAGGGGCCCGACCACGAGCGGAAGTTCTCCGCCGAGGTGTACCTCGGCGGGGAGGTGTACGGCCGCGGCGTCGGGCAGTCGAAGAAGGTTGCCGAGACCAATGCTGCCGCGCAGGCCTGGACCGCCCTGGATGCCGACTCCGCTGAGCTTGCCGAACCTCAGTCCGCGCAACCGGATGCCTGAACTTCCCGAAGTCGAGGTGGTGCGGCGCGGACTGCAGGCGTATGTGGCCGGCCGAACCATCACCGCGGTGCAGGTGCGTCACCCGCGGGCTGTACGCCGGCATGTCCCCGGCGCCGCCGATCTCACCGCGCGCCTGCTGGGTGCTCGCATCACGGGCACGGACCGGCGCGGAAAGTTCCTGTGGCTCACGCTGGAGAACGACGGCCTGACAGATACCGCGTTGGTGGTGCATCTGGGAATGAGCGGTCAGATGCTGCTTGGACCACTCGAACGCACCGAGCATCTGCGGATCGCGGCGGCACTCGATGACGGCACCGCGCTGAGCTTCGTGGATCAGCGCACGTTCGGCGGCTGGCAACTGGCTGATCTGGTGAGCGTGGACGGTAGCAGGGTTCCCGAACCTGTCGCGCATATCGCGCGCGATCCGTTGGATCCCTGCTTTGATCGGGATGCTGTGATTACGGCATTGCGCCGTAAGCACTCTGAGATCAAACGCCAACTGCTCGACCAAACGGTGGCGTCGGGCATCGGCAATATCTACGCCGACGAAGCCCTGTGGCGCGCCGGCGTCAACGGTGCGCGCGTTGCCGAGAAACTGACCCGCCGCCAGCTGGGGGAGTTGCTCGACTCGGCGGCGGAGGTGATGCGCGAAGCGCTCGGGCAGGGCGGCACCTCGTTTGATTCGCTATACGTCAACGTCAACGGCCAGTCCGGATACTTCGACCGGTCACTAAACGTCTACGGCCGCGAGGGCCGCAACTGTCATCGCTGCGGTGCGGTCATCCGGCGCGAGAAGTTCATGAACCGGTCGTCGTATTACTGCCCGCGGTGCCAGCCGCGGCCGCGCACACGGTAGAACAAACCCATGACGGAGCTTTGGGTAGAACGCACGGGGGTTCGCCGCTTCACCGGTCGTAGCGGCCGGGGCGCAGAGGTGCTGATCGGTTCGGAGGGCGACGACGGCGTCTTCACCCCCGGGGAACTGCTGAAGATCGCCCTGGCCGGCTGCAGTGGGTTGAGCAGCGACCAGCCACTGCGCCGTCGCCTCGGTGACGACTACGCGGCCGTCATCAAAGTTTCCGGGCCCGCCGACCGCGACGAGGAGCGCTACCCGCGGCTGACCGAAACCCTGGAGATCGACCTGTCCGGGCTAACGCCCGAGGAGAAAGATCGCCTGCTGCTGGTGGTCAACCGCGCCATCGACCAGGTGTGCACTGTGGGCCGCACCCTGAAGGCGGGTGCGGAGATCTCCTTCGAGGTCGCCGACACCCGGCCATGACCGATCCCGACCCCGATCCCGCTCGTCTGACCGCCTGGGTGCACGGCCACGTTCAGGGTGTGGGCTTTCGCTGGTGGACCCGCTCACGAGCGCTTGAGCTGGGCCTGACCGGGTACGCGAGCAATCAGCCCGATGGCCGGGTGCTGGTGGTGGCACAGGGGCCACAGGCGGCCTGCGAGGGACTGCTGGCGCTGCTGAGGGGCGGTACGACGCCGGGATCGGTGCAGACCGTGGTGGCCGAGGTCGACGCACCGGGGCCGCCGATGTCGGGCTTTCGCGAGCGCTGAGCGCCTCGCCGGTAGGCTCGCACGTCGTGTACCTCAAGAGTCTGACGCTGAAGGGCTTCAAGTCCTTCGCATCGCCGACGACTCTGCGCTTCGAGCCCGGCATCACCTGCGTGGTGGGGCCCAACGGCTCCGGTAAGTCCAACGTCGTCGACGCCCTGGCCTGGGTGATGGGCGAGCAGGGCGCCAAGACCCTGCGCGGCGGCAAGATGGAGGACGTCATCTTCGCCGGCACCTCCTCACGGGCACCACTGGGGCGCGCTGAGGTCACTCTGACCATCGACAACTCCGACGGTGTGCTGCCGATCGAGTACTCCGAGGTGTCGATCACCCGCCGGATGTTCCGCGACGGCGCCGGCGAGTATGAGATCAACGGCAACAGTTGCCGGCTGATGGACGTCCAGGAACTGCTGAGCGACTCCGGTATCGGCCGGGAGATGCACGTGATCGTCGGGCAGGGCCGGCTGGCGCAGATCCTCGAATCCCGCCCCGAGGATCGCCGGGCCTTCATCGAGGAAGCCGCCGGTGTGCTCAAGCACCGCAAGCGCAAGGAAAAGGCGGTCCGCAAGCTCGACGCCACCGCGGCAAATCTGGCCCGGCTCAGCGATCTGACCACTGAACTGCGTCGCCAACTCAAGCCGCTGGGCCGCCAGGCCGAGATGGCGCGGCGCGCGGCGACCATTCAGGCCGACCTGCGCGACGCCCGGCTGCGGCTGGCCGCCGATGATCTGGTGATCCGGCGCGCGGAGTTCGCCGGCGCCGACGATATCGAGACGACACTGCGCCGCGAACACGATGAGGCTGCCACCCGGCTGGTGGCGGCCTCCGAACAGTTGGCGGCCGACGAAGCCGCAGTCGCCTCGCTGTCGGCGCGCACCGATGCCGCGCAGCAGACCTGGTTCCGGCTCTCGGCCCTGGCCGAACGGGTCAGTGCCACGGTGCGCATCGCCAGCGAGCGGGAGCAGTATCTAGACGCCGAACCCGATGTGAGCACCGGCCCGGATCCGGATGCCCTCGATGAGGAGGCCGACGGCGTCGCCGAGCAGGAGCGCGTGCTGCTCGCCGAACTCGCCGACGCACGCTCCGCACTCGAGGCCGCGCGGGTCGAACTCACTGAGAAGGAGAGCGCGGCAACCGAGGCCGAACGGGCACATCTGGCCGCCGTCCAAGCCGAGGCCGACCGCCGGGAAGGCCTGGCCCGGTTGGCCGGTCAGGTGGAGACCGGCCGGGCCCGAGTGGAGTCGATCGACGACGGCGTGGCCAGATTGACTGCCGGCATCGAGGAGGCCGCCGCACGAACCGAGGCGGCGCGTGCCGAGTTCGAGATCGTGCAGAGCCGGGTGGGTGAACTCGATCAGGGTGAGGTGGGTCTGGACGAACACCACGACCGCACCGTCGCCTCAATGCGGGTCGCCGATGAGCGGGTGGCCGAATTGCAGGCGGCCGAACGTGCCGCCGAACGGCAGGTGGCCTCGCTACAGGCCCGCATCGATGCCCTCGCGGTCGGCCTGGAGCGGCGCGACGGCGCTGCGTGGCTGGTGGAAAACCGCAGTGGCGCAGGTCTTTTCGGCACCGTCGCCAAACTGGTGAGAGTGCAGTCCGGTTATGAGACACCACTTGCGGCGGTGCTCGGTTCCGCGGCCGATGCGGTGGCGGCCGACGATTTTGGTGCGGCCAGATCGGCGGTGCGAGCGCTCAAGGAGGTCGACGGCGGCCGCGCGGCGATCGTGCTGGCCGACTGGCCGGTACCGGCCCGCCCGGACAGCGGTGTGCTTCCCGACGGTGCCCGGTGGGCCGTCGATCTGATCGAGGCGCCGACGCGACTGCAGGGCGCGATGGCCGCCATGCTGTCCGGGGTCGCTGTCGTCGACGATATCGGTGCCGCCCTGGATCTGGTCTCATCGCGTCCGGGGCTGCGCGCGGTCACTCGTGACGGCGATCTGGTGGGTGCGGGCTGGGTGGATGGCGGCTCCGGTCGCAAGCCCAGCACGCTGGAGATCACCGGCGAAATCGACAAGGCGCGAAGCGAACTCGTCACCGCCGAGACTCAGGTGGGTGAGCTTGCCGCTGCTTTGGCGGGCGCACTGGCGGAGCAGGCGGACCGCCAGGATGCCGCCGAGCAGGCACTCGCGGCGCTCAACGAATCCGATGCGGCGATCTCGGCGATCTATGAGCAACTCGGCCGGCTCGGCCAGGAGGTTCGCGCCGCCGAAGAGGAGTGGCGTCGGCTGCAGGCCCAACGCGACGAACTCGAATCGGGCCGGGTGCAGACCGTCGAGGAACTCACCGAACTTGAGTCGCGGCTGCACGCCGCCCAGGAGAATCAGACCGTCGTCGAGACCTCGCCCGGCCAGCGCCGGGAGATGCAAACCGCCGCCGAGGAGGCCCGCGCCTTCGAGGTCGAGGCCCGGCTGGCGGTGCGCACCGCCGAGGAGCGCGCGAATGCCGTTCGGGGACGGGCGGATTCGCTGCGCCGGGCAGCGGCTGCCGAGCGTGAGTCTCGCCTGCGCGCGAGTGCGGCCCGCGCCGCGCGTCAGCACGCGGCAGAGGTTGCTGCGGCAGTCGCCGAGGCAGGCCGCACGGTCGCCGCGCACCTCAGCGGCGTCGTCGCCGCGGCCTCGCGGGTGCGTGATCGGCTGGCTGCTGAACGCCTGGATCGGGCCGGCGCGATGACCGCAGCCCGTACCGAGGTCACCGACCTGAACACCCGGATCAACGCGCTGACCGAATCCCTGCACCGCGATGAGGTCGCCAAGGCTCAGGCCGAGCTGCGCATCGAACAACTCGAGCAGATGGTGCTCGAACAGTTCGGGATGGCCGGTGATGATCTGATCGCCGAATACGGTCCGGCGGTGTCGCTGCCGCCGTCGGAACTGGAGATGGCCGAGTACGCCCAAGCCCGCGAGCGCGGTGAGACGGTGACCGCCCCGGTGCCGATGCAGTTCGACCGGCCCACTCAGGAGCGCCGCGCC
>Ga0209829_10002609_pt1 | contig 13598 bp, 11 predicted proteins | sample C_140205_EF_Meta_FD_187311 | JGI IMG/M metagenome (GOLD analysis project Ga0209829, IMG submission 187311) | Freshwater microbial communities from Lake Croche, Canada to study carbon cycling - C_140205_EF_MetaG (SPAdes) (version 2) | ecosystem: Environmental > Aquatic > Freshwater > Lake...
AGGTATACCGCCTGGGAGGGCGACCAGGGCCCCGTCGGCCGGCAGCTCTACGACCACGACGCCGATCCGCACGAACTGGCGAACCTGGCCGACGATCCCGCGCACGCCGCCACGCTGGAAAGACTCGATGCTGAGATGCGTCGTCCGACCGTCCCTTCGGGAACCGTGCCATGATCTCGCAGCGGCTGCATCCATTCGTGTTGGTCGTTGCGGCCGCACTCGTCGTGTCCGTTGGTCTGACCCGGTTACAGGCCGCGCCGCCCAACGTGCTCGTGATCCTCGCCGACGATCTCGGCTTCTCCGACCTGGGCTGCTACGGCGGCGAGATCGACACGCCCCATCTCGACGGCCTGGCCAACGGCGGTGTGCGGTTCACTCAAGGCTACAACACCGCCCGCTGCTGGCCGACCCGCGGCGCGCTGCTCACCGGCTTCTATCCGCAGGCGATCCGCCGCGATGCCCTGCCGGGGGGAACGGGGGGCACCAAGGCAACGCGGCCAGCCTGGGCGCGGCTCCTGCCGGAACTGCTCGCGCCTGCCGGGTATCGCTCCTACCACTCCGGCAAGTGGCACATCGACGGCGACCCGCGGAGGCAGGCCTTTGCACGTTCGCTCGACGTGACGAAGGGAGACAACAACTATTTCTCCGCCGCAGGCGTCGTCGAGGACGGCCGGCAGGTGCCTGTCACGGACGATTTCTACGCCACCACGGCGATCGGCGACCACGCCGTGAAATGCCTCGCGGAGCATGCGCGGGACCACACGGGAAAACCCTTCTTCCACTACGTGGCCTTCACGGCGCCGCATTTCCCGCTGCAGGCGCCGCCGGAAGTGATCGTGAAATACCGGGAGCGGTACCGAGCCGGCTGGAACACCGTGCAGCAGGCCAGGGCTGCGCGGCTCAAGCCGCTGGGGATCGTGACGACTGCGCCGGCTGCCATGGAGCGGGACGTGGGCCCGCACTCCCACAACCCCGATGCCCTGAAGATCCTCGGGCCCGGTGAGGTGAACCGGCCGCTCCCGTGGGAGGAACTCTCGGCCGAACAGCGGGAGTTTCAGATCGGGAAGATGGCGATCCATGCCGCGATGGTGGAGATCATGGATCAGCAGGTGGGCCGGATGCTTGTGCAGCTCAAGGCGATGGGCGTATTCGACGACACGCTCGTGCTCTTCGCCAGCGACAACGGCGCGAGCGCCGAGATCATGGTCCGAGGCGAGGGGCACGATCCTCTGGCGCCGCCGGGCTCGCGAAAGACGTTTTTGTGTCTGGGTCCGGGATGGTCAAGCTGCGCCAACACGCCATTCCGCCGCCACAAGACCTGGGTGCATGAGGGGGGCATCGCCACGCCCTGGATCGTGCATTGGCCTGCCGGCATTCCCGCACGCGGAGAGCTCCGCACGCAGCCGGTGCATGTGATCGACGTCGTGCCGACGGTGCTCTCGCTGGCGGGAGTCGAGCCACCGCGCGAGCACGATGGCCGGCCGGTGCCGCCGATGCACGGCCGGAGTTTTGCCACAGCCCTGAGGGATCCCGCCGCCCCGCCGATGCACGACACGCTCTGGTGGTGCCACCAAGGGAATCGCGCCGTTCGCACAGGCGACTGGAAGCTCGTCGCCGCCAAGGGCGAGCCGTGGGAGCTCTACGATCTCGCGGCGGACCGGTGCGAAACGAACAACCTGGCGGCCAGCGAGCCGGCACGCGTGGCCCAATTGGAGGCGGCCTGGAACCGCGTTGCACAGGAGTGTCGGACGCTGGCGGCCAGCGATGCTCCAACGGTCGATACGAGTCCGGCGGCTGCCGCGACCGTGCCGAAAAAGCGGCCCAACATCATCTACGTGATGACCGACGACCAGGGCTACGGCGACATTGCGGCCCATGGCAACAAGGTGATCCACACGCCGAATCTGGACCGTCTGCACGCCCAGAGCGTGCGGCTGACTGAGTTTCACGCCAGCCCCACCTGTTCGCCGACGCGGGCGGCCCTCATGACAGGCCGGCACGAATTCCGCTCAGGAGTCACCCACACGCTCGCCGAACGCGAACGGCTGGCCCTCTCGGCCACCACGCTGCCGCAGTTGCTCAAGTCGGCCGGCTACACCAGCGGCATCTTTGGCAAGTGGCACCTGGGCGACGAAGACGCCTACCAGCCTGGCAAGCGCGGGTTCGATCGGGTTTTCATCCACGGCGGCGGTGGCATCGGGCAGAACTTCCCTGGCAGTTGCGGCGACGCGCCGGGCAATTCGTACTTCAACCCGACGATCCGCAGCGATGGCACGTTCGTGAAGACCAAGGGCTACTGCACCGACGTCTTCTTCGATGCCGCGCTCGACTGGATCGATCGCTGCCGCAAGGAGGACCGGCCGTTCTTCTGCTACGTCACGCCGAACGCGCCGCACGGGCCGCTCGACTGCCCACCCGGCTCCGACAGGCCGTATCTGGCAGCGCTCGAGGCGGCGGGCGTGAAGGACCCGCGGCAGCGGGCCGACATCGCCAGGTTCTACGGCATGATCGAGAACATCGACACGAACATGGGCCGGCTCATGCAGAAGCTCGACGAATGGGGCCTCGCCGACGACACGCTCGTCGTGTTCACAACGGACAACGGCACGGCCACCGGCAGCCCGGTGTTCAGTGCCGGGATGCGCGGGATGAAGGGCACGGTGTATCGCGGCGGCACGCGAACCCCAAGCTTCTGGCGGTGGCCAGGCACGCTGCCGGCGGGTGTGGATGTGCCGGCCGTGACGGCCCACATCGACGTGTTGCCGACGCTCTGCGAACTCTCCGGCGCGACGATGCCTCCTGAGGTGGCGGCGGTCGTTGAGGGCCGCAGCCTGGTGCCGCTCTTGCGCGATGCACGAGCTCCGTGGCCCGACCGGCCGCTGTTCACGCACCTGGGCCGCTGGGAGCGGGGGAAGGCGGCGGAAAACGCGTATCGCAACTGCCGCATTCGCGATGGGAAGTGGAGCCTGGTGAACGTCAAGAACGCTTCCGGGTCATGGGAACTCTACGACGTCTCTGCCGATCCGGGCGAGCAGAACGACCTCGCCAAGCAGCATCCCGACACCGTGGCCCGCCTCGCCGGCGAGTACGACCGCTGGTGGCAGAGCGTGCAGCCGGATCTCATCAACGAGAATCGCGATGGTCCGGCCGAGAATCCGTTTCGGGAAGCCTACCAGCGGCAATTCGGCCCGCCGCCGTGACCGGTGTGCAGACCGGGCTCGATCCGGTGCCGATGAAGACGGGAACGAGCCAGGGTGTTTTGAATTGTGGGTGCACGTTTTCAGCCTGTGGCTGCAAGTTTTCCCATGTGGCTGCAAGTTTTCCAACTTGCACTTCCCCGACAAGATGGAAATCTTGTCGCCACAAAGAAGAGTGGAGTGGGGGGTTTTGAATTGTGGGTGCAAGTTTTCCCATGTGGCTGCAAGTTTTCCAACTTGCAGATTCGACAAGAGACAAGATGGAATCTTGTCGCCACAAAGAGACACGATGGGATCGGGTCGCCACACGGGGAAGAGGAGGGGAGAGGAAGACGGGGACGAGTCAGGGTGTTGTGAATTGTGGGTGCACGTTTTCAACCCGTGGGTGCAAGTTTTCCCATGTGGGTGCAAGTTTTCAACTTGCACTTGCCTTCGACAAGATGGAATCTTGTCGCCACAAGAGAGCCGGCATCTAATCCTCGACTGGTTCAGAACTGGAGGCGATGATCTCATCGGGCGTCGTCGAGGGATTCAGCGGCAAGGCGAAACTGACCGGCAGAAAATCCTATGGATTGAGAACGCCACAAGGCATCGAAATCGCGATGTTTCACCCGATGGGGGAACCCTACCCGAGCCGAAAATATCCCACAGATTCTGCCGAGGAGTCTTTTTTGATACAACGCGGCCACGAAAGCAGGAGACGGGCATGCCAACCACCAAGCAGCAACACGCAGACACACCGCCATCGGGCGGCGATGGTGACAGCGGCAGTTCACGCATTGGATTGGTGCTCTTCTGGATCTACGTGCTGCTCTACGTGGGTTTCATGATTCTCGTGCTCTTTCGCCCCGATCTGCTCTCGATCCGACCGTTCGGCGGCGTGAACCTCGCGATCGCCTATGGGATGGGCCTGATCGGATCGGCCTTCGTGTTGGCGCTGATTTACATGGTGGCGCGGTCGAAGCGCTGAAGGAAGGACCTGCACGGATGATCTACGAGACCTCTTCCGCCGCGATCGCGATCTTTGCCGCGTTCGTGGTCAGTGTGATCGCCCTCTCGTTCTTTCTCGGCCGCAAGGGGCAGTCGGCGAAGGCCTACTATGCCGCCCACGGCGAGATCCATTGGTTCGTCAACGGGATCGCCTTTGCCGGCGACTATCTCTCCGCAGCGTCGTTCCTGGGCATCTGCGGCATGATTGCCTTCAGCGGCTACGACGGATTTCTCTACTCAATCGGGTTTCTGGCCGGCTGGATCGTCGCGCTGTTCGTGATCGCCGAGCCAATCAAGGCACTGGGCAGGTTCACGTTTGCCGACGCCCTCGACAGCACCTTTCAGAGCCGCGGCATCAAGCTCGCCGTGGCGATCTCGACGCTGGTGGTGAGCATCTTCTACCTGATCCCGCAGATGGTGGGCGCGGGCGATCTGATCGTGCCCTTGCTGGGTCTGCCGCATGCCGCCGGCGTGATCCTGGTGGGCGTGGCCGTCACGATGATCGTCGTCACGGCAGGCATGGTCTCGACCACGTGGGTGCAGTTTATCAAGGGTTCCCTGCTCGTTTTTTTCTGCGGCATCTTGGCGGCGATGATCCTGGACCGCGGTCTGGTGGTGAAAACCATCGACCTCACGCCGCAGGTGCGCACCGTCACGCCCACTGGGCAAGTGCTCATCGACGGCAAGCCACAGTCGAAGGATCACGACCTGCGGCCGGTGGGCACGATCAAGGCACTGCCGGCCCGCTACGCCGGGCAGACATCGACTGGCCCGCTCCGGCCGCTGGAATATCTGGCGGCCCTCGAGGACTCGACCGTGGTGACGTGGTCCTCCAAGAAGCACACCGATGCCGCCGGCACACACACGACGTATTCACCAGTCGAGCGGTCGGGGGGCGAATTGCTCAAGCCGGGCGTCTATTTCAAGGGGCTGACTACGGGAAAACTTGCCGACCGGCTCGACTTCGCCAGCCTGATGCTGGCGCTGTTTTGCGGCACGGCCTCGCTGCCCCACATCCTGATCCGCTACTACACCGTCAAAGATGCCAGCGCCGCACGCAAGAGCACCGTCGTGGGCATCGCCGCGATCGGCGCCTTCTATGTACTCACGCTCTACCTGGGTCTGGGGGCGATGACCAGCGGCGCGCTTGACCCCACCAGCACCAACATGGCGGCGCCGCTCCTGGCCAAATCATTTAGCACGACGCTGTTTGCGATCATCTCGGCGATCGCCTTCACGACGGTGCTGGGCACGGTGAGCGGGCTGATCATGGCCGGCAGCGGGGCGGTGGCCCATGATCTGCTTGAGAACGTCTGCGGGATCACCATGACCGACCACGAAAAGGTGCGGTACGGCAAGATCGCGGCGGTGGGACTTGGGCTGGTGGCGATGGCGCTGGGCATCCTGTTCCGTAACTTCAATGTCAGCTTTCTCGTGGGCTGGGCTTTTAATCTCGCGGCTTCGGCCAATTTGCCGTCGCTGGTGATGCTGCTGTTTTGGCCGCGGACGACGAAGCAGGGGATCATCGCCGCAGTGACGGTGGGCATGGTGGCATCGCTGTCGTGGATTCTCCTCTCGGCCGACACCTATGAAAAAGTCTATGGCTGGAGCCGGGAGGCGTCGGTCGTGCCCTTCAGTCAGCCGGGCCTGGTGACGATTCCGCTTGGGTTCCTTGTGTTGATCGTCGTGTCGCTGCTCACTCCACCGCCCACGCAGAAGGTTCGCCGTCATGGCTGAGCCCGACGGTGTGGACGATCCTCCAGCGGTGATCCACTGTCGGCTGGAGCACCTGGAGTCGATTCGGGCGATCTACAACCACGAGATCCTGCACACCACCGCACTCTATGAATACGAGCCGCGGTCGGCGGAAACGATGGCAGCGTGGTGGGCTGCCAAGCAGACGGCCGGCCTGCCGGTGCTCGGCGTGGAAAGCGAGCCTGGCGTGCTGGCTGGATTTGCAACATGGGGGCCGTTTCGCCCGTTTCCAGCCTACCTCCACACGGCCGAGCACTCTGTCTACGTGGCGGAGAGCCGGCGTCGGCAGGGCGTCGGCCGGCGGCTGCTCTCGGCGATTGTCGCGGAAGCCGGCGGCCGAGGGCTGCACGTGCTCATCGGCGGGATCGACGCCGCGAATGCCGCGAGCATCGCGCTGCACAGGCAGCTTGGCTTCACGCACTGCGGCAGAGTTCGCGAGGCCGGCTTCAAATTTGGCCGCTGGCTCGACCTAGACTTCTGGCAGCTGATCTTCACGCCGGGGGCTACACCCGTGGCAGCTCAAAACCCTTGCGGTAGTCGCGAGTGAAGAGGCGGTTGGCCGCATCGTCGGTCGACCGCTCGGTCTTTGGGTCGATCGTGAGTTCGCGTCCCAGCGTGAATTTCGTGACCCCGTAGTCGATGTTGTTTTCCCGCAGGTGGGTGTCGAAGCTTTCCAGCGTGTCGCGCACGTGCGCGTCGCCGGCGGCCATGCTCGGCCGCGTGCCTGGGGCGACTGCCTCGCCGAGTGCCCACGACACGTTGCCCAGATGCGCCAGTGCGCTCGACAGGTGGCCATTCTCGATGTCGAGGTGAAGGTCTTCGTGTCGCCGGCTTTTGACCGCCTTCACGAAGTTAGCGAAGTGTTGCTGGTAGCTGCCGCCCGCCCACTTTCCAAGCTCGTGGCCTTCAAGGTCGAACGCCACGCCCGAGCTATAGTTTGTGGAGACGACATATCCCTTCGTGCCATACCAGATGTTGCCGGTGCCCAGCGGCCCGGCCTTGAGCCCGAATGTCACCGGCGATTTAACTTCCAGCCCACGCACGTCGGAGATCAGCAAGGCGTCATCCCACTGAAAGATCGACACCTGGCTGTTAGCGGTGTCGCCGTTGTCGACGTAGCCGAGGCGGCCCCCGAGGCTCACCACCCGCTTTGGCAGTTCCTGCTTGCCGAGGCCCCAGCGGGCCTTGTCGATTTCGTGTGGATTCTGGTTGCCGAGGTCGCCGTTGCCTGTGACACGGTTCCAATGCCAGTCGTAATGAAGCTTCGTGCGCGTGGGCACGTCGGCCGGCGCGGGGCCTGCCCAGAGATCGAAGTTGAGCCCAGGAGGCAGCGGTGCGGGCGAGTCCACGAGGCCAATGCTCGGGCGCCGCTTGTAGCACAGGGCATGGGCAACCTTCACGTCCCCGATCTTCCCGCTCTTCACGAAGTCGAGTGTTTCTCGCATGCCGGTCATGCTGCGGCTTTGCACCCCCATCTGGCACATCCGGCCCAGCTTGCGCGCCCATTGCGTCATCACGCGGCCCTCTTCCACGTTGTGGCTGCAGGGCTTCTCCACGTAGACATCCTTGCCGGACTGCATCGCCCAGATGGCCATCAGCGCGTGCCAGTGGTTGGGCGTGGCGATCGAGACGGCGTCGATGTCTTTGCGGTCAAGCAGGCGGCGGACATCCTGGATGTAGGCCGGCGGATGGAGCGACTGTGGGAAACGTTTTTCGCACAGACGCACGTAGGCGGCCGGATCGCAGTCGCAGATCGCCACCAACTCGACATCCGGGTTGGCCAGCCATTCACCGACGTGGGCCGCTCCCTGGCCATTCACGCCGATCGTGGCGACGCGGAGCTTTTCATGTGGGCTCGAGGATCGCGTCGGCGCGGCCTCTGCGGCGGCACTGTCGGCGGGCTGGAAGCCGGCCAGCGCCGTGGCGGCCAGCGCGAAGGCGGATTCGACGAAATCGCGACGCGAAACTGGCATGTCTGAAGCCTCGGTGGAAAAACAGACTCGCGGTGGATGTCTCCTGCGGCCAAAAGTGTATCACGCTGTTGCAGCAAGGCTGAAACGAGCCTGTGCAGTGCGACAGCCCGCCCGGCCGCCGCGCGAAACACGCGATCGACCGGCATCAGTCTTGCGATGGTTTCGCGTCTTTTGTGCGGGCCGGGGCCTTGCTCGCCGCCTTGCTTGGCCGGCCCTCGCCGCGGCGGGCGTGGCTGCCATCCGCGGGTGTCCGTACCGGCTTGGGGTCGTATGAGACGCTGAGAATCTTCGCCGGCCCGGGGCCATTCGGGGTGAGAATATGGGCGATGGCAGCGTAGATGTAGATGCTGTCACCCGTGTGTAGATAAATCAGTTCGGAGCCGTATTCGAGCGTCACCGCGCCCTCAAGCACCATCAGGAACCGCTCGCCGTCGTGGTTGTCGGGACGTTTGCGGTTGCCGACGCCCGAGAGCCGGATGATGGAGGGATTCATGGCACGGTCTCGCCATTGCTCGGCGAGCCGCTCGACCACGTATCCGCTCTGGTCATCGCGGACCGGATCGACCAGGCCCGCTCCCTGCCTCACCACGACATACTGTGGCGGCACGGACAGCCCGGCCACGAACGCTTCAACACCGCAATCAAGCACCTTGGCCAGTTTGACGAGGCCATCGAGCGATGGCGTCAACTGGCCGTTTTCGAGCTTTGAGAGCCAGCTGACCGTGAATTTCGCGCGAGCGACGACCTGTTCGAGCGTGAGCCGACGGGCCATCCGGACGGCATGAACACGGCGTCCGAGGTCTATCAAGTTGACGGCTGTGGGCATGTGCACGCATCGAAGGAAGGCGACTGTCCTGTGGGAGTATGCCTCCCAAAATTGTCACCCGCAAGGGGGGGATTTCGATCTTCAGCGATCAAGCCCCCCTCCCAGGACACATTCCCTGCATTCAGGCACCCGGACGGCGAAAGTGCCGATAGGCCTGCAGCACGTCGTGAAGGTCGGATGAGATCGAGATCTCGTCGTCCTTAAAGTCGCTGAGCCATGTCCGATTGCTGACGACGGCGTCGGCCAACAAGGGCAACACATCGCCCAGGGCAATCCGGACGCTCTTTTCGCCGGTCGGTTCCAGCATTGAGACGCTGTGCTGTTCAATCACGGGGCCGGTGTAGACCCGAAGACGACGCATGGCCATATCGCACACTCCCTTGTTGCAATGACGTGCTTGCGATGGTGTGTGTCGGCCGCAGAGGGCCCCGCGTCTTCCTGACGCGCACACCACCCACCAGCACTATCGGCACATGAGGCCCGCAAGGTTTGGCTGAATTCCCCGGCCTGTGCGGAATGGGGAGGTTGCATGGGGTGGTCTGGGCGGGCCTGGATGGATGGGTTAGGCCTGGCTCGGCTTGGGCTCCGGGCCTGTGGCCTGCACTCGGCCGGCGCGGAATGCGTCGCTGATCGACTGCGGAACAAGGGCCTCCGCCTGGAAAAGGCGAGCGCGATTTTCGGCCGTGGCCGCCTTCATTTCTTGCTCCCTGGCGATGGCAACGCTCCTCCGCTCCTCCGCCTTGGCGCGGGCCACGCGGGTGTCGGCTTCGGCCTGATCCGCCTGCAGGCGGGCGCCGATGTTTTCGCCGACCTCGATGTCGGCGATATCGATCGACACGATCTGAAAGGCTGTCTGGGCGTCGAGGCCGCGCTGCAGCACCGCCTTCGAGATCTTGTCGGGATGCTCCATGACGTCGAAGTGGCTTTCGGCCGAGCCGATCGAGGTGATGATGCCCTCGCCGACCCGGGCGATGATCGTTTCCTCGGTGGCACCGCCGATGAGCTGCTGCAGGTTTGTGCGCACGGTGACTCGGGCCCGGATCTTCAGCTCCACGCCGTTCCTGGCCACCGCCGACAGTGTCGACTTGCCGCCGGCGCTGTCGGGGCAGTCGATCACCTTGGGATTCACGCTGGTCTGCACGGCGTCGAGCACATCGCGGCCGGCAAGATCAATGGCGCAGGCCCGGTCGAAGTCGAGGTCGAGGTCTGCACGGTGGGCCACGATCAGCGCCCGGATCACTCGCGGCACGTCACCGCCGGCGAGATAATGCGCCTCCAACCGCCGTGCTGTGATGTCGCGGCCCAGGCCAGCCTGCGTGGCCATGATCCCCGCCTGCACGATGGTGCGGGCATTGACCTTGCGCAGGCTCATGCCGAGCAGTTCCATGAACCGGATCGGCGCCTTCGACCAGTAGGCCTGGAACCACAGCTGACCGTAGTTGAAGATCAGCAGGAGCATCGTCAGGGACAGGAGGCCCAGCACGAGGCCGGCCGCCAGCAGGATCGGCATCGGTACGGAAGCAGGGAGGTCGTTCAAGGGAGGCTCGCTGTGACGGGGGAGGGTGGCAGTCGGAAGTGCCCGAGCACCGTCCCGCCAGCCTAGTTCGGGCTTTGGGCCGTTGAAAGCGGCAGTCCCCGCGAAGAGGCAAAGGGCCCTTTTTCCAGAGCCTGCTAGCCCTCGATCCAGCCGCCCCCGAGCAAGCGGTTGGCGTCGTAACAGACGGCCGGCTGGCCCGGCGAGATCGGCCCCGGGGCGTGTTCTGGCCCCCCGGTGAAGCGGGCGGAAAACCGATTTGGCCCCAACGGCGTGACCACGGCGGGAGCCGGCCCCCGCTGGGCCCGGCACTGCACCAGGCAGGCAAAGGGCTTGTCAGGTATCGGTTCAAGCCACGAGGCCTCGCCCGCCAGCAGGTTTGTTTCGGGCACCTCCTCCCGCGTTCCCACCACGATCCGGCAGCTGTCGGCATCGATCCGCACTACATACAAGGGCCGGCCCACGGCCACGCCCAGCCCCTGGCGTTGGCCCACCGTGAAGTGTTCGATCCCCGGGTGCCCGCCGAGCACACGACCGGACGTGGAGACGATCTCCCCGGCGCGGGAGCCGCCTAGCCGGTGACCGACCAACCGGGCGTGCTCGCCCGACGCGACGAAGCAGATCTCCTGGCTGTCGGGCTTGTCGGCGGTGATGAGCCCCATCGCAGCAGCCCGGCTGCGCACGGCATCCTTTGGCATGGCGCCCACCGGCAGCAGCATGCGTTCCAAGCGCGCAGGAGACACCTCAAAGAGCACGTACGACTGATCGCGGGCGGCGTCGAGCCCACGAGTCAGCCGCGGCCGGCCGTTGGCCGCGCGGTCGAGCCGGGCGTAGTGGCCAGTGGCTACGTGCGTGGCCCCGATCGCGTCGGCATGGTCGAAGAGACGGCCAAACTTGATCCATGTATTGCATCGCACGCACGGGTTCGGCGTGCGGCCACGGCCATACTCGGCGGTGAAATAATCAATGATCCGGTCGAAGTCATCGGTCATGTCCAGCGCAAAGAGCGGGATGCCCAGGTGGTCTGCCACACGGCGGGCATCGCAGGCGTCGGCAACACTGCAGCAGCCCTGATGGCCGGCCGTCTGGTGTCCGCCGCTGTCGGCGGCAGCGGGAGCAGGTGCCGGCAGGATCGCCAGTGGGCCATGCGATGCCTTGGATGCCTGCGGCAGCGCGGGCCGGCCGTGCCGCATGAAGACGCCAACGCAATCGTGCCCGGCCTCGACCAGCAGTGCGGCGGCCACGCTCGAATCGACCCCGCCCGACATGGCGACCACAATACGCGACATGGGTTTCAGCAGGGCCCGCATGGGCGAAGGGTGAGCCAATCAATACACCAGCGCCGCTTCGGCGCGGTGCGGTGCCAGCCGTTCACGGCCGCCCAAGGCCGCGATCTCGACCAGGAACGACGCGCCCGCCACGCAGCCGCCGGCTGCCTCGATCAGCCGCATGCAGGCCGTCGCGGTGCCGCCGGTGGCCAGCACGTCGTCCACCACCAGCACGCGGCTGCCAGGCGCCAGCATGCCCCGGTGCATCTCCAGCCGGTCGCGGCCGTATTCGAGATCGTATTCGTGCGAGAGCGTGTCGGCCGGCAGCTTGCCTGGCTTGCGGACCGGGATCACTCCCAGCCCCAGCGCGAGCGCCAGGGGCGTGGCAAACAGGAAGCCCCTCGCCTCGATCGCGGCGATCACGTCGAGCCGTTCGCCCCGCCACGGTGCGGCGAGCTGTTCAATCGCATCGGCCAGGGCTGCCTTGTCGGCCAAGAGCGGAGTGATATCGCGGAACAGGATGCCCGGCTTGGGGAAGTCGGGCACAGCGCGGATGAAGGGAGTGAGGTCCATGGGAGCGCAGACTACCCCTTTCGACCACCACGTGCAGCCCTCGTGGAAAGGAAGCGGTGCAGACCGGGTGGAAAAGCCATTCATCCGGCCTCACGCGCCGTGCCGAAGCCGAATCGTCGCCCTGGGTACGCCGTCGATGGCCGCCGCCAGGTTGGCGAGTGTTTCCGACTCGATCTGCCGGACCCGCTCCCGCGTCAGTCCCAGCACCGCCCCGATATCCTTGAGCGTCATCGGTTCCCCACCCCCCAGGCCAAATCGCAGCCGGAGGATTTTTGCGGCACGCTCATTGAGCCCCTCGATCCGCTGCATGACGTGCCGCAGGGTATCGTGGTCGAGCAGCACTTCCGCCGGGCATTTGGCGTTCTCGTCGCGGATCAGTTCGCCGAGGGACCAGCCCCCCTCGGCCTGCTCGGTCTGCGGGGCGTTTTGCTGCACATGGATCGCCTTCTTGATGATGGGCAGCTTTTTTCGCGCCAGGCCCAGCATCCGGGCCACCTCCTCGGACGTGGGCGTGCGGCCCAGAGCGTCTGAGAGCCTCGCTGTGGCGCGGCGCCACTTCGAAAGCAGCTCCACCATGTAAGCAGGGATGCGGATCGTCTTGCCGGAGTTGATCAGGGCCCGTTTGATCGACTGCTTGATCCAGTAGCTGGCATAGGTGCTGAACCGCGTGCCCATGGTCGGATCGAATCCCTCGACGGCGCGGAGCAGTCCGAGGTTGCCCTCTTCGATGAGGTCGGGCAGGGGCAGGCCACGGTTGCCGTAGCCCCGCGCGATGTTGACGACCAGCCGCAGGTTGGCCCGGATCATGTGATCCCGCGCCGCGGTGTCGCCCAGCCCGACAGCCGTGCCCAGCCGGCGCTCATCTTCAGCGGTGAGCAGCGACGTGGCATTGATGTCGCGGAGATAGGTCTCAAGGGGGTTTTGAACAGCGGACACGGGCAGCTTCGTACGACGAGATGGCGATGGCATGGGGGGTGAAGGCCTTCCCTGGGCGTGGGGATCTCGAGGAATTGCATGATGGGCGGTCACATCCGTTCGCGGGCCCCGTGGCACGCGTGCAGGCCGGATCGACAGCGCCCAAGAGAAGCTATCGACGGGGCAAAGGGATAACTGCACAAGGAAGGTAGGAGGGGCGCCGCGGAGCGATCGCAGTGATGCTGCGGCTTGGCGCGGTCGTGACAGACACAAGATTCGCCGTCACAGTTTCTGTCGGCCCGGATGGTGGCCCGGATCGGTTGGGTGAGGCGTCGTCGCGGGAAGGGACACGCGGGACGCAGCCGCTCACAGCTGCCAGTCGAGGCGCACCAGTTCTGGCGTGGCGCCGATGCGGATCGGAAGCAGCGACGTGCCGATGCCCCGCGAGACATACATCGGCGGCAAAGCGTCGCGGTACCAGCCGGCCACGTAGCGGCCGCAGCCCCGAGGCAGGATCGTGGCCACGCCGAAGGGGGCGACTTGGCCGCCGTGCGTGTGGCCGCTGAG
>Ga0209829_10002610_pt1 | contig 13594 bp, 9 predicted proteins | sample C_140205_EF_Meta_FD_187311 | JGI IMG/M metagenome (GOLD analysis project Ga0209829, IMG submission 187311) | Freshwater microbial communities from Lake Croche, Canada to study carbon cycling - C_140205_EF_MetaG (SPAdes) (version 2) | ecosystem: Environmental > Aquatic > Freshwater > Lake...
CACGTGCGGCTGCGGGTGGTGCGCGCCGACTCCGGCTTCTACGTGGCCGAACTCTTGCACCTGTGGGAGCAGTTGGGCGTGAAGTTCATCGTCGTCGCGCGGCTGACGCAGCCCGTGCAAAGCCTGCTGCGCCGCGAGACCCGCTCGCTGCCCTCCGGCCTCGACGGCACTGAGGTGGCCGAACTCGAATATGCCGCCCCCGATCTGCCCGCCACCGCGCGCTTTGTCGCGATTCGCCACCGGATAAAGGAAAAACGCAGCCGCGCCGGAGGCAAACTGCTCATCGACTGTCCCGGCTATCTTTATCAAGTGCTGGTGACGAACCAGCCGCGGACGGTGCCACTCGTGGACATCTGGCGCGACTACAATGGCCGGGCGGCCTGCGAAAACGTGATCAAGGAACTGGATGCCGGCTACGGCCTGCCCGACTTGGTGTGCAAAGACTTTTGGGCAACCGAGGCGGCCCTCAGCTTCGGCGTCCTCGCACACAACCTGATCGTACTCTTCGAACAAAAGCTGGGCTGGCAAGTGGCGGTGACGCTGGGGACCTTGCGCTATTGGCTGTTCGTGACCGCCGGTATTATCAGCCGCCCCCAAGGCCAGATGACGATCAAACTCGCTGTCCCGATGCATGAACGCGATTGGTGGCGAGGTCTTTGGGACAAACTCCTCTCGCCCAATCCCAACTGCAATGTGGTCGGAACCCGCCCGGCTTTTGCGTAGCTCGCCAAACGGAAAATCACCTCAAATCTGCACTTCGATTGCATGGATACGGCTGAGCTGATGAGTTCTTGGAAGAGAGCTTTTTCGTTGGTGCGGGAGCGGCGCGCAGAGATGAGTCGGAGGTGGTTGCCGCGTGGCGGCGTAAACCACGGTCCAGTGTTTCCCTTCAATTAGCCCGATGGCGAGATGCCGTAACTCGTCCGGGTTCTTTGATGAGAACGTGACGACAGGACTCTGCCAAAGGACACACGTCTCGGCCAAGCTGATGCCATGCTTTGCCTGATTGCAGGTGCTTTTGACCGGATCCCAATCGAACTGCACCTTTGAAACCACAATTATGGTATCAAATGCGGCAAGTCCATTCCTTGGCCGGCCAACAAGCTTGGTGCACACGCCGTACGTTATTGGCACAACACCGAACACCAGGGCCTCACTCACCAAATTGCGGAGCCGCGACCATCGCGTAACGCGTTGATCATGGTTTTGGACCAAGATCGGTGAGTGTATGACCACGTCAATTCGGCGCAACAGCCGTCTGCCTCGACATCGCGGCCGATGTGGCAAAAGTAGCAACATGATCCAGCGCGCCCAGCTTCCCGGCCGCCACAAGCAATGAATCCGATGAAACTCCTGTGGACCACCTTTCTTATTGTGGGGACCGCCCTCCTTGCCGCCGAACCCGGGGCGACCGTGGACGCCCATCAAAAACCGGACTTGGATAATCCAAAGTTGCCGCGGGTCATGATCATTGGCGACTCGATCAGTGTCGGATACACCGACGGCGTGCGTGAGGAGTTGGCCGGTAAGGCGAATGTTTACCGCGTCCAGGGCAACGCCGGGCCAAGTAGCAGTGGCGTCCAGCATGTCGATGAATGGATTGCCTCCGGCCACGGCCGCTGGGACGTGATTCACTTCAATTTCGGGCTGCACGACCTGAAGCTCGGGACAGGTGGCAAAGACAACAGACCGTACCCGACCGCGGACGGGCACCAGGTGCCCCCGGATGAGTACGAGCGCAATCTGCGTCAGATCGTCGCCAAATTGAAGCGGACGGGGGCAACACTTATTTGGTGCTCAACCACACCCATCCCCCTCGGGAAAATCGATCCGCCGCGCCGGCCAGGTGACGAGTTAACCTACAACCAGATCGCCCTAAATGTGATGATCGAAAACGGCGTCGTGATCGACGATCTTTACGCTGCCACGTTTTCTCGGATGCCTGGGGTCCAACTGCCAGCCAATGTCCATTTTACCAAGGGCGGCTCGGCGATGCTGGCCAAACACGTTGCGGCGAGCATCAAAGCCGTCTTGCAGAACCGCGCGCATTGACCGTCGTTACCGCCTTTGGGATCGGTCGTACAGGGTGGCCCCGAAGACTTCGATGCGGTCAAGGTTATGGTCCCAAGCGTCGTCCTCCCACTACGCCCGCGAACCTCGCAGGCCAGCCAAAGCACCGTGATTGCCGGTGGGCCAATTGATCGGGAAAAAGCGTCAGGCAGCTTCTCGATGGCGAGCCCGCTAGTGTTGCAAGAGCGAAGCTCACCGACGTCCGACTGAACACCCCAGCGGTTTGCCCGCCTCGTGCCGCCGGTCCTCGGTCAACCCGGAGGCACCGGCGGGAATCATTGTCGCCAAAATCGAACGTCTCGGAAACGCCGATTTTTCTGCGTCCCCCGCGCCATTGATCACGCGGGAATTGCAACGGGCGGCGGCGATTGGTTCGCTCCTGAAGCTCAGATTGCTCACTGGTGAACCGACGAAGGTGGAACCCCTGAGCAGTGGAAAACTGAGTTCTGCGAAGAAAAAATACCCTGATCATCCGATGAAGCACTCCTTCACCATTCTCGTAACTCTATTGCTCCCATCGCTGGCCTCGCTCCACTCCGCAGAGGAGCAAAAACCAGCGATGAGCCGACCGCTCGTCGGTGTCATTCGTTGGGATGGATACAGCGGCAGTCCGAACGTGACCCAGAAGCAGGAGATGGGATTTCTGAAGCCGGCGAAATGGCATGGGCGCGCTCCGTGGTTCTTTCGTGAGACGACCGACTCCGAGCATCCGTTGGTGTTCAATCCGAACTACGACACGCAAACGATTAGCGAAATCACCGACCAGGAGATCGAGTATGCCGCGGCTGCTGGCATTGATTACTGGGCCTTTTGTTATTACGCGAAATACAAGGGTGGCTGGCAACTGCGGGACAACTTCGAGGCTTATCACGCAAGCGCCCGGAAGCACAAAATCAAGGCGAGCCTCATCCTCATCGGCGAGCACGTCGGCAAAGGACTCTCTCCCGCCGCCAGCGCTGCTCCCGATGCAGGCCGGAAGGATTGGGAGAAACTTGTAACCGAGATTGTACCTCTGTTGCGAAATCACTCCTATCAGAAGGTCTGCGAAGGGCGACCGCTCATCTACCTAGTGCAGCCAGATGAACTCTCGAAGACTCTCGGCGATCCCTCGGGGAAGGGCGCGTCGAGTGAAAAACTGCGTTCGGCAGTGGCCTATCTCCGTGAGCGGTCGCAGGCAGCTGGAGCGGGCGATCCCTACGTGGTCGGGATGAATGCTGGTGGCATCTGGTCCGCTGTCTATGTGGACAAAGCAGGGCTCGATGCCGTGTCCGCCTATCGTGGGGATTTTGGTAGTACGCCCGAGGGCACTCCGTATGCGCAGTTGTGGGACAACGTCCGCAGCAAGTTCGTCAACGGCGGTAGCGGCCTTGGGAGCAATCCGGAGCGCCAGCTCATTGTCCCGCTCATGAGTGGAGCTAGCCATGAGCCGCGACATGGGCTCAAGCCCGCGCAATTCGGCCCGAATCACTACCGGGACCCTGAACCCGGTGAGTTCAAAGCACACGTGGCTGCCGGACTCGACTGGGCCTTTGCCAACCCGAAGAACTGCCCCGCGCAGAGCGTACTCATCTACGCGTGGAACGAACATTCCGAAGGCGGCTTTATCTGCCCGACGATGGGCGAACCACCGGACTACAAACCCAACACGCGCTTGCTCGATGAGCTTGGTGCGGCGATTCGTGAATGGAGGCCGAAGCCGTGACGGCTCGGTTGCAGACCAGCCAACAGCGCTCTCGCTCCCTTATCTCAACCAACCGAAGCTGGCTGTAGGCCATGAGTCGGTGAGTTGAAAACAAGTGCCGCGCCGATTCTAGCCTGACGATTAAATAGCCAGAAGGCCCCAGAATGTCGCATCCGTGTGACCAGACCAATATGGCCTTTCAAAACTCAATGTCATGGGAACAGCGGCGCGATTTTATCCGCTGTTCGACTGGCTTCCTGACGAGATGGGGTGTTTCGCTCCGATCCCTCGAAAATCCAGTTTCCTTCCAGTTGCAGTTAGCGTCAGGCTGCGCCAAGCCATCTCCAAATTCCTCACAACGCTTTAGCGCCAACTCGCAATGTGATCACGTAAGATTCACCGCACCCAACAATGAACATCCGCCCCATCCTCGCAATCACCTGCCTCGCCACCGCCGCTGCCTTTGCTGCCGAAAAGCCGAAGACTCCCAGTATTCCCGCCGGGCCCATCGCAAAAAAAATGGAACTCCTTTTCTCCGACGACTTCAAAAGCGACACGCACGACAAGCGCTGGCACCGCGTGGTGGACACCTTTACCTTTGAAAAAGGTGCACTCAAGGGCACTCAGACCCGCGACAAGGACATACCCGCCGCCGACGGCAAACCCGCCGTTACGGCCCACGCCGCCGTCTTCGGTCTCGAACTTCCGACGAAGGACAGCATCGTCGAGGTGAAGATCCGCTTCGCAGGCAACACGCGGATGGACGTCGAGTTCGACGACCGCAAATTCACCGGCTCCCACTACGGTCACCTCTGCCGCGCCATCGTTGCGCTCAACGGCGTCACCCTCATGGACGAGCGCGAGGGCAGCCAGAACGAGGTGATCAAGGCGTTGCGAAATGATCCCACAAAAAAGGCCGAAGTCGCCCGGATGATGGCCGGCAAGAGCGCCACATTCCCCGGCACGTATGAAGCCGGCAAGACCTACACCTTCACCGTCGAGACGGTGGGCGACGAGATGCGCGCGAGTATTGATGGCAAGCCCGTCGGCTACCTCAAGTCCGCCGGCATCGGCCACCCGACCAAGTCCAAGATCGAAATCGGCGTCTCCGGCAAGGACGGCTACTTCGAGGACATCAAGGTCTGGAACGCCGCGCCGGCGAAGTAACGGCGTGCCCGGCTCCTATCGGGCAGCCCCCGATTCGCTGAAGCCGCACCGTTGAAAAAGGGCATCGGCGTTGCTCCTTCAAGCCGTGACTGGCATTGCTCTTCTGGGCGCCTCGGTGTGGGCGTTCCGAACGTCCGAGCAACGCCGAGCCCCTCAAACCTATTCAGAGTGATTATACCTCTAAAATATGCACGAAATTGAAAATAGCCCTACTCGGGAATGCACGGGTTTTAGTCCCGTCCATCCCGCCAGTTTTGAAAAGGAGTTACGGAACTCCTCTCAGTTTCCTCTCAAAAAGGGTGACACTGAGAACATCCTGCGGCAAACGGAGGAAACGAATGGCACACACCGGCAAAAATAAACTTCGCCGCTGGGAATTCCCCGCTGGCAGCGGAATTCGCGTCAGCGAAATAATAAATCGCAGTGCCGGTGCAGATTTTGGGGTCTCCTACCGGGTTACCATCCCGGGTCGCTTGGCCGGCCGGCGGCAATTTAAGCAATTTTCCTCCCTCGAGGCTGCTGAGGCTTGGGCCAAGCAGCAAAACAGCGGAATTAAGAACAGCGGGCAAAAGCACTTCCTGCTGACGCCTACTCAGCACGAAGACGCGGTGGCGGCCCTTTCCCTACTGGGCGGCACAGGGCTAACTCTGGCGCAAGCGGTCAGGCTCGCCAAAAAACACCTGCGTTCGCCCGCCGGCACTGTGTCGGTCAAGGACGCCGTTAATCGACTCGTCACCGAAAAAGAAGCCGAGAACCTGCGCGAGCGTTCAGTGCGCGACCTCAAGAACCGCCTCGACGTGTTCGCCCAGACATTTGGCGAGCAGTCCGTTGCCGAGGTAACACAAGCCGAAGTTGAAACTTGGCTGCGTGACCTGCGTGGCATTTCCGACAAGAGCGCAGAGGGATTGTCGGCCCGCTCCAAAAAAAACTACCTCATCACCGTTCGCACCTTTTTCAATTGGGCGATTTCCAAAGGTCATCGCAGCGCGGATAATCCGGCGGCTGCCATCTCGACTCCAAAGATAGATTGGGAGCAGCCCTCAATTCTCACGGTTCCTGAAGCCACAAAATTGCTGACTTCGGCCAAAATCGAGCAGGAAGGCCGACTGCTTGCGTCCGTGGTGCTCGGGCTCTTCGCAGGCATTCGCTCAAATGAGATTATGCGCCTTGATTGGTCCGCCATCGACCTTGACGAGGGAATCCTCACCATTGGGCCGCAAATCGCCAAGAAACGCCGTCTACGTGTGCTTGAGCTTCTGCCAAACTGCATCGCATGGCTCAAAACCGTCAAAACCCGTGAGGGACGCGTCGCACCCGGCAAATACACGGTTCGATGGGCCGAGTTTGTAAAAAAGGCCGGATTTCCCGATTGGGGTGAGAATCGTTCCAACGCGATGCGTCACAGCTTTGGATCGTATCACTATGCCCTGCTTTCCGACGCAGCTAAGACGGCAGCGATGCTTGGCCACCGGGCAAACGATCAGGTGCTCTTCGATAGCTACCGCTCACTCGCGCGAAAAAAAGATGCCGAAGCGTATTTTGGGATTTTGCCCGCCAACGCCAAGTAGCGCTTTTCCACTTGAGGAAGGAAACGTTTTTAAGTAAGTATGCCTGAGTAAGTATTACTCAGTAACAAAAGGTATTACCATGACCATTTCCGCAACAGTCACCTCTAAAGGACAGACCACCATTCCAAAGCGATTCCGCGACAAATACGGCATCACGCTCAACGGCAAGGTAACGTGGGTCGAGCGCCCTGACGGACTCCTTCTGCAAAGCGCGACATCGAGCGTCGATGAGGTGGTCGGTCTGCTCAAATCTTCGATTCCTTTTGTCGGCAAGGATGCCGAGCGCGCCGCGGTCGGCAAATACCTGGCGGACAGACAAGCGAGGTAAGACCGCATGAAGCCGACCTATCTGCTCGACGCCAACATCATCATTCGATTGCTGCGAAACGACCACGCGGTCCACAGCGCGAAGGCGACCGAACTTTTCAAACGCGCGGCGTCTGGCGAAATCGCGCTGGAAATTACCGCCGTCACTGCCTCAGAAGTCGTCTATGTGTTCAAGTCGCTCTATAAGACTGAACGCGCCAGCACGGCCGACGCGGTGCTTCGCGTTCTCAACCTGCCGGGCGTGAGCGACGCTAACGCTCCATGGCTGGCGAGCGCGCTAGAATTGTATCGGGATACCAATGTTGATGCACCGGACTGCTTTCTTGCCGCACAGGCAAAACACGCGGGAAAGAGTATCGTTTCGTTTGACCGGGATTTTCGAAAGTTCCCGGACATAACAACCATCTCCCCCTGACAAGGACCAAGAGCACAGCTTGTTTTCGGCGACGCTTCTTGCCCACTTCGATGGCGATTTCTTGAAGCTGACGTTTACTGCAAAGCAGGATGACGTTTACGACAAATTCTTGTACGCTTGCTCTAGTTCTTTGAGCGCCGCGAGCACCGCGTCACGCCGATACAGCCGACGACGGCCAAGACGAATCACGGGCAATAATTTTCGCGCAGTGAAATTTCTCACTGAGCGCGGGCAAACGCCGACGAACAACGAAACTTCGCGCTCGTTCATCAGCACGGGTGGATTGGCACGAATGTCCCCGGGTGATGAAACCGCCGGAAGAATGTATTCACTAATGTAGTTTGTGGCCATATAAGTTCGGATCAGGAAGGACTCAAGGGACGGGATTGGTCGAAGAAGCGCTCTCGCCGCATTGAATTTTTCGTCGGTGACGAAGCGAGCCGGGGCAAGCTGCGGCGAGCGGTTTAAGGTTTCGTCCTTTTAACGTAGCCTGTTTTGCAAAGGACGCGATTTGACGATTGAGGGTCTCACTATCCGGGCGGAGCCCTTGAGTGGGTGTGCACTCACTGGAGGAAATTTCCGAGGGCGTGGCTGTTTTGGCGGCGTTCGGTCTCGGTGGACGTGGCGGCCCGGCGTTTTGGGCCTTGGAGCTGTGGCGGGCGCGCCCCCGGTTCCTGCGCCGAAGGCTTTCGCGAATCCTGTGCAGTCGATGAACATGGCTACACCTTCTCAGAATGCGCGTCGTTTCCGTAAAGAAATGTTTAAATTATTTTCGGATTTTTTTATCCCTCCGATTTGCTCCACTTTCGTTTTTGGGGGCCTTGCCAGCGACCGAGACGAGAGCGGGCGGCACGCCGGTCGATCCCGTGCTCACAGTGCGTCCGCTTGGCCCCGAACTCTTTGGCGCTTTCGCCTTCGTGTGAGGGACACCAGCAAGGACGCGCCATTGCGGTCGAACTTCCGCCTTGCGCCTACCGCGTCGTGATCCTGGCGCTCATCGGCGACTACACCAACTGGGCGCCGGTGAAGGGCCGCGAGCAGAAACTGCTCAAGGTCAGCAAGGATCTCGCGCACTTCTACGGCGCCGAGATGCGTTTCCTCAACTACGCCTCGGGCCGCTTCCAGATGAACGCGGAAACCAATCTTGCCGTCGCCAAAGTCGTCGCCGACGTCCAGCCGACGTCGCGTTCATGCTCTGGCACGACGACCGCCATCCCGATCACGAAGCCGCCTCGGCCATCAGCAAAGTCGCGTTGAAACAGGCCGGCACCATCCTCGGTGAGGACAAGGTGAAGGTGCCGCGCCAGATTTATCTCTACGACAACGGTCCCGGTCACACGATCGGCTTTGAACCAAACACCTCCGTGGACGTAAGCGAACTGTGGCCGTCCGCGATGGAATGGCTCGGCCAGTTGATGGCCTTCGTGCGACAGCAGCCTTACAACGACCATGAGCTCGACGGCGCGCAGGTGACCAAGGCGAATCTCGCCCGCTACCGCGGCATGACCTGCGGCGCGAAATACGCCGAGGCGGTTTGGGCGATGGGCACGCGGCCGGTGGAAATTTTGTAGCCACACGTCGGCTCGTCTTTGCGGACGAGTTGCTGCAAGATGACTTTATGAACTCACCGCTTCGCATTACTGATAGGAAACTGGATTTCCGGGAGGATCGGATCCGGGAGGGGTTTATGCGCGTGGCGGCGGCCCGGTGACACCTACCTTAATGACCAAGCAAATCCTACTCCTCATCGTCCGCCTTTTGGCGCTCGCGTCCGGGCTGCTCGGATCCGGCGTGGCGGTGGCCGGCGCGCCCGCGGTTCAGTCCACGGGCACGATCTCCGGACGCGTGCAGAATATTGCAACCGGGCAGTACCTTAAGAACGCTCGCGTCACGCTGAAGGGCACGGCCAATTTGGTCTTCACCGACAAGGATGGCTCCTACCGGCTGGTGAACGTCCCGAATGGCCCGGCCACTCTCGAGGTTTTCTTCACCGACCTCGACCTCGCCACGATCACCGTGAACGTTCCGCCCGCCGGCACGGTCGAGCGGAACGTCGATCTTACCTCCGTCACCCGCTATGGCCAACAGGGAGACAGCACCGTTAAGCTCGATGCCTTCGTCGTGGCGCAGGACAAGGAGACGGACGCGCAGGCCATCGCCACCAACGAGCAACGCTTCGCGCCCAACATCAAGAACGTCCTCTCAACCGATTCGCTTGGCGATGTCCTCGGCGGCTCGGCGGGCGAGTTCATGAAGTTTCTCCCTGGCGTCACGGTCGAAAACGATCTCGCCGACGTCTCCGGCGTCTCCATTCGCGGTATCGGCGGAGGCATGACGTCGATCACCAACGACGGCGCGCCGGCCTCCAACATCTGGACCACGGCCACCCGCTCCGTCGATGTGCGCTCGATGGCCCTCAATGACATCGCCCGCATGGAAGTCTCAAAGGTCCCGACCCCGGCCAACCCTTCCGACTCGCTCGCCGGCTCGATCAATCTCGTGAGCAAGAGCGCCTTTGAGCGCAGCGGCCGCCAGCTTCGCTACTCGCTCAACCTGATCGGCAATCACGAGAACCTCGATCTGAAGAAGACGCCGCATTCGCACGGGGACAAGATGACCTACAAGATTTTCCCCGGAGCCAGTCTCGACTTCACCTGGCCCGTCACCAAGCGCTTCGGCGTTGTGATTGCCGCCAATCACTCCCGTTCCTTCAACGAACAGCATCGCACGCTCCAGACTTGGACCTCGATCGTCGCTCCCGGTGCGCCCGCGGGCACCGCGATCAACTACGCCAACCCGATCCTGAACTCGCTCGCGCTGCTCGACGGCCCCCGCGACCTCACGCGCAACACGCTCAGCATAAAGACCGATTGGAAGATCACCGACAACGGGGTGCTCTCCATCGGCCACGTGGCCAGCCGGACCGATACGCGCATTGGGTCGCTCTCCTACACGTGGAACACCAGCACTACGGCGACTTCCTCGGTCGCCGGTGGCCGCGTGCTCGCTTGGGACAGCGGCCAGACGCTCGGCGCGACCGGACGGGCCACGCTTAACAACAACGGCACCAACCAGCTGATCAATCAGATCAGCGACTCGACCAATGTCAGCTATCGCTACGACAACGGTCGCTGGCGCATCGAGACGGGCGTGAGCCGCTCCGCCTCCCAGATCAAGCGCCGTTATTTCGACGCAGGTTTCTTCCTGCAGACGAGTTCGATCCAACGGTTCCCCGTTCGGATTAACTTTCTCGATCTAGCGTCCGGCGCTGCCCTGCCGGGACGGATCGAAGTCTACGACAACAACAACAATCTCGTCGACTGGAACAACCCGGCCAACCAGCGCGGGAACACCGCCAACAACGCCAACCTGAACAACCATAGCTATACCAACCAGGGTTTCCTCAACGTCCGCCGCACGCTCGACTTCATGCCGGTACCCACCGCGATCCAGACCGGCGTGCTGGAGAAGCGCGTGATGCTGGATAACAATCTGAAGAATGAGACGTGGACGTTCATGGGCCCCGACGGTGTCTCCGCCGCCACCGCTCCGATCGAGCCGTATCTTATGCAGCGATACAAGAACGTCGATACCGGCTACGGCATGCCCAGCATCAACTGGATGTCGCCCAGTCGCGCGTTCCGTGCCTACCAGCTGAATCCGCTGCTGTATCAGCAGACCGAAGCCCAGAAGGTCTCTGATCGAAACTCCCACATCGATAACAACGAAAACATCAAGGAAAAGGTCCAGGCCGCCTACGTCCAGGCTGACACCCGTCTTTTCAGCAGCCGCCTGCGCATCCTCGGCGGCGTACGTTTCGAGAAGACGATCGACGATGGCATCGGCGGTCTCGTCGACACCGAGCGCGTCTGGCAGCGCAATCCCGACGGCTCCTTCGTCCGCAACGCCGCCGGTCAGCGTATCCGCAAGGTCGAGGCCGGCGCCGCCGGTTCGCTCGCGGAAAGCCTTCTCACCCGCGAATACCGCGCCTTTTTCACGCATCGCTCGTACGACGGCTACTACCCGAGCATTCACGCGACCTTCAACACCACGGAAAATTTCCTCGTGCGCGCGGCCTGGGCCAGGACCTACGGCCGACCCAATTTTGCGGACATCATTCCGCGCACCGTGGCCAGCACGAGCGCGACCGATCCCAACGAAGACGACAATCTGCAGCCCGGCCAATTCCGCGGTACGCTCACCGTCCGCAATCCCGCCCTGAAGCCCTGGACCGCCGACAACTACGACCTCTCGGCCGAGTTCTACACCGACAGCGGCGGTCTGGTTACCGCCGGCATCTTTCTCAAACAGATCAAGAATTTTTTTGGTGACGCCTCCCGCCGCGGCACGCCCGAAGTCCTCGCCGAACTCGACCTGCCCGACCACTACCTCGATTGGAACATCAACTCCAAGTTCAACGCGGGTGACGCCCGCATCCGGGGCGCCGAAATCAACGTTCGCCAGAACTTGCGCATGCTCGGCAAGTGGGGCGGCTATTTCACGCTGTTCGTCAACGGCACCAAGCTCGAACTCGATGGCGCACCTGGCGCGTCCTTTACCAGCTTCATTCCGAAGAGTGGCAACTGGGGTTTCACCTTTGCGCCCAAGCGCTTCACGTTTACCGCCCGGTGGAATTATCGCGGCCTCGACAAGCGCACTCCTCTGGCTGCTTACGGCCCCAATGGCTACGAGTACATCGAAGCCCGTACCGTCCTCGACGTGAACACGTCGTACCAGCTGACGAAGAACCTCTCGTTCGTCGCCAGCGCGACCAATATCTTCAACCTGCCGCTTCGTTTTCTCCGCTACGGCGACCAGACGCCGAGCTATGCGAAGCTGTACGCCGAGCAGGAATACGGCATCCAGATGGCGGTGGGTCTGCGCGGATCGTTTTGACTTGCTGGGCGCTTGGGGCTAATCCGTGACGATGCAGTTGAGAGCTGAAAGTTGAGGTTTCTTGAATCGCGCGTCTAATTCAGACATGGGGTCTGGCATTTCAAAAAATTGAAAAAATTCGCCCGAACCGCCTGCTCGCGTCTGATTTAGTCATGAGGTCAAAAAACGTAAAATTGGTAATATATTGCGCGAGAGGCGGTTAGCTAATATCGGGCCTAGATTCCCCCCTCGGGGAGTGCGCTCGAGCTAATCGGTGGCCGCCGAGCCTGCGTGGGACCTACGTCCGCACGGATTCGGCGCCGAAGGGCCTCCACGTCGACGCGGCAGGGTAGGGTAGGGGCTCGTAGCCATCGAGATCCACCGGCCTTGAGCTATCGGTTCTCGCATCCATAATTTCATTACTTAACATAATGACGATTGTGGGCTAGTAACTGATACGTCAGGAAGAAGGGGGCCGAGTGCCGGTTATGTCCGGCCCAAATCGAGCCCAGCCCCTCGAGATCGGCTAAGCTTAACGGAGCTTCGAAGCCCTGCGACGAGTGCGATGGCAGCACGCGCACAGCGGGTCACACTTGGCGATCTCAGCCTGTAGTGCGGTCATGGATATCCAGCGGTAGGCGGACGACACGTTGTACTGCTTCTCGCCTCGGGCGTGCTCGAGGATCATGCACTCAATCGGGAACTTCCGACCGCAGTCGACGCATGGCAGCGCCTTGGTCTGCTCAACGAGTGCGAGCTTCGCCTGAGTCAATGGAGCCTTCCGGGCTCGGAACGCCCGGCACGGATTACACTGACGAAAGCGCAGAGGCTTCCCGGACTTAGTGGAGGCGACGCGGGAGAAAAGCCCGATGGGTTTGAACTGAAGGCACACGCTGCACTCGCGGCCGGCTTCCTCAAGCGGGACCTTTAGCTCGCCTAACGTCACAGGCTGAAACTGCGAGCAGGTTGGCTTCGAGCTGGCGGAGGCGGGGGATGACAGTGGAGTTGAGCAACACGCGTCCGTCGAGGATGCGGGCGAGCTGCTCTCGGTAGAGGCCAGCATGCATGCGGAGCTTGAACTCCCAAGTGATGCCGTACCATGCGGTGAAGAATTCGATGAGTCGTCGGAGTTCATTCAGTTGTTTTGCTGTGGCTTTCATTGCGGGTGTCGGCGGTTGCCTTGATGATCTCGGCCGTGGTATCGACGACTACCGAGCGGTCGAAACGGTTGGCCAGTGCCTTATAGGTAGAGAGTGCGAGCGAGGCGGCATCCTGTGAGCCGTTGATCACGTCGGCCGCCTGCGCCTGCTTGTCCTGCAGGGCGCGATACGTGACGTCGTTAAGGACCTGCAGGCCTTTCGCGAGGTCAGTCAGGTTCTTTGTGCTGTACGAGGTCTCGCCGGTCTGGGCGTCCACGCTGGTGCAAAACTGGCGTGCGAAGGCCGGATCCGAGTCCAGCGTGTCGACCAAGTTGGCGAAAACGCGTTTGAG
>Ga0209829_10002615_pt1 | contig 13568 bp, 13 predicted proteins | sample C_140205_EF_Meta_FD_187311 | JGI IMG/M metagenome (GOLD analysis project Ga0209829, IMG submission 187311) | Freshwater microbial communities from Lake Croche, Canada to study carbon cycling - C_140205_EF_MetaG (SPAdes) (version 2) | ecosystem: Environmental > Aquatic > Freshwater > Lake...
TTCCATCGTCACTGGAAATTCGCTGATCGCCACACCCAGATCGTGCATGAGCGCAACCTTCGCCAGCGTGTCGTCGTCATGGCTCGCCAGAACCACCCCGTGGCGGTGGCAGGCGGCGGAGATTGCTTGCAGTGTGTGCGCCATGACTTCCGCCGGAACCGCTTTTGTCGCGATCCGTTGCGCCACATTGGCTTCGGCCTCTTCGCGCGACAGGCCCTTCTCCTTCGCGGTTTTCTCGATGTGCAACTCGAGATCGCGATATTGGCCCTGTCCGGGCGTGTGGTCGGTAAGCGAGATCAGATCGAGGCTCCCCTCGGCGATCAGTTCCTCCACCACCGAAAGGGCCTTGGGAAAGGTGATCTCGAAACGGGCGTGAATGCGATGGTCCACCAGCAGTTGCCTGTTCATGGAACGCAGCGCGCGGATCACCTCCGACGTATGCTCGAAGCTGCGAATGTGCCCATAGGCGGAGGCCGGATTGAAGGACAGCGCCGCATAGGCCGTCGTCACGCCCGCGACAGCCAGACGGCGGTCGAGATCGCGCAGACCCAGTTCCATGGGCATCCGAACATTGGGGCGGGGCTCCACCTCCCGTTCGATCATGTCGCCGTGCATGTCGACGAAGCCCGGCAACAGGATCAACCCGCCGCCAATCAGCGCCGCATTCCCAACGGGATGATCGACGATTTCGACAATCCGTTCGCCGATGATCCGCACCGAACCGCGATCCAGCACCTGGTCCGCAAGCACGACCCTGAAATCAGACAACCACATCTATCCAGCCTCCATGCCGAAGGCGAGCGCAAGTCGCTCCCTTCAGCCTCTGCGGCCAGACCTAGAAACCCGGTGTGACGGGGGGATGACATGGTGGGGTGAGGCGCCTGGATCGATGGAGGTCAAGTCCTGCTGACTCTGGAAGATCGCTCATATTGTAAGGCGCAACTGTTTCGACGACCGCAACGCGGATCAGCTGAAGCTCGTGTTCGTCCAGCTCCGCGACCGGTATCGCCTTTCGGCTGAATGCTTGAGGCTGTTCATCCCTGTTGCGCGGCCCATCACCTGGTATCGTCATATCATCTGTTGCGGGACTGCTGGTCATTCCAATCGCCCCCGGATCTTGAGTGCTATTGTTCGCAGGTAATCAGGACGATGCGGCATTTTGTTAAAAGCGCGAAATATCTGTGCTCCCGGTCTAACCCCTGACATATCAGACCGGGTTGATGGTTGGCGCGATTAAACGCCCCTCACAGCATGAAGCTTACCGACCCCAGCGAGCCCAGCTCATGGGACTTCAGGAACACCCGGCGTTCCTTAATGCGGAAAGAGTCGCCCTCGCGTTTCAGGATATGGCGCGTCGAGCCCACATATTCGCCCATGCGCTCGTAGCGCCGATAGCGATGGCAGACGAAGGTGGCCGCCACGGTGACCGTGTCTGCGTCCTGCGCGAGAATCCGCACATTGCCCACGATGCGCGACAGATGCGACTTGGGCGCCTCCGCGTGGCAGTTGGGATCCATCACGCGGATGATGCGCTGGTGGATGCGCTCGCGGTCGTCGGCGATGATGAAGAGCGACTTGCGATGGTCGCCCGTCGGGTCGTCATTGGCGGGGATGTAATAGCCTGCGTCGTCTGTGAGCAGGGCCTCCCACTCCGCCAGCTTCCAGTTGTCGAGAAGATCAGCCTCCATATAGAGGAAGTCTTCCACCTCAGCGCGGGTCACGGGGCTCATGCCTGCTCTCCCATCAAGGCGTTCCATTTGCGCCAGAAGAGGCGCAGGTGGAATTCGTCGCTGTTCAGCTGCTCGCCATCTTCATGGCCCATGCCGCGCGACATTTCCGACCAGCGGTCGTCCTGCCAGTTGGCGAGGCCCTTCTGCACCATCTCCAGCGCCTCCACATCGTCAGGGGTCGCGAAGCCGCCGGGGCCGTAGAAAGTCAGGAAGGCGTCGAGGCGGCGCGCCCTCGCCGATTCGCTCTCCTCCACCGGGCCGAGCGCCCAGGCGGTGACATGCATCTTGTCCACGCCATTGGGGAAGAAAGTGCGGATCGTCACCGAGGACCCGTCGTTGATGACGAGATTGGGGAAGATGACGAGGTTGCGGTTGGTGTCGGCCACCCGCTTGGCGCGCTCAGCCCCCAGACGCTCCACGAGTTCGGCGCGGATCGCCTCCATCTCGGGCTTGGCCGCGTCGCCATAGAGCGGGATCCAGGCCGCGACGGGGCGACCGCGGAAGTTCACATTGTCCGTGGTGAAATGGCCATTGCCGAGATCAATGGCGAGGCCCTTGGTGGGAAGCACCATGCCCGCGCCCTTCGGCGGCTCCATGACCACGCCGGAGTTACGCATGAAGTTCAGCCAGGTGGAGTGGGTGGTGGGCAGGTGGTAATCGTCCACGCTGTTCTCGACCATCAGCTTCCAGTTGGCGGCGACGTCATATTCCTGCGTGCCGGGCAGAACCTCCATCTGGCCCGAAGGCGACTGATCGACCACGAGGTCGATGTAATCGCGGGTCTTGCCCAGATAATCCCCCAGTGGCGGCGCGTCGGGATCCAGGTTCATGAACCAGAAATCCTTGTAGCTGTCGAAATGGGCGGGGGTCTTGAGGCCCAGATCGCCCTTGTCGAAGGCCTCCGTATAGGCCTCTTCGCTGGGCACGCGGGCCAGCGAGCCGTCATTGCCATAGCTCCAGCCATGGTAGACGCACATGAAACGGCGGGCGTTGCCGCAGCGCTCGGTGGAGACGATGGAGCCGCGATGGCGGCAGGTGTTGAACAGGCAGCGCACCTGCCCCTTCTGGTCGCGCACGAAGATGACAGGGCGACCGGCCACCTTGCGGGTCACGAAATCGCCGGGCTTCTTCACCTCGGAGGCGTGGCCGACGTAAATCCAGCATTTGCCGAAAATCTTGCGCATTTCCTCGCGCAGGATCTCCTCGGAGACATGTACGGACCGGTCGAGAAGGAAAATGCCCTTCTCCCGGTCGTCGATCACGTAGGAGCCATTGGCTGGCATGTGCGGAACCTCGAAAGCTGGGGTGAGCGTGGTGACATGAATAGTTTTCACCCCCGGGAGTGTCAATTCGCTTCGACTTTGGCATAAGGGGGCCAACCCCGCGCCCTCAGCGCAACCACACTTGACCGGAGGTCCGCATGTCGGCCGAAAAATCGCTGCTTTTGTGCAAGGTGTCCGATCTGGCGCCCGGCTCCGTCAAGCGCGTGGACCGGGCGGATGGCCCGGCTTTGGCGGTCTACAATGTCGAGGGCTCCTTCTACGCCACCGACGATTGCTGCACCCATGGCCTGTCCAGCCTCTCCGAGGGCCAGCTCGATGGCGAGCTGATCGAGTGTTCCATGCATTTTGGCGGATTCGACGTGCGCACCGGCAAGGCGATCCTCGCGCCGTGCAGCATCGACCTGCGGACTTACCCGGTCGAGGTGCGCGGCGACGAGGTGTTTGCGCTGGTTGGCGAGGGCTGAGTCGCCAACCACTTGCAGGCGCCCCCGGTGCGGCGCCATTGTGCATCATAGGGATCGGGGAGGCGACATGAGCGGACAAGGTGAGCAGGTGGAGCGCGTGAAGGGACCGCTCGTTTTCATGGCTTATGATCAGGTCGAGCTTGACCGTTGCTATGATCAGTCCAACTGGGCGCCCAATCAGGCGATCATCGCGGCCCGCACCGAGGTCAACAGCGCAGGCGCCCGCGAGCGGCTGGGCGGCGCGATTCGCCTCTCCTACGGTCCCACCGAGATCGAGAAGCTCGATCTGTTCAAGGCGAAGCGGCCCGGCGCGCCGGTGCTCATCTATGTCCATGGCGGCGCCTGGCGCTCCGGCTCCTCCGCCCGCTGCCACGCCCCGGCGGAACTGTTCCATGGGGCGGGGGTGAATTACATCGCGCTCGATTTCAACAGCGTCGATGAAGCTGGCGGCTCGCTGTTCCCCATGATCGATCAGGTGCGCCGCGCGGTGGCCTGGGTCTGGGCCAACGCCGCCTCCTTCGACGCCGACCCCGATCAGATCTATGTGTTCGGCCATTCGTCGGGTGCCCATCTCACGGGCAACATCCTGACGACCGACTGGGAGGGCCAGTATGGCGTCCCCAACACGATCCTGAAAGGCGGCGTGGTGTGCAGCGGCATGTACGAGCTGGCGCCCGTGCGGCTCTCGGCGCGCAGCAAATATGTGAACTTCACCGACGATATGGTCGAGCAGCTATCCTCCATCCGCCACATCGACCGCCTGCATTGCCCCATTCTGGTCGCCTATGGCGATTGCGAGTCTCCAGAGTTCCAGCGCCAAAGCAAGGAATTCGCTCAAGCAGTTGAAAAGGCTGGAAAACCTGTGAAGCTGATTATGGCCAAGGGCTATAATCATTTCGAGATCGCCGAGACCCTGGCCAATCCTTACGGCCTGCTCGGGCGCGCGACCCTCAAGCTCATGGGGCTCGATTTCAAAGGCGAGGCGCGGATATGAAGGCGATTGTTCTGCATGAATTCGGGCCGCCTGACGTCCTGCGCTACGAAACCATCCCCGATCCGCAGCCCCGCTTCGGCGAGATCCGCATCAAGGTCCATGCGGCGACGGTCAACCGGGTTCTGGACGTGTCCGTGCGCGCTGGCGCGGAAGCCCATCGCCATCCGGTGCTGCCGCTGATCCTGGGGGTCGATTGCGCGGGCGTGGTGGATGCGGTGGGCGAGGGCGTCACGCGTTTCAAGGTGGGCGACCACGTGGCCTCCGCAGGCTCCATGCCGCTGGAGCCCTGCGCGGAAGACGGCGCTGGCTATGCTGGCCCGCAGGGCATGATGGGGATCAAGCGCCCGGGCGGCTTCGCCGAACTGGTCTGCGTGCCCGCCTTCAAGACGAACCTGCTGCCCACGAGCCTCGATTTCCATGAGGCGGCGGTGGTCATGCGCCATTGCCCGACGGCGTGGAACCTCATGTGCAATGTGGCCCAGCTCAAGGCGGGCGAATGGGTGCTGGTGATGGGCGCCAGCGGCAATCTGGGGTCTGTGGGCATCCAGATCGCCAAAAATGTCATTGGCGCGCGGGTCATCTGCACGGCGGGCGGGCGGGCGCGGGCCGATTCGGGGCTCGAACTGGGCGCCGACCACGCCATCGATTACGCCACTCAGGATCTCGAGGCCGAGGTCATGCGCATCACGGGCGGGCAGGGCGTGCAGGTGCTCTATGACAATATCGCCAATCCCAAGGTGCTGCCCAAGGCTTTTAAGACGCTGGGCGTCGATGGCCGCATGGTGACGGCGGGCGCCCATGGCGGACCGGTGGCCCCCATCGACTTCCATCACCTCTATGACAAGCGGATCACGATCAAGGGCATACCCGGTTACAAGCCCTCGGACCTGCCGCTCTGCTTCGCTGCGGCGGCGGAAGGCAAGATCAGGGTGCGCATAGCCCATGTCCTTCCTCTGTCGCAGGCGGCTGAGGCGCATCGCCTCATGGAAAGCGATCCGGGAATGGGTAAGATCGTGCTTGATCCGACGCTGGGCTGATCTGATTGGATAAACGCGGCCCGCTCGACCGGGCCGCGAAAAAATGAAGGAAGGACACGCCATGAAGGTCATGAGCTTTCATCTTATGCCCTACGCCAATATCGACCCGGGCATTCGCGAGAAATATCGCAGCGCCTGGGTCGTGCTTCCCAACGACCATTTTGATCGCGTCGTGGGCCATCACCTCTATAATCGCTACCTCGACGAGCTGGAGCTGGCCGACGAGCTGGGCTTCGATGGCGTTTGCATCAACGAGCATCACCAGAGCGCCTATGGGCTCATGCCGTCGCCGGTGGTCATGGCCTCGGCCCTCTCGCGGCGCACCAAGGGGCGCATCGCCATTCTGGGCAACGCCTTCTGCCTGCGCGAAAACCCGCTGACGCTGGCCGAAGAGCACGCCATGATCGACGTGATCACGGGCGGGCGGCTCATCAGCGGCTTCGTGCGCGGGGTGGGTACTGAATATTTCTCCTTCGGCGCCAATCCCGTCCATTCCCTTGAGCGCCACAAGGAAGCTGCGGATCTGGTTGTGCGCGCCTGGACGCAAACCGGGCCGTTCGCCTTCGAGGGCAAGCACTATCACCTCGAATATGTGAACCTGTGGCCGCGCCCCTTCCAGCAGCCCCATCCGCCGATCTGGTGTCCCTCCCAGGGCAGCCGCGAGACCATCGAATGGGCCGCCCATCCCGACCGCAAATATGTCTATCTGCAAACCTACAGCCCGGCCGAAGCGGTGGCGAAATATCTCGACATGTATCGCGAGACCGCCTGGCGCCAGTATGGCTACGAGGCCTCTTCCAGCCAGATCGCCTGGTGCGCCCCGGTTTATGTGGCGGAGACGGACGAGCAGGCGGTGAATGAGGCCCGTCCCCATATCGAGCTGATGTTCAATGTGCTGCTGCCCAAGGCCAGCGAACTCATGTTCTTCCCACCGGGCTACATGAGCCCCGAGTCGCTTGCCCAGGTGCTCGCCATGAAGGCGAAGAACCGGGGTAGCGTGACCATCGAGACACTGATCGAGCGCGGCATCATCATCTGCGGCAGCCCGGATACGGTGCGCAAGACGATCACCGAGCGCCACAACCGCATGGGCTTCTCGGAGCTTTTGTGCATGCTGATGTTCGGCTCCATGCCTGCCGACCTCACCGAAAAGAACATCCGGCTTTTCGCCAGCGAGGTGCTGCCCGCGATCAGGCAGCTCGGCGACCGGGATTATCGAGGCTTCGACCTGCCACGCGCAGCGGCGGAATAGACGAAACATCAAGGGAGGAATGAGAATATGACGGATTTCAAGCTGCCCGAAGAGCTGCAAATGCTACAGCAGAGTCTGCGTCGCTACGTGGACAATGAGATGATCCCCTATGAGCGCGAGACGCTCGAGGGGAATGAGCTGAAGCCCGAGTGGCGCGCGAAGTTTCAGGACGGCATGAAGAAGCTGGGCCTGTGGATGATGGATGTGCCCGAGGAATATGGCGGGCCGGGCCTTTCGCTGCTCGCCAAGTCCATCGTGTGGCAGGAGCTTGGGCGCACTATCGCCTTGCCCGCCCGCGAGGACGGCATCACCGGCCCGCAGGTGCGTCACATCCTGTTCCAGCTGCAAGGCGAGATGCGCGAGAAATATCTGCTGCCGACCCTGCGCGGCGAAAAGCGCGGCTGCTTCGCCCAGACCGAGCCGGACGCGGGCTCCGATCCCGGCGGCATGCGCACCACGGCGGTGCTGGATGGCGACCATTATGTGATCAATGGCGTGAAGCGCTTCATCACGGGCGCGGGCAAGTCAGACTTCATGCAGCTGATGGCGGCCACCGACCGGGCCAAGGGCTCGCGCGGCGGCATTTCCTGCTTCATCGTCGATATGAAAACTCCCGGCGTGACGCTCACCGCCCAATACGAGACCATGATGGGCGACCGTCCATGGGAAATCGTGCTCGACAATGTGCGGGTGCCCGTCTCCCATCGTGTGGGTGAAGAGGGCAAGGGCTTTGGCCTCGCGCAGAAGTGGCTCGGGGCCGGGCGCGTCAAGCATGGTTCGCGCGCGCTGGGCGTGGCCGAACGCGCGCTCGAAATGGCGGTGAAATACTCCTACCAGCGCTCCACTTTCGGCAAGCCGCTGGCCGAGCGTCAGGGCGTCCAGTGGCAGCTTACGGACATCTGGATGAACCTGGACATCGCGACCCTGCTGGTGCGCCGCGCGGCCTCGCTCATCGACGATGGGCAGGAGGCGCGGGTCGAGGCCTATCACTGCAAGTATTTCTCTGATGAAATGGCCTTTGCGGCGATCGATCGGTGCATGCAGATCCATGGCGGCATTGGTCTGACGACCGATCTGCCTATCGAGCGCATGTGGCGCCAGCAGCGCAGCTATCGAATCACCGAGGGCGCCAGCGAGGTCATGCGCACGGTGATCGCGCGCCATGTCATGAAGGCCTATGCCTGATCCGCAGGGGCTTGTGCGAGGCAAGGGAGACAGTCGAATGCGCCCTGGCCTCGCCATAGCTCTCGCTTTGGCCCTCGCCGCCCCTGTTGGCGGCGTTGGCTATCTGGCGGCGCGGCTCGTATTTGCCCCAGCGTCGCTAGTCGAGCCCGGCTCGATCTGGCGGGACGCCGCTTGGCCCTTCCTGCGCGATGGCTGGCCAGCCGGGCGCGCCCTGCGCTGCGACGCCGCCCATTGCGGCGAGGAGATCATGGTCTATGCGCGCGTCAAGGCGGGCATGTGCGACTGCGTGGCGGGCGTCGCCGACGACGATGACCTTGAGCGCGTCAGCGATGCGGCGCTGGTTTCCCCCCGGCTCACGCCCGAGGGCGATGGCGTGGAGCTGCGCTTCGCTGGCTTGAAGGGGCGCCTGCGCCATTATCGCATGGAAGGGGGCGCTTCTCTTGTCGTCCTTGCGGGCGGGCGCAATTGCAACGCTCTTGTCGTGATGGCCACAGCCCGCCACACGCTGGCCCCGGAGGGTCTCGACTCGATCGGAGCCCTCTTTGAAACGGCCCCTATGGCCCGCTGGATCGGTCAGCAGGGCGGCTGACGCTGCGTTCGGATCGGTTCTTTGAAAAAGAAACCTCCCGAAAGCGATTCGTCCACAAGCGCTTACCTAACGTCCCCTTGGACAGGTCCGGCCTGATGCTATGGTTAATGAGTGATTCCCCAGCCGGGCTGAATCGATTCGCGACATTGACGCTCCGGGGCATCTGGCTCCGGGCTTTTTGGGGGCTGACTTCGTGGGCAGCAAGGATTTTACGATAGAGACGGTAGGCGTCGATCCTGGCCAGACGACGTCCCTGGAAACGCCGTCGGACCTCGTCGAGGTGGCCGGACACATCAAGTGGTTTGATGTGGCGAAGGGTTATGGGTTCGTGGTGCCTGACGAGGGCGGCCACGACATCCTGCTGCATGTGACCGTGCTGCGCCGCGACGGCTTCCAGACGGCGCCTGAAGGCGCACGAATCGTCTGCGAGGCCCAGAAGCGGGTCAAGGGCATGCAGGTGTTCCGCGTTGTTTCGCTCGACGAATCGACCGCGACTCATCCGTCGATGCATGCAGCCCGCACCCATGTGCAGGTGGTGCCGACCAGCGGCTACGAGATCGCCATTGTGAAATGGTTCAACCGTGTGCGCGGCTTCGGCTTTCTGACGCGCGGCCAGGGCACGGAAGATATTTTCGTGCATATGGAAACGCTGCGGAAGTTCGGCCTGGCCGACCTCAAGCCCGGCGACGGTTTGCTGGTGCGCTTCGGGCCGGGCTCAAAGGGCCTGATGGCCGCCGAGGTTCGGCCGCTCGAAACGACGATGCCCTCCTCGCACTGAGGGCGTCCTGCTACGGGGCCGCATCTTGCTCCGGCCCCCGGGAAGAGGCATGGTTGCGCCTCTTCCTTTGGCGGGGTTTGAACATGCGCTTTTCAAGATCGCTCCTATTCGCCTTCGGCTTCGCGGCCGCCCTTGCTGGCGCCATGGTCCTTGCCGGCCCCGCCCAGGCCCAGAGCGCCCCGCAGACCCAGCCCACAACAACCGAGCCGCTGGAAATCGTGACCGCCAGCGGCCGTCACAGCTTCGCCATCGAGGTGATGCGCACAGACGAAGAGCGCGCCCGCGGCCTCATGTTCCGCCGCTTCATGCCCGCCGACCGGGGGATGCTGTTCGATTTCAAGACCGAACAGCCCGTGATGATGTGGATGAAGAACACCTATATACCGCTCGACATGATCTTCATCAGCCGCAGCGGCGCGGTAACCCATATCGCCGCCAACACCGAACCCCTGTCCGAACGCACCGTCTCCTCCGGCCCCCCCGCCTTCGCCGTGCTGGAAGTGAACGCAGGCGTCGCGGCGAAGATCGGGGTTAAGCCGGGGGACCGACTGGTGCATGGGTTATTCGCAAAGTAGGGGGAAGCTTGCTTCGGCGCGAGGATATGGTCCGCAAACCTGGCCCATTTCGCCCACCGAAGTTGAGCAAAAATCAGGCATTGCGGGCTGTGCGCCAATGGGTTGCTGGCGCTTCTGCAAGGGCTTGCCGGTGAGGCCATGGCGCAATCCCTCCGCGATGCGGGCGCGGTGGCGCGTTTTAATCCCATCGATCTGGCTGATCCCGCTTCGATCCAGACTTTCGCGAATGCGGTGCGAGATCAGGAGGGCGCGCTGCATGGGCTCGTCAACAATGGCGCCATCGCCACCAATGTGGCCGGCATGGCTTTCGAGGACAAAGAGATCGACCTGTGGGACAAGGTGATGGGCGTCAATGCGGGATTCGTGTTCGCATGAGAAGCATCCAGCAGGAGATATGGGTTTGAAGCTTGGCGTCATCGGTTATGGCTCCATCGCCAGTCAGGCGCTGAAATCACTCGCACAGGCTCCTGCCCATCCGCTTGAGATGGTCTGCCTGCTGGCCAAGCCTGCGGGCGGCCCGCGCGCGCAGGCGCTGCTCGACCGGCTGGGGCCTGCGCTGGCGGAGCGGCGCCTTGTGGTCACCGACATCGGCGCCTTTATGGACCTGCGCCCCGATCTCGTCGCGGAGGCGGCGGGCCACCACTCGCTGCGCCAATATGGCCCAACGATTTTATCGGCGGGCTGCGACCTCGTCATTTCCTCGGTGGGCGCGCTTGCGGATGAAGACCTGAGCGCCACCATCGACGCGGCGGCGCAGGCGGGCGGCGCGCGGCGCCTGATCTGCCCGGGCGCGGTCGGCGGGCTGGAATTGATCGCCGCAGCGAAGCTCGCCGGCCTCACCTCGCTGACCTATACGTCCCGCAAACCACCCTCCGCATGGCGTGGAACGGCGGCGGAAGAGAGCGTTGTTCTTGAGGGACTGCGCGAACCAACCCAGTTTTTTGAGGGGACCGCCCGGCAGGCGGCGCGCCTCTATCCCCAGAACGCCAATGTGGCGGCGACGGTGGCGCTGCATGGGGCGGGTTTCGAGCAGACGCTGGTGCGAATGGTCGCAGATCCCGGCGTCACCCGGAACACCCATGTGATCGCCTTGCGGTCCGCTTGCGTGGATATGGAGATCACCATCGCGGGGCTGCCTTCGCCAGACAATCCCAAGACCTCGATGACCGCCGGTTTCGCTTTGGGCGCGCAGATCATGGGGGTTTTCGACGAGATGGCGGCCCGCAAAAGCTGACGCCGCATAGGATGCGCGACCCAGCTCTGCTCTTGAAGCTGCCCTTTTATTGGTCGGGGCAGCAGGATTCGAACCTGCGACCCTCTGCTCCCAAAGCAGATGCGCTACCAGACTGCGCCATACCCCGACACTGGCCCCTGAAGGCGGCTGTGGCGCGCGAAACGCCAGCTAAAGTCACATAGCCTGATGGGCGGGCGGGCGCAACATGGCTGCGGACAATGGCGGCAAGTTATGGGGCGCCACCTCATCTATGGGCGCCTCGATGATCTCTTGCGCAAGCCGCAACCCCGATCCGCCGTCCCGCCGCCCTTCCGCCGGGCGGCCTGGGCTGGCATAGCTCGTGCAGACCTCGGATCAGACCCCAGGCACACCCAAGGAGCCGCTGATGGACGCGCAGGCACAGTTCAACGTGGTCGAGGCCACCATCGCCGACATTCACGCCGCCTATCTCGACGGGCGCCTGACCGCGCGGCGGCTGGTCGAGACCTATTTCGAGCGAATCGCCGCCTATGACAAGGAGGGCCCCGCCATCAACGCGATCATCTCCACCAATCCCAAGGCGCTGGAGGAGGCGGACGCGATGGATGCCGCCTTGACCATGGGCGGGCTCGTCGGGCCGCTGCATGGCGTTCCCCTGATCATGAAGGATCAGGCTGACGTGAAGGACATGCCCACCACCATGGGGTCGGTCATGTTCAAAGACCATTACCCAGACCGCGATTGTTTCGTGGCCGACAAGCTCAAGAAGGCGGGCGCCATCTTCATCGGCAAGGCGACGCTGGGGGAGCTGGGCGCGGGCGACACCCATGGTTCGCTGTTTGGCTCCACGCGCAATGTCTATGATCTGGAACGCACCGCAGGCGGATCTTCGGGCGGGTCGGGCGCGGCGGTCTCCGCGAATTTCTGCGCGGTCGCCATCGGGCAGGAGGGTTTCGCCTCCATCCGCCGTCCCGCCATCTGGAACGGGGTGGCGGGCATGCGCCCCACGGCAGGGCTGGTGAGCCGGGGCGGGGTCTATGCGGGCTGGCCGACCATCATCGGCTCGCTGGGTCCCATGGCGCGCACGGTGGAGGACATGGCCCGGGTGCTCGAATGCATGGTGGGCTTTGATCCGCAGGATCCCGTGACGGCGCTAGGCCATGGCAAGGCGGGGCAGGGTTTCGCGGGCTTGCTCGACAAGCACGCCTTGCGAGGCGCGCGCATCGGCGTTCTGCGCGAGCCCATGGGCTTCCACACCGACACCAACGATCCCGATTTCGACCGAGTCACGGAGGTCTTCGACGTGGCTGTGGCGGATCTGGCGGCGGCGGGGGCGGTGATCGTCGACCCCATCGTGATCTCCGATCTGAAAGCCCTGCTCGCCACCCGCGCAAGAGTGGATGCGGACGACGAAGCCTCCTTCGATCTTTATGTGAGCGGCAGCGCCGCCTCGCCCTTCGCGACCCGGCAGGAGGCCATGGCCTCGCCCCTGTTCGACGAGACCATGCGCGGGGTGAAGCAGCGCTGGCTGCACAAGAACACGCTGGAGCAGCACCACGCCTATCTGCGCGCCCGCGAAGTGCTGATGATGAACCTGCATGCGGTGATGGCGGAGCATGGGCTCGACGCCATCGTGCACAAGGCGGTGGAACATACGCCCACCCTGATCCGCGACGGCGTGAACCCGCCCTATGTGGACCAGCGCGGCGCGCCCCACCTCAACACCTTCCTGACCTTCGTGCCGTCCGTGGTAGTGCCCGCAGGCTTCACCAGCACGGGCCTGCCCGCAGGCATCACCTTCCTGGGCCGCCCCTATGAGGACGCCGCCATGCTGCGCTTCGCCTATGCCTATGAACAGGCGACGAAAAAGCGCGTGCCGCCGAAGGCGACGCTGTAGGGAGGCGCTTTCTGGCTGCTTCAGCTGGAATGCAGGACTGCCGAATGAGCAAAGGGATGAGCCTTGGCCCATCCCTTTTCATTTAGTGCAGATCGACCCCCTGCAACCTCACCCCTCGCCCATGCCTCCCGTGGCCAGAAACTTTTCCAGCCAGTGGATGTCATAGGCGCCGTTCTGCACATCCGTGTTGCGCACGAGGGTGCGGAACAGGGGGATGGTGGTGTCGATGCCGTCCACGATGAATTCATCGAGCGAGCGGCGCAGGCGCATCAGGGCCTCGTTGCGGGTGCGGCCGTGGACGATCAGCTTGCCCACCAGCGAGTCATAGTTCGGCGGGATCGTGTAGCCCTGATAGACCGCCGAATCCACGCGCACGCCAAGGCCGCCGGGCGGGTGGTAATAGGTGATCTTGCCGGGCGAGGGGCGGAAGGTGGCGGGGTGTTCCGCATTCACGCGGCACTCGATGGCGTGGCCGGAGAACTGCACGTCGGCTTGTGAAATCGTCAGGGGCGAGCCCGCCGCGATCTTGATCTGCTCCACCACCAGATCGATGCCGGTGATCATCTCGGTG
>Ga0209829_10002616_pt1 | contig 13567 bp, 11 predicted proteins | sample C_140205_EF_Meta_FD_187311 | JGI IMG/M metagenome (GOLD analysis project Ga0209829, IMG submission 187311) | Freshwater microbial communities from Lake Croche, Canada to study carbon cycling - C_140205_EF_MetaG (SPAdes) (version 2) | ecosystem: Environmental > Aquatic > Freshwater > Lake...
ATGTCCGAATTCTGCCGCGATTCCATGCGCGCCGCGCAAGAGTTTTCCGTCAACAATCGCTCCACCACCAACGCCTGTTCCGATAGTCAAGAGGATCATGTGATCTTCTCCGACACCGGCGCCATATCGCGCTTCACCCCACGCAGCTGAGTTTGCATCATTCTCAATAACAATTGGCAAGTCAACAAATTTATTTAAATCGCTCTTCAGATTGACGCCATTCCATCCTGAAATATTTCCTGTGGCAAGAATTGTCTGTCGATCTGAGCTGATCAACCCTGCTGCAGATACACCGAGTGCGACTGCTTGATGTTCTTGCAATAAATGGTTGGCAACATCTGCAATAGTTTTCGTTAACGCACCGCCCCCTTCTTTTGGGGTTGGAACACGTTGGGTGGCAAGAATTTTTCCGTTCTCATCAACAACTCCGCCCAATACCTTTGTTCCACCAATATCAATACCAATAGTAAGTGTCATAAATTACGCTTCCAGTTTTTCCTTCAACTCTTTGAGCGAGAGTTCAATGGTGTCGCGTTCGGCCTTAGTCCGCATCATTGCAGGAACTGGCATCGAGAGCGCAACAGTTAATTCATATGTCACAGTCGTTGTATCGTCACCGTTATCGACAAGAGTGTATCCACCTGTCATCTCAGTCAACATATCTGCATCATCAAGAGTGAAGGTCAGCTGATGTGGAGCAGCGCTCCAGTCGTAATCTAAAATCACGCGATCTTTTACCTGGCCAGCCTTAATAAGCATCTCCACTTTTGTTGCTCGTCCCTCACCATCCTTGGCTTGGACAACAGCACTCTTGATCGCGCTCGACCACTCGGGGTATCCCGCTGGGTCAAAGAGCAGGCTCTGGATTTGGGCTATCGGGGCATCGATCGTGATGGAGCTCTTGGAAGTATCAGACATGCGCATAGGTTACTGCCCCGAACCTCTAGCGGTGAGCGCAATTCCCCCACTACCGTTGTGACATGAACGAATTCTCAACTCCGGCCATAGTCCCTGCAGCGACCGCTGGGAATCTCACCAATCTTGTAGCGGAGCGTGCCTGGTTTGAGCCACAACGTGTGATGCTCTCTCGTCCGCTGGGAGATAGTTGGCAGCCTGTCACCGCCCGAGAATTCGAAGAAGAAGTTCGCGCTACAGCCAAAGGCCTAATTGCTTCAGGAGTAGGAATTGGTGATCGCGTTGCGATTATGGCAAAGACTCGTTACGAGTGGACCATTCTAGATTTTGCAATCTGGTTTGCCGGTGCGGTCACAGTACCAATCTACGAAACCTCTAGCGCTGAACAAGTTCAATGGATTCTAGAAGATTCGGGTTCGGTTGCGCTCATAGTGGAGACTCCGGCTCTCGCCGAGTTAGTCCAACCAGTTCTTGGAAAGAACTGCAAGCATGTCTGGACGATCACTGAGAACGCAATGTCAGAACTAGTTCGCCTCGGTGGAAGTGTGACCGATGATGAGATTAATAATCGACGCAATGCATTAACGCCAGATTCTCTTGCAACACTGATCTACACCTCTGGAACAACTGGAAAACCTAAAGGTGTACAACTCACACACGGAAACTTCCTTGCTGAGTGTGGGAACGTTGTCCAAGGCGCTGCAGATCTATTCTTGAAACCAAATGGGTCAACTCTGCTCTTCTTGCCAGTGGCTCACGTCTTTGGTCGCATGGTGCAGATCGGTGCTATCACCGCCGGACTCCATCTTGCGCACTGCGGAGATATCGCTCGACTCCCACAAGATCTCGGATCATTTAAGCCGACATTTGTCCTCGCAGTTCCACGAATCTTCGAAAAAATTTACAATGGCGCTGAGGCTCGCGCTGAGGCTGCTGGAAAGGGAAATATCTTCCGAAAGGCATCTGAGACTGCTATTAAATACTCCGAAGGCTTAGATTCCGGCAAGATTGGCTTCGCGCTTCGATTGCAACATAAAGTCTTCGACAAACTTGTCTATACAAAAATTCGTGCCGGCATGGGCGGTGCCGTTGAGGCTGCAATTTCAGGTGGGGCACCTCTTGGTGCGCGCCTTGGACATTTCTATCGCGGTGCTGGGGTGCGAGTCCTCGAAGGTTATGGACTGACTGAAACAACAGCGGGTGCAACCCTCAATCTCTCTTCGGCCCAAAAGGTTGGTTCTGTAGGAAAGCCACTTCCGAGCACGACCGTGAAAATCGCTGACGATGGCGAGATTCTGCTCAAAGGTCCCATCGTCATGCGGGGCTACTGGCAGAACGATGCCGCAAATAAAGAAGTCTTTACTAACGATGGATATTTCCGCTCAGGTGATCTCGGTGCTCTCGATAGTGAAGGATTCTTGACGATCACTGGCCGCAAGAAGGAACTTATCGTTACCGCGGGTGGAAAAAATGTGGCGCCTGCCGTCCTTGAAGATCGAGTTCGTGCGCATCCGCTCGTCAGCCAATGCATGGTTGTTGGAGATAACAAGCCATTTATCGCAGCTCTTGTGACCCTGGATGCTGATGCAATCAAGGGGTGGTCTGCCACCAACAAAAAGGCCGGCACTTCGATTCCTGACTTGGCAAAGGATCCAGATCTCATCGCGGTCATCCAAACCGCGATCGATGATGCAAATAAGGCGGTTAGCCGAGCTGAATCCATACGTAAATTCACAATCCTTCCGATCGATTTCACGATTGCAGATGGACAGTTAACCGCAAAGATGTCGGTCAAACGACACATCGTTGCGAACCAATTTGCTCGAGAGATCAACGAACTATTCCTCTAAGGAATACGAGATTGATGGCTGACTCAAGTAAGAACGGTGCGCTGAAAACTATCCATCGCGATCTCAGCGCTATCGGGCTCTCAGTCGATGAGACAATCGGGAGAAATGCGACGAATCAACATACGCGTACTTCGCTTCGAGATATTCGTGATGCGATCGATTCATTACAAGAGAAGATCACGGATTTAAGTTCGAGTACATCATCACTTACCAAACGTGAAGAAGAAATTTTGCAGGCACTAGCAACCGGCAAGACCGCATTAGCAATCGCCCACAATCTTTCAATCTCAGAGCCAACTGTGAAGACGCATATGATGGCGATCTATCGAAAGTTAAATGTGAACAATAAGACCAATGCACTTGCAGAAGCGATGCGGCGAGGCCTACTCTCCAAATAGAATCGCTGAAAAGCGCTCACCCCAGAGTTTCCAACTCCAATTTTCGACTGCCCATTCGCGACCACGTCGACCCATTGCGGCGCTCTGATCAGGATTACACAAGAGAGTTATTGCAGCGTGAGCAATAGCTGATGGATTCGTGCCATCAACCACTAAACCTGTCTCGCCATCGAGCACTGCATCGGGCGCTCCCCCAGATGCGCCACCGATAACAGGTAGACCCGTTGCACTCGCTTCAAGATAGACAATTCCAAGTCCTTCCACTTCCAACCCGAAGAAGCGAGACCGTGATGGCATAGCGAAGATATCACCAAGTCTGAGGTAGGTCGGAAGATCGGCATACTGGACTCTTCCAACAAAACGAACGCTCTCACCGACTCGGTATTTATTGATCAACACTTCGAGGGCTTTTCTTCGAGGACCTTCGCCAACGAAGAGCAGAATGACGTTCGGGACTTCTTGCAATATCTGAGGAAGTGCTTCGATCAGGCGATCTTGGCCCTTGCGATGCACTAACCGGCCCACACAAACAATAACTCTCTTATCACGTAAGTTTAATTGATCCAGTAACTCCTCTGATTTTCTACCAGGCGTAAAGTGGTCGATAGAAATTCCGGGTGCAATTCTGAGAGCACGCACTCGTGAGTTAAGAATCGGTTTCAAAGCATTATGAGTGAACTCTCCGAGATAAGTAATCGCATCAAGATTCTTCGCAATCGCTCTCATTGCTGATGAGAATGGGACGATTTTTGACCACCATACTTCGTGACCATGTGTGAGTGAGATCTGTCGAAGTGCGCCTTGCCTGCGAAGATATCCAGACATCCAGCCAAGAGGTGCAGCAGCTCCGTACCAGATAGTTTTCGATGAGTACTCTCGCATTACACGAGCAACAGCACGGTTTACGCGAGGAGTTGGAAGTAAGACCTTTGACTTATCGCGGTGAACTACAACGCCATATTTCTGAGAGAGCTCCTGATCAAAGGCAACCGATCCGGCTTGAGAAGATGTAAAGATGACGATCTGATTTCCATCAAGTTCGCCCAAGAGACCCAAGATAAAACTTTCGATGCCACCGGCCCTCGGCCCTAAATCATTAGTTACTAAGAGAACTGGACGAGAATTCACATCAGAAGGCTATCGTTCTCTTATGCCAATCATCGCCAATCTCATCCTTGGGCGCGATGGCGGTACAACTCTTGGCGGACGTTCGGCCTCACTCAGTAGCGCATTGGACCGCAAACGTTTTCACGAATTGCGGGCGGTGGCTGATGCAATCGTAATCGGCGGGCAGACCGCTCTCATCGAGCCTTATGGCAAAACTCCAGTTCCTCTGATTGTCGTAACGAAATCCGCGCAGCTATCGGGCCCCGTGGGATCAAACCCATTGCTGCAGATAAGCAATCGAAGCATCCCAGAAACGTTGCGCAGTGCCAGTCTGCAATTCAATACGCTGCTCATTGAAGCCGGTGCTAACTTTCTAGCGGAAGCACTCGCTGGAAAGCTGATTGATGACCTATACATCACGCAGGTACAAACTCCGGCAGCTGCCCCCTACTTCGATTACGCATCCCTCGGCTCTGACTTCACGCTCGTGCAGAGAGAGGGTTTAGAAGGGGAAGAGTTCCTTCACTATGCGCGCCTTCCCCAGAACGGCTGATTTTAAAAATACCATTAACCAGTGGGCGTACTTAATAAACCAGTGATTAAATCCTGGGATCAAATAGTCGCTGAAATTCGTAGTATCACCTTTCGCAACGAGATCGAGATCGCCGAAGTCCCTGCTCCACAAAAACTTGCACCACATGCTTTAGCTCTCACCGCTGATGTTGATATCGATGTTGCAACAGGTCGTTTTGTTTTACTGCACGATCCTGCCGGACAAGAAGGCTGGTCTGGTGAGTATCGATGCGTGACCTTTGCTCGCGCAGCGATTGAATTAGAACTTGCGAATGATCCATCACTCTGCGATGTCAGTTGGTCGTGGCTCCTGGAAGCGCTCGCTCATCAAGGAGCCGAGTATGCGCACCCAAGTGGAACAGTTACTCGCGTAGCAAGTTCTTCTTATGGTGAACTCGATGGGCGCGATGAAGATTCTGAAGTTGAGGTTCGCGCTTCATGGACACCTGTAGATGGTGGCTCACTTTCTACTCATGTGCTGGCATGGATTCAACTCTTAGAGAAGATCTCTGGGTTAGAGCCACTTCCTGAAGGCGTTACCCAACTTCCACTCAGCAGATAACACAGTCGATAAGATTGCGTCTGTTATGACCGAACCACTCTTACTCCCTCGCGCTGGAGTTCCCAATCTCATCGAAGATGACGATGCGCTTCGCCTTGCAATAGCAGAACTCTCCCAAGGTGAGGGTCCGATTGCAGTCGACGCCGAGCGAGCATCGGGCTTTCGTTATAGCCAACGCGCTTATCTCATCCAGTTATTTAGACGCGGTGGCGGCATTCATCTCATCGATCCGATCGCAGCGAATAACCCAGAAACATGGGCGCTCATGGATGAAACTTTTAAAGAGTGCGAGTGGATTATCCATGCGAGCACTCAAGACCTTCCATGTTTAAGAGAACTTGGTATAAAACCCACAAAGCTCTTTGATACCGAACTCGGCGGGCGTATTGCAGGCTGTGAACGTGTTGGCCTTGGCGCACTCGCTGAATCTCTCTTAGAACTACAACTAGCGAAAGAACATAGCGCTGTCGATTGGTCTATCCGTCCCTTGAAAGAGGAGTGGCTCGTCTACGCCGCCCTCGATGTTGATGTCTTAATTGATCTCCGTGACGCGATGGAGGACCTTCTGAGAGATCGCGGCTATCTTGAATATGCGCATGAAGATTTTGCTGCAATCTTGGCCGGCTCTGCAACTCCATCACCATCAAAGCGTGATCCGTGGCGTAAGACATCAGGGATGCACAAAGTCCGTGATCGCATGACGCTGGCTATCATCCGTGATTTGTGGGCCGCTCGTGATGCATATGCACGCAAGATTGATACTGCGCCTGGTCGAATCTTTAATGATGAAGCGCTCGTTGAAATTGCAACAAAGCGTCCACTCACCTTTGATCTCTTCAAGAAAATTGTCACTCGTAGATCTCGAGCAAGTGATCAACCTGTTGCTGAATGGTTTGATCTATATCGAAAAACTCTTGAACTAGATCGAGATTCACTTCCAGAGCTGCGACTACCTGCTATCGGATTGCCACCGCAAAAACTTTGGCGGGATCGAAATCCACAAGGATATGCACGTCTTACACATGCACGTGCTGCTGTGATAGAGCGAGCGCATGAACTTGGAATGCCGGCAGAGAATCTCATCTCCCCCGAAGCGGTTCGACAGGCGATGTGGCGCAATCCTGAACCCGATGATGGACTCGCCTTTATTAAAGAGAAATTGAGAGGCGCAGGTGCGCGCAATTGGCAGATCTCACTCGTTGCACAGTCACTCGTTCGCCCACTCCATGAGGTTGAGCCGCTGCCAGCGCCTGTTGAGACTGCCGCAGAAGCCCCTCTTGGGGAATCCACTTCCGAGCCAACCTCGGAGTGAGGAGAATTACGCAACATTCGAGTTGCGTAATTAAAGGTACCGGCCTTAGGCTTGCACCGTGTTAAGCACCTTTCTCATAGCCCTCCGCGAAGGCCTCGAGGCATCCCTGATCGTCTCGATCCTGATCGCCTACCTGACGCGTACCGGAAATGCCGCCTTTGCTCGCTATATCTGGCTTGGCGTAACCGGGGCTGTGGGCCTGAGCTTTGGATTAGGTGCCTTCCTCTCCTTTACATCAACAAACCTCTCCGCTCGCGGTGAAGCGCTATTTGCTGGCATCACATCAGTCGCCTCTGTCGCCTTTGTGACGATCATGGTCTTTTGGATGAAGCGATCTGCTCGTGGCCTTGGCCGTGAGCTCCAGCACCGCGTTGATGGCGCACTTCCGCTTGGTGCATTTGCTCTGATCTCGACCGCCTTCTTTGCAGTCGCTCGCGAGGGCCTGGAGACGGCGCTCTTTATCTATGCAAATTTCCGGACGGTCCACTCCAATACCGCCCCTTCAGTCGGGCTCTTCCTTGGATTAGCGACTGCGGTCATCTTGGGAGCCCTTATCTATCGCAAGACAGTGAAGATCAATCTCGGCAAATTCTTTAGCATCACTGGTTACGGCCTGATTATTGTCGCGGCAGGAGTCCTCTCACACGCTGTCTCTGAGTTCCAGAGCCTTGGAAACCTTCCTGGTGGCTCTGCCTTTGCCTGGAACGTTGGAGATGGCTCAGGGCTCTTCTGGTCGATCATCGATGGAAGTCTTGGCATTGCATCGGCTATGACCTGGCTCCAGCTCGCAATCTGGGCAATCTATATCGCCACCGTTGCCTCTCTCTATCGTCGCCCGGTCAAGATCTCTGCACCGATTGAACTCACACCAGCGCGCTAGCACTCGCTCGATAGTTCACAAATAAGCTACTGACGAGTAACCTCGTGCACGTATATCTCCCTCTCCCACATGTGTGGGTGACGCATGAGATTGCAGTGAAGGGTTGGTAGAACTGTGAGCGCTAATCGGGTTGTTCTTGTCGATGCCGTGAGATCTCCATTTGGAAAAGCTGGCAGCCTCTATATGGGCACGCGCGCAGATGACATCGTTGTTCGCGTTATGCGCGGACTCTTTGAAAGAAATCCGAAGCTGCCACTTGATCAGATCGATGATGTAGCAATCGCCGCGGCGACACAGACTGGTGACCAAGGAATGAATATTGGTCGTAGCGCATCACTACTTGCTGGAATTCCGCACACTGTTCCTGGTTACTCTGTTGATCGTTGGTGTGCAGGTGCATTGACGGCTGTGACAACTCTTGCTGGTGCGATCTCAATGGGTTCATACGACATTGCAATTGCCGGTGGCGTTGAACATATGGGCAACCATCCCATGGGAGAGCTCATGGATCCGAATCCTCGTTACTTAGCAGAGAAGCTCGTTGATTCAGATGCACTTGCGATGGGTAATACTGCAGAGCGTTTACATGACAAGTTTCCGCATCTAACAAAGCAGCGCGCAGATGCCTATGCTCTTAACTCGCAGCGCAAAACTGCAGAAGCGTATGCGGCTGGTGAGATCCAACGTGATCTCATTCCGGTTGCCGTTCGTAATCCAGAATTGGGGTACAGCATCGCAACAGTGGATGAGCCACCTCGTCCTGGCACAACGATGGAAGTTCTTGCCGGTTTAAAAACTCCTTTTAGAGCAGCTGGACGCGTTACTCCAGGAAATGCAGCAGGATTAAATGATGGTGCCACCGCTGCGATTCTTGCAAGCGAAGCGAAAGCACAAGAGCTTGGCCTTCCCGTCAAAGCGATCATGGTCAACTTTGCATTCGCCGGTGTTGAACCAGAGATCATGGGTTATGGCCCAGTCCCTTCAACCATCAAGGCGCTAGCAAAAGCTGGACTTACGTTCGAAGATATTGGTCTCTTTGAAGTTAATGAAGCTTTTGCAATCCAAGTGCTTTCATTCTTGGATCATTTCGGAATTGCCGATGACGATCCAAGAGTTAATATCCACGGCGGTGCAATCGCAGTTGGCCACCCACTCGCATCATCTGGAATTCGTCTCATGCTCAACCTCGCACGCGGCTTTGAGAAGCACCCAGAAGTTCGTTACGGCATCACCACCATGTGCATCGGTCTGGGCATGGGTGGAACTGTCATCTGGGAGAACCCACACTTCACTGGTGCTAAAGGAGAGTCAAAGTAATGGCAACCGAGACAACTATTGCCCTTCCAGAAGGCGCACCAGAAGAGGTCATTACCCACTCACTTTTACGTGAAGTTGATCTTCGAGCTTTTGGCTTTGAGGGAACTCTCGCCTTAATCACACTCGATAATGGAATGGACCATAATCGCCCAAATACTCTTGGTGCAAAAACCCTGCTTGAACTCAATGAGCGAATCAGTGAGGCGCTCGCGAGTTCTGCTTCAGCAATCGCAATTACAGGTAAGCCATTTATCTTCGCTGCCGGCGCTGATCTTTCAGCGCTCTCGTTCCTCAGTGATCGCAGCCAGGCGCTAGCGATTGGAAAGCTTGGCCATGATGTTCTCCGCCGGCTCCATGAATCTGAGAAACCAACATTTGCCTTTATCAATGGATTAGCCCTTGGTGGTGGCCTTGAGATTGGTCTGCATTGCGATTACCGGACCATCTCGGCGACCGCTTTCACAGGGCTCCCAGAAGTCTTTCTTGGTTTAGTTCCTGGTTGGGGTGGAGCGACAATTCTTCCGCAACTCATCGGTCCTGAGAAAGCAGTTCAGGTGATCATGGTTAATGCGCTTAACAACAACACTATGTTGAAAGCGAAGGAAGCGACCTCACTTGGAATTGCAGATGCAATCTTTGAGCCATCTGATTTCCTAGAGAAATCAGTGAAGTTTGCTGCAGATATTTTACGTGGAGAGAAGAAGATTGAGCGGGTCGATCACACTGGCGATCAGGCTGCATGGGATAACGCTCTTGCTACAGGACGTGCTGCCATGAATAAGAAATATGGTGGTGCGCAGATCGCCTCACCGCTAAAAGCACTCGAACTTATTGCTGCCGCACGAACATATACTCGCGGCGAAGGTTTTGATGCAGAAGATATAGCTCTCACCGATCTTGTCATGGCAGATCCATTACGCGCATCTCTTTACGCCTTTAATCTCATCCAAAAGAAGCGTAAGAAGGTCGAGGGCGCACCTAAGGCGGCGCTTGCTCGTAAGGTCACAAAGGTTGGCGTTGTTGGAGCTGGATTAATGGCTTCACAGTTAGCGCTCATTATTCTTCGCAATCTTAAAGTTCCTGTTGTTATCACCGATCTTGATCAAGAGCGCGTGGATAAGGGCCTTGCCTATATTCGCGGTGAACTCGCCAAACTCGTTGAGAAGCGCAGAATGTCGCCAGAGACCGCTACCCGGCTTTCAGCGCTAATCACTGGCTCGACTGAGAAATCTATCTATGCTGGTTGCGATTTCATCATTGAAGCAATCTTTGAAGAGCTCTCACTCAAGCAGAAACTCTTTAAGGAGCTTGAGGGCATCATCTCCCCTGAATGCATCCTTGCAACCAATACATCATCTCTTTCGGTCACCAAGATGTCTGAAGGTCTGAAGAATCCAGAGCGCGTTATTGGCTTCCACTTCTTCAATCCGGTGGCTGTTATGCCACTCCTTGAAATCGCACGCACCGCTGCGACCGATGATGCAACGACTGCGACCGCGGTTGCGATCGGCAAAGAGCTGAAGAAGACCATGGTGATCGTCAAAGATTCACCAGCATTTGTCGTTAACCGACTTCTTACTCGTTTCATGGGTGAGATCACCGATGCAATTGATGAAGGCACTCCCCCAGAAGTTGCAGATAGCGCAATGCTCCCACTTGGACTTCCGATGTCTTCACTGCAGTTGCTTGGTCTTGTCGGCCCAGGAGTTGCGCTGCACGTTGCTGAAACACTTCATGAAGCGCTCGGCGCGAGATACAAGATCTCACCTACGATGCAGGCCTTTGTTGAGAAGGGTGTCCGCACTTTCTATATCAAGGCGGCAGATGGAAGTCAGAGTGTGAATCCTGAAGCGACCGCACTCATTAAAGCCGGAAACGCACCATCAACTGTTGAAGCTGTTCGAAAGCGTGCACTTAATGCGCTAGCGGAAGAGGCAAAGATGATGCTCGATGAAGGCGTCGTTGCAACCCCGGCTGAGATCGATCTCTGCATGCTCTTGGGATGTGGCTGGCCGATTCACCTCGGCGGGATTTTGCCGTACTTGGATCGCGAAGGAATTAGCGAGAGCGTGACTGGTTCGAGGTTCCATCCTGCGGGAGTTGCGTCGCTTCCTCGATAGAGGTTGCACCTGCACTCGTTGAGCTCCAGCCAACGAGTGAACGGGTAATGCTCTGGACAGTGATGCCGATCTCGTTGAAAATTTCAGCGCGCTTTGCATGCTCGAAGAATTCAAGTGGCACACCGATCGAGTGAACTGGAATCTCTAGTTCATGCTCACGGAAGAGCTCTGAGATTGTGCTAGCAATTCCGCCATGCTCGATTCCATCTTCAAGAACCACAACGCTCTTATAACGTCTGGCCATTGTGAGCAGTGCTTGGTTGAGTGGCTTTACCCAGCGTGGATCGATGACCGTAACTCCGACACCTTCACGGTAAGCCTGAGCAGCTGCCTCGACTGCAATCTGAGCGAGTGCTCCTACGCTGACAAAGAGAATATCTGCACTCTCACCACGATAGAGAACATCAATCCCATCACGACGTTCAAAAGCTGGAATATCTGCAACGACCGCGCCCTTAGGGAAACGAAGTAGCGATGGTCCATCATTAATCGCAACCGCTTCACGAAGGAGCTCACGCAGCCTTGCACCATCACGAGGTGCCGCTACTGCGAGCCCTGGAACAATTCCAGAGAGAGCTAGATCCCAAATGCCATTGTGAGAAGGACCATCATCACCGGTTACACCGGCCCGATCGAGGACAAAGGTTACGCCGGCTTTATGCAGTGCAACATCGAGTAAGAGTTGATCGAAGGCTCGATTGAGGAATGTTGAATAGACAGCTACAACCGGATGTAACCCGGCAAAGGCCATGCCTGCTGCAGATGCCGCTGCATGCTGTTCTGCGATACCGACATCGAAGGTACGAGTAGGAAATTCCTTCTGGAACTTATCTAGACCTGTCGGACCAAGCATCGCAGCGGTGATTGCAACAAGATCCTCGCGCTCGCCGCCCAGTGACACAAGCTCTTCTGAGAAGATCGATGTCCATGAAGTACCGGACTTCGCTAGCGGTTCGCCAGTTTCAGCATCGACGATTCCAACAGCATGGAACTTCTCGGCTTCATCTTGTACTGCAGGTGCGTGGCCACGGCCTTTTTCAGTAATGACGTGAACCAGGACAGGGGCACCGTAATTTTTAGCAAGGCGAAGAGAGTCCTCAATCGCCGCAATATTGTGACCATCGACCGGACCAATGTATTTCAGCCCAAGATCTTCAAACATGCCTTGTGGAGCAACGATATCTTTAATTCCTTTTTTAACGCCATGAAGAGTCTCATAAATCGGTTGACCCACTACTGGAGTCTTCTCAAGAACTCCCTTACCCCAATCTAGGAACTTCTCATAGCCTCTGGTTGCGCGCAAAGTTGAGAGATAGGTAGCAACTCCACCAATTGTTGGTGAATAACTTCGTTCATTATCATTCACGATAATCACTAACGGAAGTTCATCATTGGCAGCAATATTGTTCAGTGCTTCCCACGCCATGCCACCAGTCAGCGCACCATCTCCGACCAACGCTACAACTTTACGATCTGCAATCCTTTGAATCTTAAAAGCTGATGCAACTCCATGAGCCCACGAGAGAGCGCCAGATGCATGTGAATTCTCAATGACATCGTGCTCGGACTCACGGCGATTGGGGTAACCAGAGATTCCACCTTTTTGACGGAGGTGATCAAAATCTTTTGCTCTGCCGGTAAGAATTTTGTGAACATAACTCTGGTGTCCGGTATCGAAGAGCATGACATCTTTCGGAGAATCAAAGACTCGGTGCATTGCGATTGTCAGCTCAACAACTCCGAGGTTTGGTCCTAAATGGCCACCACTCTTGGAGACTTTCTCAATGAGAAAGGTTCGAATCTCCCCTGCGAGCTGGTCGAGCTCTGGGTAGGTTCTGCCCTGCAAGTTGGCAGGGGAATTGATCTCTTCAAGCATGCGGTAAGTCTAAACGGTGAAGTGCGGCCGTGCTCGCGCAGAGCCGAATTATTTGAGCAGTGAACGCAGGACGTACTGCATGATTCCGCCGTGGCGGTAGTAGTCCGCCTCGCCTGGAGTATCGATGCGTACGAGCGCTTCAAAACTCTTGCCGCCGGCAGTCACTTTTACCGTCTTCGGTGTTGAACCGCCATTGAGCTCTGTTACTCCTGTGATGTCAAAGGACTCTTCACCGGTAAGCCCAAGAGTTGAGGCGCTTTGGCCAGGCAGATATTGAAGTGGTAGCACTCCCATACCGATCAAGTTGGAGCGATGAATTCGTTCAAATGATTCAGCGATAACCGCTTTAACACCAAGCAGTGCTGTTCCCTTAGCAGCCCAATCTCGCGAAGACCCTGAGCCATATTCTTTACCCGAGAGAATCACAAGTGGAACTCCAGCTGCCTGGTACTCCATCGATGCATCATAAATTGTTGACTGTTCTCCATTACGCAAGAAGTTGCGAGTGAAGCCACCAGAGACATCATCGAGTAAGAGATTCTTCAACCGAATGTTGGCAAATGTTCCACGAATCATTACTTCATGGTTTCCGCGGCGGGAACCATAAGAGTTGAAATCAATACGTTCGATCCCGTGTTCTGCAAGATATTTTCCAGC
>Ga0209829_10002617_pt1 | contig 13564 bp, 11 predicted proteins | sample C_140205_EF_Meta_FD_187311 | JGI IMG/M metagenome (GOLD analysis project Ga0209829, IMG submission 187311) | Freshwater microbial communities from Lake Croche, Canada to study carbon cycling - C_140205_EF_MetaG (SPAdes) (version 2) | ecosystem: Environmental > Aquatic > Freshwater > Lake...
GCATCGCGTTATGCTTGATCAAGTGGGGCTGTTTGCCGATGGCGCTGCCGTAAAACAAGTCGGCGAGCATACTTTTGCCTTATGCCAGCAATATGTAGATGAAATGATCGTAGTTGATAATGATGCTATCTGCGCAGCAATTAAAGATGTATTTGAAGATACTCGTAGCATTTTAGAGCCTGCTGGCGCCCTCGCAACTGCTGGTATAAAAGAGTATGCCAAACGCAATCAGTTGCGGGACGAAACCTTGATTGGTATCGCTTCTGGCGCGAATATGAATTTCGACCGCTTGCGCTTTATTGCAGAGCGCGCTGAAGTTGGTGAAAAGCGTGAGGCAGTATTAGCGGTGAGTATTCCCGAGCAGCCGGGTGCGTTTAAAACTTTCTGCCGTCTGCTGGGTGATCGCAATATCACTGAGTTTAACTACCGATACTCTGATCCAAAAATTGCGCATATCTTTGTCGGCGTTGCTATTGCCGAACCTAGTGAAGCCACCAACTTAGTCGTGGCTCTGCAAGCTAAAGGCTTACCCGCATTAGATTTAACCGATAATGAAGTGGCCAAGTTGCATTTGCGTCATTTAGTAGGTGGCCATGCCCCGCAAGCCACCAATGAAATGGTGTTTAGATTTGAGTTTCCGGAAAAACCTGGCGCTCTAATGAAATTTTTAGATACCATGGGCCACGACTGGAATATTAGCTTATTCCATTATCGTAATCATGGAGCTGACTTTGGTCGCGTGCTGGTTGGCATGCAGGTGCCACCGGCTGATACTAATCAGTTCCATGAATTTTTAGATCAACTAGGTTATCCGCACTGGGATGAAACTGAAAACCCTGCCTATAAGTTATTTTTGGGTTAGTTTTTAGTCTAAATGCCCAGAATTTTGTTTGTATACAACCAATCAAAACTAAGCCGCTGTTAACTAATACATATAAAGACAAGAGTTGATCTTGCTGATATCCAACAGTCAGTTAAGTATGGATTTTCACCTAGATTGAACCTAAACCAGCATGGCGTGCCTTACTTAATACTGATAGATAAGAAAAAATAAGATTGAACAAAAGGAGCAATAAAGCATGAAATTAACGCACTGGATGATGGTTTTCGCAACGGGAATCTGTTTAAACGCGAGTGCCACAGCTGCTGATCGTGGCAAAGCCTATGTTTCAAATCAGGATGGCGGAGTTACGGTAATCGACCTCAACACACTGACCACTGACACTGTAATTGACGTTAAGGCTGAAGGGCCACGCGGCCTCGCCGTCAGCGAAGATGGTAAATTACTGGTAGTTGCGACCCGCGAAAATGGGAGCATTTCTATCATTGACACAGCAACTAATGAAGTGATGAAGCAAATTGCTGTGGGTAAAAATCCGGAGTTTGTGCGCGTGCGCGGAAACTTTGCTTTTGTTTCCTATGAACCCAGTTCTAAAGGTGGTCCTCCGCCAGTAGCAGGTACTGTAGCTATTGCGACCCCCGAAGAGGCCGATGACGATAAAGAACCTGCGCGTATCGGCATTGTGGATTTAAAGCTTGGCAAAAAAGTACGCGAAATTATCGGTGGCCCTGAAACTGAAGGCATTGAATTTAGCCGTGACGGCAAGCAACTAGTGATCACTAACGAAGCCGACAATACGGTCACTGTGCACAGTATGAAAACCGGCAAATTACTTAAAACCATTCAAACGCATGATTATGGCGACAGACCTCGTGGCATCAAGGTTTCACCTGATGGTAAAACCTACATAGTCACCCTAGAGTATGGCAATAAATTTATGGTGATGGACAAAAAATTTAATGTGTTACGCACAGTAGACACGGGTGGGGCACCATATGGCGTTGCTTATGACCGTAACGGCGAGCGCATTTTTATTGCCGCTAACAAGGCCAAGACGATGGAAGTGTATGACGCAAAAACCTTTGAAAAGATTAAAGACATTACTACGGGCAACCGTTGCTGGCACTTTAGCTTCACACCGGATGACAAAGAAATTCTGCTCGCTTGCGGCAAGTCTGACGCAGTATTTGTAATTGATGTTGAAAAGCTAGAAGTAACCAAGCAAATTCAAGATAAGAAAATGCCTTGGGGTGTAGTGACTTACCCTAAATCTATGGGTAGCTTAGATAAGCCACTGTAGTTAATACCTGTAATAACGAAAAAGCCGCGCATGCGTGGCTTTTTTTATTCGGATTCGGCCTTAAGTTGAGTCATTATAAAATCCCACTCTTTAGGATCTACTGGCGTAATCGATAGTCGGTTTCCACGTTGCAAGATGCGCATATGCTCTAATTCAGAAAAGGTACGTAACTCTTTTAGACTTAACAATCTTGTTTTTCGTACCAATTTCACATCTACATTTAACCATCGTGGCGTTTCTGGAGTCGCTTTGGCATCGTAGTATTTGTGACCCTTGATGAACTGCAGTCTATCTGGATACGCCAGCGTACAGACTTCAGCAATACCAGCAATGCCAGGCACATCACAATTGGAGTGGTAAAAAAACACCCCATCGCCCACCCGCATTTGGTCGCGCATAAAGTTACGCGCCTGATAGTTACGAATGCCATACCAATCGACTGTTTGGTTAGGAAAGCCCGCCAAGTCGTCAATGGAGACATCGGTCGGTTCAGATTTCATTAGCCAATAACGCATAGCTCGCCTTTAGTGTTAATTTGTTATGATTGACTGCATTAACTGTATCGCTAATGTATGTCATAGTGATTCATTAGTCGCGACTTTATCAAAAATCAGAGAATATTTATATGGCCAATAATCTTAGTAAAAAGCCGCAAGACAAAAATGTACTCGGCACCACTTTACAATTGTGTAGCCTCAACCCCCTCACTGGCTTTACGCGTAGCGGTTGTTGCGAGACGGGTCCTAATGATAACGGTAGCCATACTGTATGCGCGCAAGTCACCGATGAGTTTTTAGCTTACTCTATCTTTCGTGGCAATGACTTAAGTACACCGCGGCCAGAGTATGGCTTTGAAGGTTTGCAAGCTGGTGATCGTTGGTGTGTATGTGCGGCACGCTGGCTAGAGGCTTCCGAAGCGGGCTTTGCACCGCCAGTCATCTTAGAAGCCTGCCATGTCAATTGCTTAGACATTGTTAGTTTGGCCGACCTTAAATATCATGAGTTACGCTAAGCAAAAAAGGGAGTTCTCCACGGATAAAGCTTAGACCAGCATCCTGAACCAAAAAGGCTCAAGTGGAAAAGGCCTAGAGCGCATTAGGTACACCCGCCAAGAGATTCTTAAAAGAACACTCAATTTAGGGCGCGCACACAACAACTCGAATGACCGAAACCGATGCTATAAACTAGTTCAAGGAATTATTAGCCTAAACCGCACCGCAGAGAACAAACTGTGAAAGTTGGAATTAAATGGCGGGTTCAATGCCCAGCAAAACCAACCTAAAAATATCTAAATACTGTACTGCTGAAAACTCGCAAGGTGTTTACTTTGTAGCACACGCCTTATCAATTTGATCCTGCATTTGGGTGACTCTACGCTTAATATCACCAACATCCACACTACCGCTTTTACTGTTAAGCAACTCATGTGCTAGATTCAGTGCCGTCATAATGGCAATCCGCTCCGCACCAACTACTTTGCCATTATCGCGAATATCGCGCATTTTCTTATCTAAAAAATTAACTGCATTAATCAAACCTGGACGCTCTTCATCGGTACAAGACACCGTAAAGTCACGACCCATTATATTGACATCAACACCCTTAGCTTTGTTCATTATCTTTTACCGTAGCTGCGTTAAGGCAGGCTCTCCATCAACGCTTCAATCCGCACACTCGCTTGATCCATATTAGCCTTTAGTAACGCGCTATCAGTTAGTGTCGCATTTAAATCCACGCGTAATTGCGCGTTTTGATTGCGCAAATCGTCGCACAGAGAAATGAGCTGTGAGAGTTTTTGTTCTAAGGCTTTTAAGTCGGCATCCATAGGGGCATAGTAATTTAAAAAAATGAGTAAGGTCAATAGCTAACCGCTATATTTAAAAGTATTACAACACATTGCAGTGAGTGCTGTACAAACCTCAATAAAAAATAGTTCAATTTGATAAAAAAATAACCGCTATAATTGCGCCTTGTTGTCAGGTGCCAAGTTTGTTTTCTACAAACAAGGTGAAACTGGGAAATAGGTGCGTTAAGTCAAATTAACTAGTCCTATGCTGCCCCCGCAACGGTAAGTGAATGTAGTTTTGCAATATGCCACTGAGCTCAAGCCTAGAAAAGGCAAGACTTGGGAAGGCGCAAAACACTAGGTGTCAAAACCTAACGTTCATAAGCCCGGAGACCGGCCTTACAACATATACGCTAGGAAATGCCGCGGGGTGACGGTAAATATAGGCAGCGCTTTTTGCGTCGATAACTCGACCGCGCAGTCAATTTTATTTTCATGTTGCTGTATTCCCTACCTTTAAAACTAAGACCTGAACATACAGGCCTAAAAACAATCTACTCGCGGGGTCGCGTGTAGGTTAAGGGAAAATTAACATGAAAAGATCTACCATTGCCAGCCTCATAGGCCTGGCGTTTACTAGTCCCACCTTCGCCACACAAACCATAAACCTAAATGATATAGTTGTCTCCGGCAACCGATTTAGCGAGAGCAATGCTTCATCTGCGACTAATATCAAAATAATTAGCAAAGAAGAAATACTGAGTTCCCCAGCTATTAGCATTCCCGACGTTTTGCGTATGCAGGCAGGTTTGAACGTCACCAGTTTATATGGCAATCAAGGTATTGATGCAAGCATTGACTCACGAGGTTTTGGAGATGCTGGACTTAGCAACACATTAATTTTGCTAGATGGTCAGAGACTTAACACTATCGACTCAAGTAGCATCCAATGGGCATCTATTCCACTTGCTGCCATTGATCACATTGAAATAATTTCTGGTGGCGGTAGCGTCTTATATGGAGATCGAGCGGCAGGTGGTGTAATTAATATTATTACCGATAAATCCGGAAAGTCAGCCGCTTCTTTAACAGCGGGTATAGGCAGTTACGGTTATAAAAGCTTAGATGGTTATGCTTCAGAAGGAAGTGAAAATCTTTACTTTAACACCTTCGCTCATACCTCAGATAGCAATGGCTGGAGAAGCAATTCCGCTAATAAACAATGGTCGGTGAGTGGCAGTGGGGGATTATTATTTAAGGCTGGAGATGCCTTTGTTGACTACTCAGTTTATCACGCTGAAAATGGTCAGCCTGGTAGCGTCAATATTGTCCAACTTAAGAACAATCCGCGCATTGCAATTCATCCACTAGACTCTCAAGTAAAGGATGGCTTTCGGATAAGGCCTGGTTTTAAAACAAAGTTGGCAGATAATATAGAATTTGCCGCAGAGATGTCACTGGCTGAAGAAGAACAGCATGTGGACATATTACCGCCTTCATCACCACGCGTTTTAGATCGAAATGTAAACACATACTCATTCACGCCGAGGCTTAAGTGGGCTCACGGTCTAGGGGCTTTAAGCAGCACATCAGTCTTTGGCGTTGATTTTTACAAAGGCCAAGTGGAGGCAAATAATAATGGTACAGACCCTAACGTAAAAGCGAACCAAAACAGCCAAGCTATTTATTTGCAAAACATAACCTCTATTACAAAATCATTAGACTTTAGCTCTGGTCTTAGGTGGCAGAAAATGCGCCAGCAAGCGGATCAAGCGGCTTTTAGTAATTGGGGTGCAGCAGAAGTTACTGGTAGCGCAGTAAATACGAAAACAGCATATGACTTAGGATTAAGCTACCATCAAACTAGCTGGAGCACCTATGCAAAAATAGCCAGTAGCTTTAGGTTTGCCAATACAGATGAGTTACTTGGATACAATGATACTGGTGATGCTGTATTCACAGGAAATATCATTAAGCCCCAAACAGCCATTAATAAAGAAATTGGCGTGGCTTTCAATCAAAACAACATTGACGGCAAATTAGCTCTTTATCATATGGATCTTAAAAATGAAATCAGCTTCTTAACCGCCCAAGGAGACTATGGGTTTTTTGGTAGCAATACAAATTTGGATCCAACTACTCATCAAGGTCTTGAGGCAGAACTTGGCTGGCTGATAATCTCTAATATAAAAGCTAAATTTAGTTATGCCTATACTGATGCCAAATTTAGATCTGGCGCATATGAAGGCAAGTTAATTCCCTCTGTACCAACGAATACTGCGCATACACAAATTTTGTGGGATACCCATCAGTACGGAAAATATGTGGCGCAATTAAACTATGTTGGTCAGCGCTACATTAGCGGGGATTTTACCAATACGGTAGACAAACTTCCCTCATACACCACTTTAGATTTGCGTGCTAATTGGGATTTAAAACCCATCACACTTTCTCTTTCAGCATTGAATATTACTAATAGAGTATATTCTCCCTATGCTGTTCTTAGTTCACATCATATAAACGCATACTACCCAGCTGATGGCCGGGCGCTTTACTTAAGTGCAAGATATGACTTTAGATAAATTAAAGTCGCGAAAATGTTATGATAGCCTCAAGAAAAATTTAACCCCTTGTAAGCAGTTATTTAGTAGCACCTTTTTGAAAGACTAAGCCATGAATAAATTACATTTAACTTCGACAAACATAGTTATAGCTTCTGCAATAGCTTTTCTAATGCTACTTACGCGTGGCAGTCACGTGATGACTAGCGTAGCCTTGCCTGACGCTAGTTTGGCTTTGTTGTTAATTGGTGGGCTGTATTTAAGAAAAGCCACTTGGTTTGCTTTCTTTGTGTTGCTAGCTACAGTCATCGATTTTGGTGCAGCCTCAATTGATAGCCTTCAGGCTTTTTGTTTAACTATTGGCTACTGGGGCATGCTACCAACCTATGCAGCAATGTGGCTAGCTGGCATTTGGCTTAGTAAGCAAGCGGACAGTTTAAATGCACTTAAATTTACATTGGCTAGCCTTGTTTCTACGATAGCTGCCTTTGTGATTTCTACACAAACTTACTATTTGTTTTCAGGCCGCTTTCCAAATAGCGGTGTATTAGAAACTATGCAATACGGCTGGAACTACTTGCCAAGCTTTACGGGTTTTACTGCCATTTATTTACTTGGCTTTTGGATAACAGCCAAAGTATTTCCTAAGTTGAGCATAGTAGTTAAAACCGCATAATGAGTAACTATGAACTTAGCCGCGTTAGACTGATAAGGTAACGTGGCTTTTTTCATCCCATGAAAAATTAAGTAGTTTTCTCTTCATTAAAATACTAGCAGTGGCAACTAGCTTGAAAATTTAGCTAATAATTAAGTTATGTTTAGGTAAAATCTGCTGGAAGTTTGCTATAATGCGCGGCTTGTGAAGTTTTACCGACTTTCGCAAGGGTAATAAAACAGTACGGCCGAGTAGCTCAGTCGGTAGAGCAGCGGATTGAAAATCCGCGTGTCACTGGTTCGATTCCAGTCTCGGCCACCAATAAAATCAAGCTCACAGCGATGTGGGCTTTTTTTATGTCTGTAGGTTTTATCTCCATGTAGGGGCTATGTAGGATTTTCCCATCATCCTCAATCGTACTTTGCTGCTAAATTCAAGCCGATACAAAAGCCAGCCCTCTTTCATTAGCTAGGTGAGGGAAAGATTCTCTTAGGCTAAAGCTCTCCTAAAGTAGCCCTTTGATTTCGTCACTCCCGACCCGAAGTAGACATTGAGATCAAAAAATATGTAAAGTAAATAGGGTGTGAGACTAGTAGTATTGTTAGTAGTGGAACGTTTTTTTAGGCACGAAAAAGCCTACTCATTTCGGAATAGGCTGTTTATTCGATAATGCAGATTACTTGTTCATTATGTTCATTGTAACTTCAAAGCCACAACACATTTCCGCCCTACTGTTCCTGCACATTTTTCGGGGCCGATGCCCTTTGCATAGTTTGAAAAATATCGCGATGGTAAGATTCTGCTTGGTATCATTATGCCAATCTGACTCCGTCATAAAACTAATGTATTCATGCAAAAAATCGGCTAAGTCGTAATATCCCTTGGTAATAAGTGAGCGCAATAATACGAGAGCACAGAATAAAGTAGCGCGAATTATTCTTTATGTCATATTTTTTATGACGGAATATCATTTGAAATTTATACTGCGATTGAACAGAACTAGTTTTTAAAAAACCTATCACATCATATGTGGTAACTTATTAATCAACTGGAAACTAAAATGCTTACTTGGCAAGATATTGAAAAATTTGTAACTCACGCCAATCCGCTCGCCAATCAGCGTGTGGTAAAAACAAGTGAACAATGGCGCAGTTTACTACCTAGCGACGTGTATGAAGTGACTCGTAATGCAAGCACTGAAAGTCCTTTTAGCTCACCAATGTGCACACACTTTGAGCCTGGCGTATATGCTTGTGCTTGTTGTGAGACATTGTTATTTGACTCAACAGAGAAGTTCGATTCTGGAACAGGATGGCCTTCATTTGCACAGCCTATTGATGAAAATACTGTCGCTTACTTTAATGACGACAGCATGAGTCGCTCACGTGTAGAAATTACCTGTAATGCTTGTGATGCACATTTAGGCCACGTCTTTCCAGACGGCCCCGCCCCCAGTAGGCTTCGCTATTGTGTGAACGCGTTATCACTAAAACGCAAAACCTAAGGTGTTTGTATGCGAACAATAGCAAAGCAACATGTCTAATATTAACCATCCTGATTGCCTAAAATTCATACTTTAATAGTATTGGTTTTTAATTTTATTTGTTCAACCAAAGCGTGTAGAGGCTTTTAGTCGTTTAGGTTTAGTTAAACGCTTTTAGTCGTTAAGGCGACTTTCAACCGTGTAAGGGCAGCCATCACATGGGATTTTGGAGTGCCAATGTTCATGCGCATAAAGCCCTCGCCACCACAACCAAACATAACGCCGGGGGATAAGCCTAGTTTGGCCTCTTGGATAAAAAAACGGTTTAAGGCATCGTCATCGAGATTTAAACTTCGGCAATCTAGCCATAGTAAATAAGTGCCTTGTGGGCGAATCACATTGATTGTTGGCAAATGCATTTTAATAAACGCAATCGCTTCGTTGCAAGTATTTTGCAAATACGCCATCAACGCGTTTAACCAAGGACCCCCTTCGCGATAGGCAACTTCAAATGCGACAAGATTGAATGGGTTGGTCACTGAAACCCCCATAGTATTCAGGTGCGATTGAATCGCTTGACGGTGCGCCTTGTTGGGTACGATCATTGCAGATAAGCCTAATCCTGGAATATTAAAGGTTTTGCTTGGCGAAACAGCCGTGATGATGCAGTGAACCTCCTCAGTTGGTGAGGATGATAATTTTTCAGCCTCCAAAGCCAAGTGACTCAGAGATTGGTGTTGCGCATTTGCATAAACCAAATCAGAATGAATTTCATCAGCTAAAATAATCAAATCGTACTTTTTGGCAATGGCTAGCAATCTCAGCAGTTCGTCTTTTGACCAAACGCGCCCAACTGGATTATGAGGAGAGCAAAGTAGTAACATTTTTGCATCTTTGGCACTGGCATCAAGTTTTGAAAAGTCTATTTCATAATGCGCATTGTCAAAACCATCGTTTTGTAACACTAATGGGTTTTCGATTAAACGACGGTTTTGATTGGTGACCGCAGAAAAAAATGGAGCGTAAACAGGTGGCTGCACAATCACACCTGAGTTTTCTGCAGTGAGTGCCGCTACAACTAAATTTAATGACGGCACCACACCAGGTGTAAGCACAATCCACTCGCGCTTCACCTGCCAATCGTGCTTTGCCAGCAACCAGTCTATGAGGGCTTCATATAGACTTTCAGGTGCAATGCTGTAGCCAAAAACTGGATGATTTGCCCTTGCTTGTAAGGCTTTTGTGATTGCCTTTGGAACCGCAAAATCCATATCAGCGACCCACATCGGCATGACGTCGTCTCTACCAAATGTTGTTAATCTGCCATCATATTTGAGTGATTGCGTACCTTCACGGGTGATATTTTGGTCAAACGAGTGAGTCGAGATATGGCTCAATGTATGCGTTCCCAAAGGGTGACTTCAGAAAGTGTATGTTGAAACTTGTGACGGGTTTCACGAATCACAAATGGGATTTCAACGGGCGCCTGCATGAGTTTAAAGTGTGTGCCTAGCAGCTCTTTCAGACCATCTATCGTGGTCACATTTTCTCCATCTCGCTTAAAGCCTCCAATCCACTCGTCTCGCGGAGTATGCTCTTCTAGCCAAGTATACGGCGAGGTAATCATCAACACTCCACCAATATTTAAACGTGCATGAATGTTGCTTAAGAATTGGCGCGGGCTATAAAGTCGGTCTATTAAATTTGCAGCTAGAATAAAATCGTAGCCTGTAAATTGTGGCTTAAGGTTGCAAGCGTCTCCTTGCCAGAACTCTACTTTGTGCGCCACATTCTCTAATTGAAGCGCTGCAAGGCTTCGTTCTTGATAGCCAACTAAATCTCCTTCATTGACCATGGTGTAACGCAACACCCCTTGTTGCGCTAACTTGAGGGCTAGGCCGATAAAGCGTGCAGAAAAATCAATACCCGTCACATGATCAAAATGTTTGGCTAGCTCAAATGTTGCGCGCCCAGTTGCGCAGCCTAAATCTAATGCGCTTTTGGCTGGTCTCGATTGCAGACTTTGAATCGCAAAATCGCTGAGTGCTTTGGGGAAGTTGGGCACACTAAAGTAAGTGTCGCCATAGTGGAACTCCGCATATTCAGAAAGCTGTTTGTCTGACTCATAATGCGATGCATTATCTTCGATTGGGGTATCACTCACGATATAGCGGAATCCTACATGTTGAAAAAAGTGTCTTCTAAAGGCATAACGGGCACTTTTAATCGCCTCGTTTCCCGTTGCAATCCAAGAGCCGCCTTTCATTAAATTATGGCGACCATCAAAAGTGGGTGTTGTAAAATCATCGTACAAAGGATGTACTTTAAAACCATCAAACGGGAAAATGGGTGTTTCTGTCCATTGCCAAACGTTACCTACCACATCGTAAAAATCCCCATGGGCAAACTGGTTAACGGGGCAAGGTGATGCAAAATGATCCATAAAAAGGTTTGCATGCGTGTGACTTGCCATCTTTTCATCTGACAAGCCAGCATGCTCGTATATACTATACCACTCATGCTCTGTTGGCATGCGCACCGGCTTGCCTAATCGGATTGACTGCCATTGGCAAAAAGCCTTTGCTTCGTGGTAATTAACCTCAACAGGCCAACTCCAAGGCATGTCAATTTCCGATGTCATTAAGCGTAGCTTCCAAGCATCACCATTTTTTATCCAAAAAGTCGGATGCATAGCCTGTGCATATTGCCGCCAACTAAAACCCTCTCCTTGCCAATATTGGTCATCTTGATAACCACCTGCATCAACAAAGGCTAAAAATTCTGCGTTAGAAGTCAAATACTTCGACGCCAGAAAAGCAGGACAATGCGTTTTAAATTGACCATATTCGTTATCCCAGCCGAAGTATTCAGCTGATTTACATAACACAATATCCCTTGCTGGAACATCCACCAAGATGTTCACTGGGGCGATCACATCAACTGCTTGGCACTGCGCCCAATCCGCAGATTGCTGAACCAATTGCAAAGCCTGTTGGCGAATTAATACAGAGCTGGTTTCTAAGTGTATACGCTCGTGCTCTATTCCCATCAAAATTGGCCACCAAGGACTATCCCAATCAATCGGTAGATTTAACGGAAGTCTGCTAATTAAGTCATCCACCACTAAGCGCACGCTGGCACGGTACGCTTTTACCTCAGCGGGCGTGGGCCAGTTATAATTCATTTCATTAACATCGTCCCAACCCATTTCATCCACGCCAACAGCGAACATTGACTCAAATTTTGGGTTCACGCGCTTTGTGATTAAACTAGCCAAAATCAATTTATTGATAAAAAAAGTATTGGTATGACCATAATAAAAAATGAGTGGGTGTCGCAAATGATTGGGTTTGAAGTAATACGCCTCGTCATTTTTTAATGTTTCAAATAAGCTTTCATACAAATCTGATGTTTGATGAAAATAAGCACTAATCTGCTCACGAGTAACGGGTATTTTATTATTACTTAAAACGAGGCTACGATTTAAAAGTGAATTCATATTTTTTGGAATTGGTTGAATGATTGATGTTAACGTGCCATTTAAATTGATTTAAAAAAATGTCACGAAAATCACAATTATGCTGGTTTTCAGTGAGGGCAATGGGTAATTTTTCATAAATATAAGGCTTAGATAATTATTAAGAATCTACAGATTTATTTCATATTTAAAATCTATGGTGGTAGCTTAGACGGATGTTTACGCAGCTCGGATAATATTGGCATCGACGTTAAAATTTTATAACTTTTTTTGTTAATTTTGCCAACTGTAAGTAGGCTTTTAGTACACAAAAAAGCCTATTCAGTAATGAATAGGCTTTTTATTCCATAAAGCAAGTTACTTGTTCATTACGTACATTGTAACTTCAAAACCAAAACGCATTTCTGTAGCAGCTGGTGTAGTCCACATAATAATTCTCCAAAGTCTTTAACTGGTTGAACTGACAAGATGTCCTGTTCTTATGATTTAATTATGAGCCGGCTCTTAAAGTTAGCGCTATTAATCTTCATGAATGCCGGCTAAGTAAAATCATTGAAGAAATCTACTTTGGTGACACCTCACAAATAAAATGTTTTCATAAAGCAGACACTTAATTTGCGTAATTTCCGACCCAAACCAGACATTCACCGAAAAACAAAACGAAATTTAGCGTCTCAGCGAGTTATTAGCCAATCAGTATTAAATCAGAACTTAAAACTAGAGTTAGGGTATGATTTATTCCTTCTTAAATCTTTTAGATGTAACGTTAAAGACATGTCATTAAAACTAATCCTTTATGTTGCAGTGTTAATTTTGGCTTTTTTTGGTTATCGAAATTATGCATCAGCAGCCAACTTAGACTTACAAATTGGCGATGATGCCCCTAGCTTCAAACTCAATGATGCTCAAGGAAAATCCCACTCCTTAAGTGACTATGCGGGCAAATACCTTGTGCTTTACTTTTATCCTAAAGATGACACGCCAGGCTGCACTAAGGAGGCGTGCAACTTTAGAGATGATATTTCTAAGTTCAATAAATTAGGTGTGAGTGTTGTAGGCATTAGTGTTGATAGTATTCAATCGCATGATAAATTTACACAGAAGTATCATTTGCCATTTCCTTTACTAGCAGACATTGATGGCAAGGTTGCAAATAATTACAATGCTTTGACTAACCTTTTTATAGTGAAGATAGCTAAGCGCTATACCTTTCTAATTGACCCTAGTGGTAAAGTATCTAAAATATACAAAAGCGTAGACACCTCGAACCACTCTCAACAAATTACGGACGACATTGAATTTATATTAAGCAATAAATAATAATTAGACAATTCAACAAAATCCCATCAAGTAATTCTCCCGAGTCCAATGATTGAAGTTGCTCAAAGCAGTTATTGAGTTTTGGTGGTTCTGGCCCTTAGTACTCATTCAGCCTTATAGAACCACCGCTCTAAAGCAGT
>Ga0209829_10002618_pt1 | contig 13558 bp, 13 predicted proteins | sample C_140205_EF_Meta_FD_187311 | JGI IMG/M metagenome (GOLD analysis project Ga0209829, IMG submission 187311) | Freshwater microbial communities from Lake Croche, Canada to study carbon cycling - C_140205_EF_MetaG (SPAdes) (version 2) | ecosystem: Environmental > Aquatic > Freshwater > Lake...
GTCGCCGTTTTTACCCCCTTCTTACCCGGGCGAAGCCCACAAGTCCCATCCTGCTGGAAAAATAAAACCCCTCCCAGCAATTTTATTGCCCCCGTATAGCAATGCCCAGTATATCTCTTCCAACACTTATTCGGTATCTGAAGAAGCATTATGAAGAGCTGTCGGCTCTCTGGTCGGTTATCCATAACTATGAAATCCTTGGGGAGTTGTCCAGAATGCAGAAAAGGATAGATGCTCTTATTCGTTCTTTGGAAGAGCTGGAAGCATCTAAAAAAGAGGACTGTCTTATAGAATAATGAGCGTAGAAGAAGTCTTAGCACCGTTCATAGATATTTCCGGCGACTGTCATACATGGCGCGGGTTTCATCCATCTACTCGTCATTGCCGTCCAAGAGTGAAAAAAGCATTAGCACAGCAGCTGGGGATTTTACACAATCATAAGATATGGAATATTCAAAGAGCTGTTTATTTCTATTTACATCCAGAAACAGATCATAACTATACGATAGTAATGATGTGTGGAGATAATTCTTGTGTCAATCCCCGACACTATATGTTAGGGCTTCTCAATCAAAGGAGACTTTAAAACCCTCTGGTTTTCTATCAATCCGGAAAATCTCTTCGCTCGGCTCTTTTTTAACAGCGTAGCGAAAAGTCAGATTCCCTTTCCCGTCATCTTCTGCCTCTATGAAGTGGCCGAGCTTCTCCTTCTCGGCTCCCAAAGATACTTTATAGACGACGGAGTTTGCAGTCATGACACAAGAGGCGGTGCGTTCCTTGTCGGAGAGTTCATTGCGGAGACGTGGCATCTTCTATAAAGAGGAAAAGACTTTTCTTTAGTTCCCCAGAACAACGTAGGCGGTCTTGGTAAGCCCTGCGGCAGTCGCTGGTAAATGATTTGCCGTAGCCCCACAGAGGTTCTGGCCATACGAAAGAGTAATAGTTCCAGCACCTGTTCTCTGGATGGCTAGATACTGTGTAGGAGTCCCATTTGTTGTCCTTGCTCCTTCGCATATCAGAAGATTGTTGATTACAGACACACCTGATATGGCAGCACTATTAGAGAACCTAATACAACATTTAGCTCCCGTCCCAGTATCTAATGTAGCGGATGTATATTGTAAGATACATGAATTAATGAGCATAGGAGCACCCGTGGCGGCATTGTTTGTCATGTTAATAAGAGGCTGGACTGTAGAGGCCGTTGAGTTCTGGATAACAGAGCAGCCAAAGAGATTAACACCTCCTGACCCCGATGTAGTTAAAAGACTTACTGTGGCATTTGCTAATACGGGGTTATTGGTAATCTGGGTATTAATCATACTAATCCTTCCATTACTTATAGTTACAGCGGTGGTATCTGACATATAGATTAGAGAGTTCTGGACTGTCATGGACCCATTACCGCCTACAGATGTATCGGTAACGACTATCGCTGAGACACCAGCAACTGGCGTTATCACACAATCTGTGATTACATAAGATTGGTCCTTGGCTACTGAGTTATTATAAATGATATTATTTACAAGAACAGAAGACAGACCTCCTACAAGAACAAACTGAGCGGATACAGTGGTATCTATAGTTATGCTGCCGTTAATGTACGTTGCAGTAGATAGAGAAGTGGCGCCTCCTGTAATGTAAAGATTGGCTCTACTAATCGTAAGATTTTCTTTATAGTTTCCACACGCAAGATTAATGATCACTTGGTTTAGCTCTGGTATAGTTCCCGCTACTGTTATTGCTTTCGTGATAGTTTGATATGGATTAGATATCTTACCATCTCCTGTTGTGTCTGAGCCTGAGACATTCGAGACATAGATATTATAACTAAAGGGTATTACCGTTACAGCTGTCGGAGGATAGGGCGCATTGTTGATAGTAGATACATTGGTGATTTGCATTGTGTCCGTGCCAGATTGGGATCGGATGTAGTTGGTATATATCTGAGATGGAATGGCACCGACTGGCGTCATCTTAAGATCAGATCCATAGACACCCACGCCGCCGCCAGCCAGCCCTACAGCTCCAACGGCCAGCTCTCCTGCTCCTACTACGAGACCACCTGCTGTGATATTTACGCCTCCTGCAACTACGGCAACACCTCCACCGCTTACAAGAACGCCTCCAGCAGCTACGGAGACGGCCCCAGAGCCAACGACAGATACACCTCCCGTGCCATTAACAGATACAGCACCGCCTCCAGATACAGCTACACCGCCGAGACCTGTGACTGCCACAGCTCCACCCCCTGTAATAGCTACACCACCCCCTCCTGTAATAGCTACACCTGTAAGAGAATTAACAGTAATGCCTCCAATGCTCTCCACGTTCATATTGGTAAGAGGAGATACGACACTTCCTATATTCATACTGCCGACATAAAAGTTAGCATTTGGGCGTAGAGGCGCATTGGAGAGAGTGCCTACGTTAAGATTGGCATTGATATTTGCGTCCAGATAAGCTATACCTGGTGTAGTAGTCGTCATAGACAAATATTTATCGTTTATCTGGACTGTAGAGGAGGCTGGGAAGTTGGCCCATTGAGACACATCTGCAACGGGGCCTGGGAATGCGGCACCATTGATAGATGAGACGTTTGTGATGGGGAAGTTTGCCATATTTAACTGCGAGGCAGCTGTAGAGATCCATTGGGAAGATGGGATTGGGGGGGGATATGCGGCGCCGTTGATGCTGGAGAGGCCCAAGATGCTGCTTGTATAGAGGGCAAAAGAGGACATATTGAGATCCGAGGCAGCTGTAGAGATCCATTGGGAAGATGGGATTGGGGGAGGATATGCGGCACCGTTGATGCTGGAGAGGCCCAAGATGCTGCTTGTATAGACGGCAAAAGAGGACATATTGAGATCCGAGGTGGCTGTAGAAATGAACTCGGAATTGAAAGAAGACAAGTAGGGCGAGCCATTGATAGAAGAGAGCTGGATATCTGTTACACCCGTGATGGCGTTGTTATCCGCGAGGATAGCGCTGATAGCGGGATAAAGCGACCAGCCAGTAATAGAGGATGTTGCCGTAGATACAGTTGCGAGAGGTTGGCCGTTGAAGAGCAGCTCGTCGCCTGCAGTCGTTAGATTGTTGCCGTCCAAGTCTAAGACGGCAGTGACGGTGCTGTATGAGTTAATGGTAGATGCGTAGATCTCATTGACATTGATGATATTATTTCCAGCCATATTGATGGTGCTAATAGCTGGATAAAGACTCCATTGGGCTATATCGGGTAAATCGGCCAATGTAGCGAAATAGGGGGCATTTATACCGGCAAAGGTTTCCAAATTGGGCGAGAAGCTTGCGGAGGCGGAATTCTGAGTTGGGCCAGAAAATGCGGAAGTAGTCAGAGGGGTGCCTCTGGTGTTTTCCAGTGTTACGTATTTTGGAGCCGCCGGCGGAGGAACATGACGTATTACAGGTGCGGGCGGAGGAGGGGGGGCGACGTAGGGGAGCTTTTGGGATTCTGAGATTAAGATTTTTTCTGGGAAGGCTCCAGGGGATTGAGTAGCTCCTACAGTCACTATAGGAGCCTGTGGGGTATGTTTCCGGGGTGAAAAATCCGGAACAATAACTTTCTTGTTCATTCTATACATGCGAAATATTTTCTGACTGATTCATTAAATATCTGAGATGGCTATTATAATGCTTGGGAGGCATTAGATGAGATGGATTACAACAGAGCTTATTTCTGCAGCCATTCGTGCGGACCATTTCGTATCCGTCATCTATCTCGCGTCCTGAATAGCGATAGGCCATGACATGTGCTGGCATCATCCTCTTAGATGTATGACAGTAGAACGCGCCACAGCCGCCTGCTGATCTTTTTATTCCAATCCAGAGCCAGCATGCCTCTGGAGTTGATCTATTTACTTGTTTCCAAAATAGCTCTTCTCTTTCCTCTTGAGAGAGCTTCATATGCCGATTAAGGCGGGTTCTATCCAGTCAATTTTATGGGGGTGGTAGAGTAGAGACGATAGGGACGTTGCCTGCCCACTTGGGAGAAGGTGCTGGGTAGCTCGCATCAGACCAGCAGTAGGTATAGATAGACGGCAGAGCAGACCCGGGACTTGCGCCGTTTCCAGCAGTATAGACGTTCTTCGCCATAGTCGTAGCTGCTGTTCCGGCCCAGAAGCCCATACCAGAACACCAGTCGGTAATCTTGATATTAGGATTATCAAAAGCACTTTGTATGATGGCGTTGGCGGCTTTGATAGATGCTGCGAGGTTTTGGGGATCCAGAGACTGAGATGTGTTGGGCCAGAACTGAGCATTCTGACTGGCTTTCGTGCTATTAGGAGGGTTATTTTCGGCATATTGAGGATACCAGAAGTCGTAGGGGGGTCCTCCTGGTATCTCGCTATCCAGTGGTGGCGTGGGTCCTTGTGCCTCTTCTATTGCTAAACCATTGACAAGGCCGGGTATGATGTTTCCTCTCGCCAGACCGATATTGATGCGTGGGTTATCCGTATCATTCACGCTCTGGGCCGCTATAGCAAGATATCCCCATTGAGCTAAGAGATTGGTAAATTTAGACCCGCCCAGATAATAGTCTGGATCTTCGTTATAAAACTGCACAAAGATATCATCAAAATTTTTCATCTGCTCGGGATGATTGAGAGCCAATGAGGCAGCTCCGTTAAATGTGGCTTTGGAAGGCACCGTGGTGCTATTGGCGAAAGCAAACCATGTATTCAGAGCAGTATTAGCAGCACTGATATTACCGCTGCGAGCACCGGTGAGAGCGTCTCCGTTGATACTCAGACTTACGGGCGCATTGCCTAAGAACTTATTAGGAGCCAAACTTTTAAAGGCTGCTGGAATGCCTCCAATGGCAGCTATGTAGGGTGCGTATTTGGGATCTGTAGCGTTTGCAGGAAAACTGGGAGGTATCAGCTGCGGTAGAGGATATTGATTGGAAGAAGGGCGACCTCCGTATCCGATATTTTCAAAATCTAAGATCAGACCATCAAAGACTGTGTTATAGCCGGAGCGAGACCAGAAGAGAGGATTTGTCCCACTTGTAAGACCGAGATAGTTATAGCAGAAAGACTGTATAACATCTGTATAAGTGGGGTTGAGATTGGTTCCTGGATATCCAGCTGGCTGGTAGGGTCCAAAGAGACCCAAGACGTCAGCGTAGAAGCCTCCCCAGCAGATGAGCTTATTTACGTTTGCGTTATTGAGAGACGTAAAGTATGCATCATTTATAGGGCCATATGTGGTAGAGAAGGGCTGGTCAGAAGTACATAAACCGGCGTTGGTAGTTGCGGGAGATGTAACAACAGAGCCACCATACATATATCCATAATCTTGTTTGCCTGAGATTGTGCTATCTCCATCGCCCAATGTGCAGCCTACGGCATCCACGTTGATATAATAATCAAGAGCATTTTGGTAGGGTGTATTGAAACGAGGCCCTTGGATGAGGAAGGGGACAACTATATTGGTTTTGAATCCGGCGACGGGTGTAGGGGTATTTGTAGATATCACAACAGTAGCACCATTTAAATCGGGGGCTGTTCCATTTGTGGCTCTTCCTTTTAAAGTATAGGCAGTAGTCGCAAGGAGACCTGGAGCTGTAAATGTATAGACATTTGCGACAGGAGGAGCGTCGGGAGTAGATACGATAGCTGGAGAGCCTGTAGGAGGAGTATAGACTAACACAATGGAAGGTGTGGGTGTCCCAGTCACCGCAGAGGCATCTACTGTCACAGTTATAGAGTTAGTTGTCTTAGAAACCAGTGTAGGGGCGGGTATAGAACCACCTGGGGCAGTCCCTCCTCCTCCGGGTGTAGTGTAAGAGACAATGTTAGATTTCGTAGATCCAAAAGCATTTGTAGCTACAGACTGCACGTAATAGGGAGTGCCTGAAGTTAGGCCTGTCACAGTAGCAGAATATATAGAAAGACCGGGATTTACCTGGGTGGCTGCGATAGATGTGGAGGGTGGTGATGCTGTGCCATATAGGAAAGAATATGTAATCGGTGGATCTCCAGTCTCTCCAGCAACATTGATGTAAAAGGTGAATCCCTGACCTCCTGGCGTTGTGGGAGCTGGGATAGCACTGGGATCATCTGGCTGAGACGGAGGCCCTGTTCCTGCTCCTGTCGTTATACTTGAAAAAGTCCCCAGTACGTCGGGTTCTGTCCCATTGCCGGCGTTCCCAGCCACTCTATATAACGTATTAGGTTTAAGATTGTTAGCGGTAAAAAGCCATGTATTTGCGATAGTAGGGGGGTTAAAAGTGGGAGCGACAGCAAAGGGCTCTTTCCCTGGAAGTTCTACGTACAAGACTACCCCGTATGGGGGTGTGCTGGATACAGCAGAAGAATCTACAGATACGGTGAAACTTGTATCTGTTTTACTAATAAGTGTAACCGCTGGGATAGTGCCAGTAGGAGCAGTGCCTGCAACGGGTGTAGTATATGTGATGACAGCAGATGTAGTAGATCCAAAGGTATTTGTGGCTACAGCCTGGATGTAATACTGAGTATTGGAAACGAGAGGATAAAGAGCTGCGAACTGGACATTATTGCCAGAAGACGGAACTGGTGCTGCTGGCGCAGATTGAGTAAGTGGTAAAGAAGTGCCGTAGAGAATAGAATAATAAATAGGTTGCTCACCCGTCTCATTTGCTACATTCAAATAAGCGAAAAGACCTTGGCCTCCTGGGACTGTGGGGCTGGGAAATACAAAAGGAATCTCGGGGGGGGAGGGGGGATCTCCTTGATTTCCTCCTGAGAGAACAAAGTAAGAGGAATCTTTGGCATATTGGGTAGCTCCGACACCATAGCCGACAGCACCCGAGAGAGGCACACCTGCGGCACCATAGGCTGACACAGCAAGGGCTTTTGAGTTTGTATAACCGAGAACGGGATTTGCCTCACCATATACAGCGACCGGGGCAGTGGAGACGCTGCTGCTTTGCTGAAGAGAGCCAGAGACTAAGTTGTAATAGGGAGTTGTAGAAGAGGGGTTAAGACTTTCCGGGACGAGAGGCTGATATAGCTTTCGTGTTCCCTGAGGGGCTTTTAAGTCATAGTAGGGGTTGTTTCCGGACGGAGACACCGCATCCGCTGAAAACGTACCGGTAGCTTGGGACATATCTATGATAGATTTATAAATAAATCCGGGTAGATATTTTAAAAGGAATCGCCCATGATAGCCAAATTCACTTGCGTCGCATTACCGGCAACTTTAATACTGTTTGCGGCAATAAAGGGGGGTGTGCCGGATATTAAAGTAGTATCTAGCTCTAAGCGCAAAGTCACAGGGAGAGAAACTACTTGAAAGAACCCAGAATAGTTTTCTTGGACGAGTGAGCCCTGAGGGGCTCCTGATGTATAGACGAGGTTGCTCAGTTGAGTGGCAGAAGCACTAATAACAGGAGCAACTGCAAGAGTTCCACCAGGAGGCTGCGCTCCTTGGAAGGACCATCTAAAATAGACTTGGGGAGTTGTAACTGCAGGATTTATACTAGTACCACCACCATCTACCCCATTAAAATAACTTGCTAAAAGATTCCAGTTGTATATCTTACCCACTTGAACATCACTGATGCTCAGAACAGTCACTGGGGCGCCGGTGGGAAAGGGAACATCCGCACCACCCGTAGGTATGTATTTAGTTATTCTGGCACTTGGGATTTTCAAATCTATGACATCTGTGCTTGTGTTGGTGGTAATTTCTACAGTGTCATCTGAAGAAGTGAGTTGAACGGTTCCATTCGCACCGTTGAGAGAAATCACATTATTACCCTGTGATGCGCTGACAGTTACAACTCCCTGGCCTCCGGAAGGAGTGAGAGTGATATTGGCACCAGCAAGAAGCTGTGTGACAGTCGGGGAGCCGGTGCCACCAGCATTTAGAGCATAATACGCATCTGCTGAATTAACACCATATCGGGGAGCATCGGCTGCAAGAGAACTGGTGGCTTGCGCGGAAGACATTTATAGTAAGAGCTAATATTTTTATTTTGGGATTATTTATTTCCCGGACCCATCCATGCCCGGGATTTCTGACAAGTCCAGCTTACATAAGAATGTCTGGTTCGCTAAGAAGTCGCAAACGAAGAAATAGTGATCTTGGGTCAAAGAGGTATATATCTTACATTTCTCTTCTATGTTCTTTCCGGGGAGGACATGCGTCAAATAATTCCGGACAACTTTCTCTACGGCCATTTGGGAGTTGAGCCGGAAGAGCAGCATATAGTTTAGATTGGTGCGCCCTACGGCATTTAGAATGGTTAGCTCCTGGGCGGAGATGATGCTTGACATGCCGTTATTACGGCCTATACAGAGGAGCTTTGCGAGAGCCTTTGAGTTCTTGCCATCTAACATATCATCAAAGATATGAAGGAACTTGTATTTGTTCTTTGTGCGCATGTTCAGTGTCATGGAATCTTTTAGAATCTCCGGATAGTAAGAGGGGCTGACTGCAGCATTCTTATTGAGGGGTTTGTAAATCTCAGCTTGTGAAGAGCCGGTGTACATGATAGAGCAATGTTCCCGGAAGTATTTATCCCATAGCCATAATAAAGCACACGTCTTGCCGCTCCGGGTAGAGCCGACAAGGCCAAAAGAAAAACATCCATTCTCTGGAGGTTCAATCGTATCTAAACGCCGTATAGGAATACCGAGTGCTTTGGGATCCATCTTAGGGACAGCGGCCATATATCTAATATTAAGAAAGCGATTTTTTTTCTCGCGAATAAATAGATGTTCGGTGGCAATAAGTTCCTACACGATTTCATAGTGAATCAGCAAAAGATAGCTGCCGTAGATGCTGCTAATGCGAATGTGAAGAAGGATAAGCACGGACGCGTTAAGAGCCGTCATGGGACGAAGACCGGCCGCAAAGAAGTTAGTAACGGGGATGCTTTTGAGTTGCTCTGTGAAGAGAAGCCAGCAAAGGCCAAAGTCTTAGAATATATGCGGGATCGCATAGCCGAGCTGGTAGCGGAAGATATGAAATAGGTTTATTTTCGGCTGGTGTAAGAGGATCCCCGGATATGGACCATGCCCATGTTGTAAGCGGTGCTATCCTCTCCATGGACGGTATGAACGGGGCCCTGCGCCTCTGCGCCATGTTCGGCAGACAAGTCCAAGATACCGCTAACGAGTCGCTGGCGAGTTTCCGGGCTGGTGAGGGTAGAGCTAATGATTCCAGAAATGCCATGGGCCATCCCGGGCTTCGCATGGGGATCTTTAATGATAGACATGTGTCCGGGTAGAGAGGTGGCCTGGGGGGATTTAGAAGGAGTGTGTTCGGTAGGGATTTTCATGCCCTTGCCGTTCTTTGCCTTTTCATGTTTAGCGGGGAAATGTCCGGAGTGGGACACGTTATCATTGACGGGGCGATGAACGTCTGGATTCTGGTGGCGCGGCATTATATTTAGAGCAAATAAAATAATCTACGGAAAATAAAATCAAAACCCTGAATATACAAATGCAGTCAGCCGTAGCTTTGAACGTTCAGCAGTCTATCCGCCCCGGCTCTGAGATGAGCACCTACTACCCCGGGTCTGAGAACTCCAAGCTCCAAGCTAACGCGACGGTGGAGGACAACCGCTTCTTCGTGGCTCTCCCTTCTTTGAACTCCGGGTCTTCTTCTACAGTTACTTTCAATCCTAACGAGGGTCTTGCCGAGGTGATTCTCACGATGCGTCTCCCAGCTCCCTCTGATGCGACCGGCCTCGCCTTGCAGGAGGGGTGGGGCTACTCACTGCTCCGTCGCATTGGCTACCGATATGGGTCTTCCCAGCTCTACTACATTACCGGCACTCAGAACTTGGTTCAAGCTCTGTCCCTATGCGAGGACTCCGGTAAGAAGCAGCAGCTCTTCTTTTTGGGCGGCCAAGCTCTTCTGTCTCCCACTGATTGGGCGGATGCCGGAAAGAGGACTGCCTACATCTATCTCCGTTTGCCCCACAGCTCCCCTGCCCTTTCCGGGAGCGCTCTCCCCTTCCCTTCGGATGTGCTGACGGCCCCTATCCAGATCCAGATTGATCTGGCACAGTTTAGCACTGTTGTGAGCCAGAAGCCTGCAACTACGGGCGTTGTCCCCACCTCTTTGGAGTTCGCCCAGGTGAATTTTACGCAGGTGACTATGCAGGATGCCGGGGATCTCGTAGCTCGCCGATTTGATATGTCTAAGCACGCATTAACGATCCCACTTCCAGAGGGCTGGACGCAAGAGGAAGTCCAGTTTCCCGTGAGTGTGGGTGCGAACGGCCAGTTCCAGGTGTCTCTGACTGGCTGCAAGGCCGGGGACCTCCGCAAGCTGCGTGTGTGGGTAACGAGCGATTCGGATGCGAATGCGGGTGCGAACGGTGTAGCCCCCAACAAGTTCTACGCTCCCTCTCAGCTCACCTTTGCTATCAATGGTCTGATCTACCTGGACAGCGCCAATGGCTCATGGCTCTTGACGAACCTTCTCCGCCGCCGCCAGCCTCCTGTGGTTACCTACTCGGATCTGCAGGCTCCTGGAGGCACTGGGAACCAATGGACTGCGACTCCCTATGCCTCTACATGGTGCGAGATTGATTTGGCCCAGCCCTACACTCTCGGCGACTCTTCGGAGGTGGCTCTGGTCCATGGTGTGCCTGTGATGAACTCCGTGATGAACCTTACGGGTATCATGCCTGCGGCCGGCAACTACACCATTCATGCAGAATACGTTTTAAATTGTAGCTGGATGGCCTCTCGCGGATCGGCGGAGTTCGTGTTCTAAATCCGAGGGTCGGCCGAGTCTAAAATACCACCTTAATAAAATATCTCTGGCAAGTATATATGACCTGGGGATACCATCTAATCGTGAAAGCTTCTAACTGCAATCCGTATGCTATAAGATCGTATAAGTTGATAGATCATTTTGCGCGGAAGCTTGTAAAAGATATAGATATGGTAGCCTACGGCCAGCCTATGATACACCATTTCGGCTCGGGAGACAAAGCGGGCTACACGCTAGTACAGCTTATAGAGACATCTAATATCACCGCCCACTTTTGTGAAGAGTCAGGTGATGCTTTCATAGACGTGTTTAGCTGCAAACCATTCTCCCGGAAGAAGGTAGAGGCTCTTATAGAAGAGGTATTTGTGCCAAAGACAATAGAGACGCAGATTATTTTGAGATAAAAATATTATAACAGTTTAGAATGCTCCGGAAGATCTGGAACGTGCTAAGCTATTTTTTATTGCGTGATTTAAAAACGAGGCCTTATTAGAATGCCGTGGCACTTGCAGAAATCCGGGAAGGGCTATTACGTTGTAACAACCTCTACGGGTCGCAAGCACTCTCTGAAGCCTATCTCAAAGGCAAAGGCAGAGGCGCAGCTCCGGATCTTGGAAAGTAAAGAAAAGCAGAAATGAGTCAGACCCCTCCCTCTGTGGATTCTCAGCGTGATATAAAATCCGCGGATTAATATGTAATGCTGTCCTTATCTTGCTCATAGGCGTTAAAGGTGATCTGGAAAGGGCGAGGCTCCCATGTGGTTGTGAGAGGAGTGCCGCAATCATCAAAGAGGTTAATATCCAGCTGACCGATAGCAGATTCAGCACTCCATCGCATCACCCGGGCATTGTTAAACTGCCTATGAATGACGAAGGGTCTTGAGCCCTCTTCCTCTTGTGTAGCTACGTTGTTAGAGACATATAGGCGGCACACGACATCTGAGCGACGCGCCAAGTTTGTCGTAGAGCCATCGCGAAAGAATTGATACTGACAGAGAAGAGGAGAGCATATATCAATATACTGTGTAAAGACGAGAGGGGCTGCTGCGGCTGCTGCAAAAACGGGTCTATTATTTACACCTGGCTCTGAAGAGACAAAGTTCTGACCAGCACTCACACCCTGAAGAATTGAAAATCCCATGATAGACAAAATGTCTTTGCCGATGTTATTAGATTGTTGAGTGCCTGGTGGATATGTGTAAGGAGAATATACGAACCATGTAGCATTTGTATTACCGGGGCCAGCATTCACAGGTGCTAAAAATGAGTAGCGGTTAGATACAGAGTCGTAGCTCACGGTAGGAGCATCTGCGGCAGTGATACCTGCAGCTACTGCCTCTATACCAATATCTGTGTTAATAGCAGATTCTAACTCAGTCCCAGAGTAAAAGCCGGGTGGTATGACTATTGTCAAAACACCTGCGGCCCCCTGAGACTCAAGCTGAAATGTATTATAAATCCCACCCGAACCACCATCATATTGGGGGCCTGCTTGAATATTCGGGATGTCATATGGAAAGTTTATCTCATTTACAGAGACACTATGGATTTGGCCTTGAATGATGTTCTGACCCAGAGCATTATACCGGGAGGCATTGTATCTGGAACCAGAAACACGATCGCGACTGTTAAGAACAAGACTCACATTGGTCCAAGGCATCTTCTATATCTATTAGAGAGAAAACATTTTTTTGTAGGAATTAATATTTGTCTGGCGGCTTGTAGAATCTCCCCAAAGAATATAGTAGCTTAGAAGTCCAGCCCGGGAAGGATCGCCCGTTGCTAAATCTTTTTTATGGCGTGTCCGGTATCTCTCCCGCTGTTCTTTATCATGTGTGAGAGTGTAATCATCCATGCCTTTCGCGCCGAAATGTGTTGTCTTAGTGCGCCCGGTATCAGTCTCAAATGTAGCCATAAGCTTCTTGTCAGGCTTCGTAGAAGGTTTGATAGAGAGTAGTTTCATTCTACTCCTGCTTCCAAGTTTTATTGTGTAAAATAGATAATATGGTAGCGGGGGAAACATCATACCGGGCAGCGAGCCATTTTGGTCTTTCTGTAGAAGCCCGGATATCTTTTACATTATCCCAAGTTAGCTTTGAAAAATGACACTTCTCACCAGTTTGGGCTGTGCCGTGCGCCCTCTTATCAGCTCCATTATTCTCTTCCCGAGTCTTCTCGGAGAGATGATCTGGATTAACACAATCGCGATTATTACAAGAATGAGCCACTTGCATTCCGGGAGTAAAAGCATCAAGTTTTTTAAAAACCAACATAGCAGCACGGTGAGCCAATACACATGAACCATTATAGAAAAAGCTGCAATACCCAGTAATAGCCCGACCGCCAGTCCATCTCCAACAGCCATTCTCATCTTTGCTAACATATTTCATGAAGCGGGCTTTATCTGCCTCCTCCTTGTCGGACATTTCTAACACTGCCAAATATAATTATTCTGGCGTAATTAATTTCGCAGCCGTAAATATACACATGGACACTACCCCCGACTCATTGCCTCTCGCAGAGCTACGCAAGAAGATAAAGGAGTTTAAGATGAAAGATACTCCTAAACTCTCTTCTAAGAAGAGTGTGTTAGCTGAATATGCCGTAAAGGTTGGTATCTTGAAAGCCAAAGCAAAAGCGGATGCTCTCCCGCCCCTCCCCCCCTCCCCCCCGGGGGGGGTAGAAAAGGCTGAGGTGAAGGCCCCCAAAGTTTCTAAGAAGGCTGTGTTATCTTCTGAGCTTCCAGAAGTTCTCAAGGCTCCGGCAAAGAGCAAGAAGGCTGCAACTGCTCCTGAGCCTGCTAAGAAGAAGGGAAGTCC
>Ga0209829_10002620_pt1 | contig 13555 bp, 11 predicted proteins | sample C_140205_EF_Meta_FD_187311 | JGI IMG/M metagenome (GOLD analysis project Ga0209829, IMG submission 187311) | Freshwater microbial communities from Lake Croche, Canada to study carbon cycling - C_140205_EF_MetaG (SPAdes) (version 2) | ecosystem: Environmental > Aquatic > Freshwater > Lake...
GCGTTTTCACGCGAAGTAGACAACGTATAGTTAACTATTAAAATATGAAACGGCTGTTTTTTGGCTGTGCTTTTGCAGAATGGATCACTTTGGAGAAGAAGGCGTGTTTCTGGCATCCAACGGGGATACTCAAGCTTGGGGGACTCACTAATAATTGCGCTCCAATCCCTCTCGGGGCTTCCCAGACAAGGTCTTAAGGGTTACTAAAGCACATCATGAAGTGCGTTATTCTAGCGGGCGGCCTTGGCACCCGCATCAGTGAAGAGACATCGACGCGGCCGAAGCCCATGGTCGAGATTGGAGGCAACCCGATTCTCTGGCACGTGATGAAGATCTATTCCGCGCACGGCATCCGCGATTTCATCATCTGCACGGGCTACAAGGGGTACATCATCAAGGAGTACTTCGCGAATTACTTCCTCCACATGTCCGATGTCACCTTTGACATGGAGAAGAACTCCATGGAGGTGCACGAAAAGCACGCTGAACCCTGGCGTGTCACCATTGTGGACACGGGTGACAACACCATGACCGGGGGTCGTTTGAAGAGAGTGGCCAACTACGTCGGCAACGAAACCTTCTGCATGACCTACGGCGATGGGGTGGGGGATATCGATATTCCCGCCTCTATCTCCGCTCACAAGGCCACTGGCAAGAAAGCGACTGTCACTGCTGTTCAACCTCCAGGACGCTTCGGGGCACTCCATGTCCAGGGAGATGAGGTCAAGGGCTTCATCGAAAAGCCCGAGGGTGACGGAGGGTGGATCAACGGAGGATTTTTTGTCCTGGAACCCTCTGTGCTCGAATATATCCAGGATGACTCCACCACTTGGGAGCAGGAACCCCTCAAGGGACTCGCCGTCGAAGGTCAGCTCCACGCCCATCAGCACCGCGGCTTCTGGCAGCCCATGGACACACTTCGTGACAAGCAGTTGCTGGAGGAACTCTGGCAGGGTGGAAAAGCGCCATGGAAAGTTTGGGCGCCATAGGCGTCCAAACTTTAATTGATCGTTGAAAGTTGCCAGTTCAAGCTCTCAATCATGATGCCGAAGCAGTCACTCAACTCATTTGAGGAGTTGGATTGCTGCAAGGAATGTCGCACGCTAAGAATTCAGATCTCGAGGGTTCAACGAAAATGGCCCTCAGAGGAGAAATTGATTTTGGGTGATGGATTTGCCTCTTTTCGGGAACAACTAGAGCTTTGCTGGAAGCTCTTGAATGGATACATCGGCTATTTACAGAAGGCCGCTAAGCAGCAATGAACCAACAACCTACAACCCTCAGCCAACAACTCGCAAAGGCTTTCTCTGGAAAGAAAGTCTTTGTGACCGGTCACACCGGCTTCAAGGGATCCTGGCTTTCCGAATGGCTGCTTCAATTCGGGGCCACAGTCCATGGATACGCGTTGGCTCCCGATACCACGCCATCCCTGTTCAATCAGCTGGGCTTGGCTAATCGGATAGAGCATGAGGTAGCCGACATCCGCGATGCCGAGGCCGTCAGCAAATCGATCCGCTCGTTCCAGCCCGATTTCATCTTTCATCTGGCCGCGCAACCCTTGGTTCGACGCTCCTACGCCATCCCGGTCGAGACTTACGAAACCAATGTCATGGGGACTATCAATGTCCTCGAAGCGCTCCGCAGCTATGCTGCGGGTTCTTCGTTGCAAGTTGGTCGTTCAGAAAATTCCAACAAAAAACCAACAAAAAACAACGAACTCTCTCCAGTCACGGCGATTGTTGTCACCACCGACAAGTGCTACGAGAACCATGAATCGGGTAGGGACTACGAAGAGAGTGATCCGCTCGGCGGGCATGATCCCTACAGCTCCAGTAAGGCCATGGCCGAGATCGCAACGGCTGCCTATCGGAACTCCTATTTTCAGAATGGCCCGGTTCGCATTGCCAGCGCTCGGGCAGGCAATGTCATCGGCGGCGGTGATTGGGCAGAGGATCGTATTGTGCCCGATGCCATGAGATCACTGGATCGAGGGGTCAACATCCTAGTGCGTAATCCCAAAGCCGTACGTCCCTGGCAGCATGTACTCGAACCTCTTTCCGGCTATTTGACGTTGGCAGCATCTCTTGCTGGCAGCGCATCGTTTGCAACGGCATTCAACTTTGGACCCGGACCGGATTCCAACCGGACAGTTTCCGATCTCGTTGTAGAAATTCTCAAACATCGGAAGGGTGAGTGGACTGATGCCAGTGATCCTGCAGCCCTACATGAAGCCACCCTCTTGAATCTTTCTATTGTTAAAGCGTCTCAATTACTCGACTGGAAACCCAAGTTGGCATTTGAGGAGACGATCGGGAAGACCGTCGATTGGTACGATCATGTAAATCGCAAAGCGGTCACTCCCTTGGAAATTACCCGATCCCAGATCTCCGAGTATCAGAGAAATCTACCATGAAGAGCATGGAGAAAATAATCTCCCGCAGAGGCGCGGAGACGCGGAGTAACTGGAATGCAATTGTTGCTTCGACTGTGGATGCATTGATTAATACTCTGGGGTTATTTTGTATGCTAAATCTTCAATCATTTGCGTCTCTGCGTCTTTGCGCGAAAATACCTCTTTTCTCCGATGAATAAATCCCTTCCTGAACTGAAAGCCGAGATACTCCGCCTCACCCGCGAGTATTCTTCCAAGGCGCATGCCGCACAGCGGCCGGGAGGAGATGCTGGGCGGCCTCCTTTCATTCCCGGAGAGACTGTTGTCCCCTACGCTGGGCGTGTTTTCACGGAGGATGAGGTCGAGGCGGCCGTGGGTAGCACACTCGACTTCTGGCTCACACTTGGGCCCGAGGGGGAGGCCTTTGAGAAGGAATTAGCCGCCTTTCTCGGAGTGAAATACTCGCTTCTAGTGAACTCCGGCTCCTCAGCCAACCTTGTTGCCCTCGCCTCCCTTACAACACACAAACTTCCTACTCACAAGCGGATCCAGCCAGGTGATGAGGTGATCACCGTCGCCGCAGGATTTCCCACAACTGTTGCCCCGATCATCCAGTTGGGTGCGGTACCTGTCTTCATCGATAACGATCCCGCAACGGGAAATATCCGCGTCGATCAACTGGAGTCAGCCTTCTCGCTTGGAAAGACGAAGGCCGTGATGATCGCCCATGCTCTCGGAAACCCTTTCGATGTCGCTGTTGTTCTCGAGTTTTGCAAAAAGCACGATCTATGGCTCGTCGAGGATAATTGCGATGCCCTCGGTTGCACCTACTCGATGCCCTTTGACCGCGCAAAATTATTGGGCCTTGATCATCTGATCAAGCTGGCAGAACAGAATAGTTGCTCTTTGCCGATTGATGGTTCTTCGTTGGATGAAGCCAATAACCAGAAACTAACAACTCCCCACAAGCTGCCCGCCATCATCGATGGCCAGCTCGTGGCTTACACAGGGACTTTCGGAGACATCTCCACCCAGTCCTTCTACCCTCCCCATCATCTGACCATGGGCGAGGGTGGTGCGGTGAATATCGTCTCCCGTCCACCGCTTAAGACCTATGCCGAGAGTTTCCGAGATTGGGGCCGTGATTGCTGGTGCCCATCGGGCAAGGACGACACCTGTGGCAAACGTTTCGGATGGAACCTCGGTGAACTTCCCCCAGGTTACGACCACAAGTACACCTACAGTCATCTTGGCTATAACCTAAAGCCCCTTGATCCCCAGGCCGCAATTGGCCGACAGCAACTTCTGAAACTGCCCGCCTTCATCGAGGCTAGGGCCAAGAATTGGGAATATCTCCGTTCGGGTCTTGCCGATCTTGAAGAAATATTTGACTTCAGCCTCCCAACTCACGCCACTGCATGGGAGAAGGTTGATCGTTCATTGTTGCAAGTTGATGGTTTAATAACTGAAGGGAATAAGTCGGATATCAACCAACAACCAACAACCAACAACTTTAGCTGGGACTCATCCGGTTGCACAGCCGGATGTTCCTGGTTCGGATTCATGCTTCGTGTAAAGCCATCAGCACCGTTTACCCACACCGATCTCGCGCGCCATCTGGGCGAGAAGAAGATCGGCAACCGCATGTTCTTTGGAGGCAATCTCCTTCGCCAACCTGTCTTCGTCCAACTCCGCAAGGATCGACCCGAAGCCTTCCGTGTTGTTGGTCATGACTCCTCAACCTCTCAACCTCTCAACTCCTCCACTATCAGCGCCCTGTTCCCTGGAGCTGATGCCATCATGAATCAGGCACTCTTCCTCGGCACCTACCCCGGCCTCACCAAGGAGATGATGGACTACGAGATCGAGACCATATGGGAGTTTGTTCGAAGCTTTTAATCTCTTTTCACCCCATGCCTTTCCCCCCTCTCCCGAAGGAAGACCCTGAGCATGTGCTGGAGCATACTCGCTCGCTCTGGGAGCAGTTGCGTGGTGGGAGGATCTTCGTCACGGGAGCCACGGGTTTCTTCGGCACTTGGCTTCTTGAGAGTTTTGCCCATGCCAATGAGCAGCTCGGGCTCGGGGCAGAGCTGGTGGGACTTTCTAGAAATCCGGAGGCTTTTTTAGCCAAAGCCCCACATCTGGCCGATCATGAATCAATTCGTCTGCACAAAGGGGATGTCCGTGACTTCAGTTTTCCAGAAGGTGTCTTTACTCATGTCATCCATGCCGGCACCACATCGAGTGCTCCGGTACCTCCCGCCGAGATGCTGGACACGATCATTAGGGGAACACAACGCACTCTCGACCTGGCTGTGGCGGCTAAGGCTAAGCGATTCCTTTTTGTCAGTTCTGGGGCTATCTACGGAAAGCAACCCTCTGAGATCATGCATCTCCTCGAGAGTTATCAGGGTGCTCCCGATCCGATGGATCCCAATTCCGCTTACGGCGAAGGGAAGCGGGTTGGGGAGCTCCTCTGTTCCATCGCGCACAGTGAACACGGTTTGGAGACAACCGTTGCTCGGTGCTTTGCCTTTGTCGGCCCTCATCTCCCCCTGGATGCCCACTTCGCCATCGGAAATTTCATCCGGGACGCCATGAAAGGAGATCCGATCAAGGTCAAGAATGGCACCCCTTACCGTTCCTATCTCTACGCGGCAGATCTTGCGATCTGGCTTTGGACCATTCTCTTCAAAGGGCAGGCCTGCCATCCCTACAATGTCGGCTCCGATCAGGAGATCACGATTGCCGATCTGGCTCACACCGTGGCTTCGGCTCTTGGAGGCTCCGTTGAGCCACTTCCTCCTTCAACTCCCTCCTTCAACTCCCCAGGCTCCCGTTATGTTCCATCAGTGGAAAGAGCTCGAGGAGAACTAGGGTTAGAAGTTAGGATAGATATAGCTCGTTCTGTTGCTCAAACTGCTTCTTGGAGAGGAGGGCTAGAATGAAAGCCATTATCTTATGCGGCGGGTTTGGAAGTAGGCTCCGGGATGTAATCGGCGAGACTCAGAAAGCCGTCGCCGATATTAATGGGAAACCATTTCTCCACATCGCGATCGAGAAGCTCGTATCCGCTGGGTTGAGCGAGTTGATCTTTTGCACACATTACCAATCCGAGCAGGTTGAATTGGCTCTTGCTGCCCTTGATGAAGATGTCGCACGGCAAGCCGTTGTCTTGCGTGAGGAGGAGCCAATGGGAACCGGGGGAGCCATTCTCCACGCCATCAATGTTTTACGCTTGCAGGGAGATTTCATCGCACTTAACGCTGACACCTATGTCATGGCTGAAGCCTATCGACTGGCGAGAGAGTCCCCTCCGCCTGCGTTGATCGTCAGAGAGGTTGAGGATTGTGCTCGTTTTGGATCTGTCAGCTTTGATGATTCGGCTAAGGTTCTGCAAATGAATGAGAAGGGAGTGACCGGTCCCGGCTTCATCAGCATGGGCATCTACCATTTTCACACGGATGATCTTGATGGGTTTCCTGCGATCGCATGTTCCTTGGAGAAAGATATTTTGCCGCAACTGGTTGATCGCGGGCAGTTGAGGGTGCGCCAGTATTCTGGAGACTTTGTCGATATTGGCACACCGCAAAGTCTGGCAAGTATCCGGGAAATGAATTTTAATCGCGCGTAATGAAGGGTCACTTTTCCAATCTCCTAGTCAAGCCTGATGAAGCTGTGCTTCGTGGCATCGAGACAATCGAGGGAAGCGTTTCTCAAATTGCGTTGATTATCGATGACAATGAGATCCTGCAGGGAACTCTGACTAACGGTGATGTGAGGCGATTCCTGATGGGAGGAGGCTCCGTCGAATCAAAAATCACCGAATGCATGAACCGCGATTTTCGTTCGGTCGGACCGGATGCTTCCCGGGAAGAGATACTCAAACTCTTTGATCTTGGATTTAAAGCCCTTCCTATCATCGAAAAATCTGGAACCCTGCTGGATTTTGTCACTCCCAATTATTTTCCGCCGTCAGAGGAAGGAGTGGTTCTGGCGCGCGCACGGGCTCCTGTGAGAGTCAGTTTTTCCGGAGGTGGATCAGACCTGACATATTACTTCATGCACCATGATGGGGCTGTACTGCATACAACGATTGGATTGTATGCGCATGCCACCTTGATTCCATCGAAAGATCATCAAATCAAAATCATTTCCCATGATATTAATCGAGAGGAGAACTACTCCTCATTGAAAGAACTGCTTGGCAGTTCGGATATGGGTTTGCTCTCCTCTGTTGCCGCAGTGATAAGGCCGGAGTATGGGTTCGAGCTCTTCGTCCACTCGGACTTCCCTGTGGGTTCCGGTCTCGGTGGATCATCCGCTGTTGCAATCAGTGTGGTGGCGGCCTTTAACGAGTTGCGCTTGGATAAGTGGTCGACTTACGAGGTTGCTGAGTTGGCCTTTCAAGCCGAGCGATTATGTTTCGGCGTCGAGGGCGGTTGGCAGGATCAGTATGCCTCGGCTTTTGGTGGTTTCAATCTGATCGAGTTTGAAGGAACTCGAAATCTGGTTCACTCGCTGCGAATCGAACCGGACATCTTGAACGAACTCGAGGAATGCCTGGTACTTTGTGATACGGGAATCAAACATGATTCAGGGCAGTTGCACGAAATCCAACGGGAAGAGTTCGCCGAGGCCGACCGTAAGGAGCAACTACAACGCATGGTTCAAATCTCCAGAGAGATGCACAAGTTCCTGATTCGTGGAGATCTCAAAGCATTCGGAAAAGGCTTGCACGAAACATGGGTTCTCAAACACAGCCTCTCCAGTGCCATCAGCGACACACACATTGATGACATCTACAGCGCTGCTCGGGATGCAGGTGTATTGGGCGGAAAACTACTTGGCGCCGGAGGGGGCGGATTCTTCCTCTTTTTTGTCCTGCCGCGGAACCGCGCGGAGGTTACGGCTCGGCTCAAGGCACGCGGATGCAAACTCAGCTCCCTTAGGTTTGATCGCGAGGGTGTGACTGCATGGAGGACCAAAATCCTGTGAACAAAAACATTAGCACCTTCAAGATCGGCACTTTCGAAGTCGGGGGACCCCGTACCTTCGTTATTGCAGAGATCGGCAATAACCACAACGGAAGCCTAGAGCTCGCCAAGCAACTCGTAGACGCCTCGATCGTAGCCGGAGCTGATTGCGTTAAGTTCCAGCTGCGCAACCGTGAGGCGCTTTATCGCCAGGCCCCTGACTCAGAAGGATCGGAGGATCTGGGTGTCGAATATATCCAGGATCTCTTGAACAAGGTCGAGCTGACCGTGGACGAGCACCGTGAGTTGAGGAATTACTGCTCGAAAAAAGGGGTGCTCTACATGTGCACGCCATGGGACGAGCCTAGCGTCGACATCCTAGCTGGCATGGATGTGCAGGCTCTGAAGCTTGCTTCGGCCGACCTCTTTAATCCCTTTCTCATCCGCAAAGCGGCGTCGCTTGGGAAGCCTCTGATCCTATCGACCGGGATGTCTTATGAGCACGAGATTGAATCCGCATGTGCTCTTGTGAGCAGTCTTGGTATCCCTTTCGCGATCCTTCATTGTAACAGCGCTTACCCCGCACCTGAGCACGATATCCATCTTGGTTATATCAAGCGTCTTAAGGAGTTGTGCGGCGTGGTCGGTTACTCAGGCCACGAGCGAGGAACGGCCATCACGATCGCGGCCGTTGCCCTTGGTGCCACAGTGATTGAGCGCCACATCACGCTCGACCGAAATATGGAGGGACCTGATCATCCGGCGAGCCTTGAACCAGGCGAGTTCAGGTCAATGGTCGAAGGCATCCGACAGGTTGATCGGGCACTCCCTTGGAGCGGTCCGGGACGTCAGCCCAGTCAGGGTGAACTTTTAAACCGGGAAAACCTTTCCAAGAGCGTGATCGCGTCCGTGCCCATCCGGTGTGATGAGACGCTCACCGTGGAGAATCTCCGCGTGGCCAGTCCCGGTCAGGGGCTTGCCCCCTACCGTTTGCACGAGTTGCTCGGGCGCAAGGCACGCCGCAATATGCGTGCAGGAGACTTTTTCTTTGAGAGCGACCTGACAGATGCCCAAGTGAGCGGATTACAATTCAGTTTCCCAGTCCTCTGGGGAGTGCCCGTACGATACCATGACTTCGCTCAATACCGCGATGTCATCAACCCTGATCTGTTTGAGTTTCACTTGTCCTACCGGGATCTCTCTCTTAAACCCGCTGGCTACCTCAGCGAAGTGGCCTGCCGTCGCTTGGTCGTGCATGCTCCTGAGTTGTTTGAAAACAGCGAACTGCTGGATCTTGCCGCAGACGACGTGGCCTACCGCAGTCGCTCTATAGAAAATGTCAGGCGTGTCGTGGAGGCCACAGAAAAGATTCGCCGTTTCTTCCCGCAGGCCGACTCGGCACTGATTGTGGCCAATGTTGGTGGCTTTTCGATGGACCAGCCATTTCCTTTACTTCATCGCCCGGAGCTGTACGACCGCTATATCAAGTCGTGCCAAGAAATCGACTTCGGAAGCACCGAGTTGATTCCGCAGAATATGGCTCCCTTCCCCTGGCACTTTGGGGGGCAGCGGCATCAAAATATATTCATGATGCCTGACGAGATGATCGCCAAGGCCAAGGAGCTGAGCCTGCGTTACTGCATCGATCTCTCCCATCTGCAGATGACCTGCACGCACTTCCAACTCGACTTTCAGAATGCCTTGGCTGGACTACTTCCCCACGCCGCCCACCTTCATGTCGCGGATGCGGCGGGTGTCAATGGAGAGGGTGTGCTCATGGGCACCGGTGACGTTCGCTGGCCGGAAACCTGGAAGAAAATAGTGGGCTACCCCAACATAAGCTTCATTCCTGAAGTTTGGCAGGGACACAAGGACCATGGAGCTGGATTCTGGACCGCCCTAGAGTTTCTTTCTCAACTCAACAACAAGGCATAATTCAACTTTTGAATTAACTGGGTTCATTTTATGAAACTCTCAGACTACGTCATCGATTTCCTGATCCGCCAAGGAGTGAAGCATGTCTTCATGCTTCCCGGGGGTGGTGCCATGCACCTGAACGATTCGCTTGGAGCCCGCGCGGGTGAGATTGAGTTTATCTGCAACCTGCACGAGCAGGCCAGTGCCATGGCTGCTGAAACCTATGCCAAGGCAATCAGGGGGCTTGGTGTCTGCATGGTCACGACGGGACCTGGAGGAACGAATACGGTCACCGGAGTTGCCGGTGCATGGTTGGATTCCACGCCTGTACTTTTCATTTCCGGTCAGGCTAAGCGTCCTGATTTGAAGGGTGATTCCGGGGTTCGCCAGGTCGGACTTCAGGAGGTAGATATCGTCTCGATTGTCTCTCCCATCACCAAGTATGGAGTGACGGTCATGGATCCCAACGAGATCCGGTTGATTCTTGAAAAGGCCGTTTACGAGGCCACGGATGGAAGACCTGGGCCTGTCTGGGTGGATATCCCATTGGATGTTCAAGCGGCCACAATCGATCCTGACACGCTTGAATCCTTTGTCCCTCCTCCGAGGGTTGAACCTGCCAAGTTGGCTGAAAAGGTGAGCAGAACAATCGAGTTGCTCAATCAGTCGGAGCGCCCGCTCATCCTGACTGGTAATGGCATCAGATTGGCCCATGCCGAGATAGAGTTTCGCAAACTGATCGACCTGCTTCAGATTCCGGTTTTGGCAACATGGCTGGCGGTGGATCTCTTCAGCTACGATGATCCGCTCTATCTTGGCAAACCAGGCACGGTGGCGCCGCGGGGGGTCAACTTTGCGCTTCAAAATTGCGATCTTCTCCTTGTGATAGGCTCCCGCCTAGACATGACGCTCACGGCTTATGCTCCGCAGCATCTGGCCCGGGGAGCCAAGAAAGTCATGGTCGACATCGATCCTGCGGAACTCAGGAAGCTTGCTTCTTACACCGAGGTTTCTATCGAGGCTGATGTGGGAGATTTCTTGCGGGAGTTTTTGAATCAAGGAGCTGCTGTTCAGAAGCGAGACCGCTCGGCATGGTGGGATCGTTGCCTCACTTGGAAGAAGGCTTGGCCGATTGTCGAGGACTCAATGAGAAAGCCGGACCAACTCGTGAGTGTTTACAACCTTGGTGACATCCTCTCCGAGGAGCTCAAAGAGGATGAACTGATCGTCTCTGGTAGCTCCGGTTCCGGGATCGAGATATTCCAGCATGTCCTGAGGCTCAAAAAAGGCCAACGCCTCTTCCACACCACGGCACTTGGTTCCATGGGGTACGGATTGCCCGCCGCTATCGGAGCCTGCATCGGGGCTGGGCTCCGGGAGACGGTCTGTGTCGACGGGGATGGCGGTATCCAGATGAATATCCAGGAGTTGGCCACCGTCGAGCGCCTTGGTCTCCCCATCAAACTCTTCATCCTCAGCAATGAAGGGTATTCCTCGATCAGGACTTCTCAGAAGCGCTGGTTCGGACGCGTCACCGCCGCCGATGCCCAGACAGGAATGAAGCTTCCCAACATCACCAAGGTGGCTGCGGCCTACGGCCTCCCCACCTATCGCATCACCGACCAATCCCGCCTACGCGAGGAAGTGCGCAAGGTGCTCGATACTCCGGGTCCGATCGTCTGTGAAGTCTGCTGCCTGCCGGAGGAACCCCGCGTTCCCAGCACGGCCTCCGGGCAACGCGCGGACGGATCCCTCTACTCGAAGCCACTTGAGGACCTCTGGCCCTTCCTTGGCCGGGAGGAGTTCATGGCCAATATGATCGTGCCTCCTCTTCCCGAGGAGTAACTTTTCCACCCATGGAACAAGATCTGCCCATCGGCATCATGCAGGGACGTCTGCTGCCCCCGGTCAACGGGAGGATCCAATGCTTCCCTGCCGATCAATGGAGGGATGAGTTCCCCTTGGCTGAGAAAGCAGGGCTCCAGTTGATCGAATGGATCTACGAGGTCTATGGCGCGGATCAGAATCCACTCGCCACCAACGAAGGAATCGCCGAGTTGAAGACTCTTTCGGGTCGCCATGGTGTTGCCGTCCGCTCCCTATGTGCCGATTATTTCATGGATCGCCCACTGCTGGCGAACCCTGAGGAGGGAGCCTTGAAACTCACCTGGCTTATGGGTCGCTGTCACTTGGCCGGTCTTAAGCGCATCATTCTTCCCTTTGTGGATGCCTCACGTCTTGTTGACTCCGCGGCTGAAGATTCCCTAGTTGGATTGCTCACGCCATTCGCCTCCGAAGCCGAAAGCATGGGCATAGAGCTCCACTTGGAGACGGATCTCCCGCCCAACCGATTTGCCAAGCTGATCGCACAACTTCCCGAGCCAGCATTCAAGGTGAACTATGACTCCGGAAACAGCGCTTCACACGGATACGATGCCGCAGCGGAGTTTGCTGCCTATGGTGCGCGCATAGGCAGCCTTCATATCAAGGATCGGGTGAGGGGAGGAAGCACCGTTCCCTTGGGAACTGGCAATGCGGATTTCCCGGCCCTTCGTACGGCCCTTGAGTCCATTGATTACGATGATGATGTGATTCTTCAGGTAGCCCGTGAGCGTGAGGGAAATGAGCTGGAGTGGATCAGTGGCGTTCGGGAGAATGTCGATAAGATCCTGTTCCATAGTCCGGAGGATAAGGCATGAAGGCTCTTTTCATAGGTCTCGGCGGGATCGGCCAGAGGCACCTCAGAAATCTACGTTCCCTTGTCGGCCCCGACCTGCAAGTGGCCGCTTATCGGACGCGCCGTCAGCAGATCGTCCTGACGGATCAGCTTCAGGTCTCGGAGAATGAATCTCTGGAGGAGAAGTACAGCGTCACGAGTTTTGGAGATCTTGATGAGGCCCTGGCATGGGGGCCGGAGGCAGCCTTCATCTGCAACCCAAGCAATCTGCATCTACCCTGCGCCATGAAGGCAGCTGAGGCCGGGTGTCACTTACTGATCGAGAAGCCGCTTTCACATGACCTGAAGGGCACGGAGGAACTTGCCGCCTTGCTTGAGGCCAAGGGGAAGATCGGCCTGGTGGCTTACCAACTCCGATTTCACCCCCTGATCAAGTCTGTTCGCGAGATTCTGGAAACTAAGGTCCTCGGTCGGATCATCTCCGTGAGTGCCGAGGTCGGGGAATACCTCCCCGGATGGCATCCTTATGAGGACTATCGTCAGATGTACGCCTCGCGAAGCGATCAGGGTGGAGGAGTCATCCTATCCCAGATCCACGAGATGGATTATCTCTACTCCTTCTTCGGATTGCCGAAGCGTCTTTTTTCCTTGGGAGGCCATCTGAGCTCCCTGGAGATTGATGTGGAGGATACGGCCAGCATCCTGATGGAGTTTCCAGTCGATGGCCGCGACATTCCGGTGCATCTCTATCAGGATTATATCCAGCGACCTCCATCCCGCGGGCTGCGGATCATCGGTGACGAGGGCAAGGTCGAAGTTGATTTCCGTGCCCTGACCTTGAAAAAGTACCATGGGGGAGAGCTTGTCCGAAACGAATCGCTCCCCGACTTTCCGCGCAACCAACTCTTCCTTGACGAGATGAATCACTTCCTTGCGTGCACACGTGCAGAGGAGAAGCCGCTTGTCTCCATCAGGGATGGTGCGCAAAGCTTGCGGATGGCCTTCGCTGCCAAAGAATCCCTGCGCACCCGCCAACTCATACAACTCTGATGACTAGCTCACCATTCGATCTGACCGGCAGGGTCGCGGTCATTACCGGAGGAGGAGGACTTCTGGGGCGTCAGCATGCCGCAGCCATAGCATCCGCCGGCGGAATACCTGTGCTGTGGGATTGTCTCATCGACTCTCCCGGACTGGATGAGGTAATCCTCAAGTCTACTTTTGGCTTGCAGGCGACCATTCAGAAAGTCGACATCACCTCCGAAGAGAGCGTGAAGTCGGCAACCGAGGAGGCCTTTGCCCGTTATGGTCGGATCGACATCCTGATCAATAATGCCGCGAACAACCCCAAGATGGAGAGTTCCTCAGGAGTTGAATTTTCACGCCTGGAGAATTTTCCCCTCTCCCAATGGGAGGCTGATCTCAATGTGGGGTTGAAGGGAGCCTTTCTTTGCGCCCGGATCATCGGTGCCCTGATGGCGCACCGCGGAAGCGGAGTCATTATCAACATCGCCTCGGATCTTGCAGTCATCGCGCCGGATCAGCGTCTCTATCGCAGGGAGGGAATTCCGGAAAATGAGCAGCCAGTCAAAC
>Ga0209829_10002622_pt1 | contig 13554 bp, 12 predicted proteins | sample C_140205_EF_Meta_FD_187311 | JGI IMG/M metagenome (GOLD analysis project Ga0209829, IMG submission 187311) | Freshwater microbial communities from Lake Croche, Canada to study carbon cycling - C_140205_EF_MetaG (SPAdes) (version 2) | ecosystem: Environmental > Aquatic > Freshwater > Lake...
ATTGAGATGTGTTTTTCGCAATAGATAAAAAGAAATCAAATGGAAGCAAAGTTTTCAAATAAAGTTAAAGAAGTGATTTCGCTAGCCCGCGAAGAAGCCCTGCGATTAGGACATGATTATATTGGGACAGAGCATTTAATGTTAGGAATGATTCGCGACGGAGAGAGTTCTGGAGTTGAATTATTATTAAAATCGGGTGTTTCCTTAGATCAATTACGTCAAAGTATTGAGCATTCTACTGCCTCGACCACAAAATCTTCTTTTGATAAGCAGAATTTATTAAATATCCCCTTGACCAAACAAGCGGAAAAAGTTTTGCGTTTGACCTACCTTGAAGCTAAATACTTTAAGACGAATTTGGTTGAAACGGATCATTTGTTGATGGCTATTCTTCGAGATGAAGATAATGTTGCTACGCAGATTTTAGAAAAATATCAGGTTTATTATGATTTAATTAAAGAAATGGTTGATTTTCAATCGAGTACTGGCCAAGATTTATCTCCAAAATCTTCTTCTGATACGGATGATAATGATGACGATAGTCGATTATATTCTGGATCGGCACCTAATACACCTGGAGGAGCGTCTGCTAGTGGGACAAAAGGAGCTGAAAAAAGTAAGACCCCCGTTTTAGATAATTTTGGACGTGATTTGACAAAAATTGCAGAAAATGGAAAATTAGATCCGATTGTTGGCCGAGAGAAAGAAATAGAACGTGTAGCACAAATTTTGTCTCGCCGAAAAAAAAATAATCCCATCTTAATTGGCGAACCGGGAGTTGGTAAAACAGCCATTGCCGAAGGTTTGGCATTACGTATTATTCAAAAAAAGGTATCTAGGGTCTTATTTGGCAAACGTGTCGTTACCTTAGATTTAGCATCCCTGGTCGCTGGAACTAAATACCGTGGTCAGTTTGAGGAACGAATGAAGGCGGTGATGAATGAATTAGAAAAGTCAACCGATGTTATTTTATTTATAGATGAGTTGCACACTATTGTGGGTGCTGGTGGGGCTTCAGGTTCATTAGATGCTTCTAATATGTTTAAACCTTCATTATCAAGAGGAGATATACAGGTAATTGGTGCCACTACGTTAGACGAATACCGACAATACATCGAAAAGGATGGTGCATTAGCACGTAGATTTCAAACGGTGATGGTCGATGCTACAACAATCGATGAAACGATTGAAATTTTAAATAATATTAAAGATAAATACGAGGAGCATCATCATGTGATTTATACTCCTGAATCAATTATTTCAGCAGTTAAATTATCAGATCGTTATATCTCGGATCGCTTTTTACCGGACAAGGCCATTGATGTAATGGATGAAGTAGGTGCTCGAGTACATATTTCTAATATCAATGTACCCGCAGACATTGTTGCCCTTGAAAATCAAATTGAGGTAGTTAAAAAAGAGAAGAATCAAGTTGTTAAATCCCAAAAATATGAGGAAGCAGCACAATTGCGCGACCGTGAAAAAAAGTTAATAGACCAATTAGAAAAAGCAAAGCAAATTTGGGATGAGGAGTCTAAGAAACAGAAATTTACAGTTACAGAAGAAAATGTGGCTGAGGTTATTGCTCAAATGACAGGTATTCCAGTGAATCGTGTGGCGGCCAAAGAAGGAGAGAAGTTGTTGAGGATGGAAGAAGAATTAAGCAAACACGTGATTGGGCAAACAGATGCTGTAAAAAAATTAGTTAAAGCGATTCAACGGACTCGGGTGGGTCTTAAGGATCCACAAAAGCCAATTGGTTCATTTATATTTTTAGGTCCTACAGGAGTCGGAAAGACTGAAATGGCCAAAGTATTAGCTACTTATTTGTTTGACAAAGAAGACGCTCTCGTACGTATTGACATGAGTGAATATATGGAGAAATTCAGCGTCTCTAGGTTAGTTGGTGCGCCTCCGGGCTATGTTGGATATGAAGAAGGAGGCCAACTGACTGAAAAGGTACGTCGCAAACCTTATTCTGTTATTTTACTTGACGAGATTGAAAAAGCGCATCCTGATGTGTTTAACTTATTGCTTCAAGTGTTGGATGATGGTATTTTAACCGATGGTCTAGGAAGACGTGTTGATTTTAGAAATACGATTATCATTATGACGTCAAATATTGGGGCTAGAGACCTTAAAGATTTCGGATCGGGTATTGGTTTTTCAACTAAATCAAAGTCTGACAATTTGGATGAGCAGGCTAGGTCGACTATTCAAAATGCGTTGAAGAAAGCTTTTGCTCCTGAATTTATCAATCGTCTTGATGATATAATTATCTTCAATTCATTAGAAAGAGCAGATTTACATAATATTATCGATTTGATGTTAATTAAATTAAAAGCTCGTTTAGTTAATTTAGGATATGAAGTACAATTAACAGAAAAGGCTAAAGATTTTATAGCCGATAAGGGATATGATCCACAATATGGGGCAAGACCACTAAATCGTGCCATTCAAAAATACTTAGAGGATTTGTTGGCGGAAGAGATTTTAAAAGGACCATTGGAAGAAGGCGAGTTAATTGAAGCGGATTATGAAGAAAATGCGGAGCAAATAAGTTTAGTTCGAAAAAAAGTATAATTAATTTTTATGAATTTAGTTGAAAATAAAGTTGTTTTAGTAACAGGTGCTTCTAGGGGTATTGGTAAGGCCATTGCTACTCAATTTGCGAAAGCAGGTGCTCATGTAGCTTTTACCTATTTATCATCGGTTGAAAAAGGCCAAGCCCTAGAAAAAGAATTGTCAAGTTATGGTATAAAAGCAAAAGGTTATCGGTCAGATGCTTCTCAATATGCTGAATCTGAATCACTTGTAGAGGCAGTTTTAGCTGATTTTCAAACAATTGATGTTTTAATAAACAATGCTGGCATAACGAAGGACGGTTTATTAATGCGAATGAGCGAGGAACAATGGGATGATGTCATTCGAGTTAATTTAAAGTCCGTATTCAATTTGACAAAGGCGGTTATTAAACCCATGATGAAAGCTAAATCTGGCTCAATCATTAATTTGACGTCCATTGTCGGAATTAAGGGAAATGCAGGTCAGGCTAATTATTCCGCATCTAAGGCAGGTATTATTGGATTTACTAAATCGGTAGCCCTTGAATTAGGTTCGAGAAATATTCGCTGCAATTCGATTGCTCCTGGTTTTATAGAAACTGAAATGACTGGGGAATTAAACGAGGCCACTGTAGATGAATGGAAAAAAGCGATTCCTTTAAAAAGGGGGGGGGAGGCAAATGAGGTAGCCAATGTCTGTTTGTTTCTAGCTTCAGATTTATCTTCTTATGTAACTGGACAAACCATTCAGGTAGATGGTGGATTATTAACTTAATGTTTTTAGACGAAATATCGATTCAAACCTCAATCTTGATCTATGCAGGATTGGGGTTTGTTTTTTTCCTAGGTTTCGGGTATTATTTTTTTAAAAATCCAATTAAAAATAGTCATTCACTTTCCTGGAGTATAATTTTAGGATGCTTAAGAGGACTTATTTTAGCTTCATTACTGTTCGCGATTTTTCCCTTTAAAAGTCTCAAAAATTCAAACTTGAAGGATTGCAATGAATCTATTTTTATCGTGGATTTTCCCGAAATAATGACTAAAGATTTCGATAAAACTTTTAGAAAAGTCGATTCTATACTTAAAATTAAATACTCGAACCTTATTTGGCTTGATTTTAAGGGCCAAGTAGTCCATGATTTTAAAAAACCATTTTCAGTTTCTCGCTCATTAATTAGTTTAAATCAAACACTTAGAAAATTTAATAATGTTCATTCGAACAAAGATATTTTCGTCTTAACTGATGGTAATTTGAATGACCTCAACATTGAATTGAACTCAAATATACACCTCATTTCTTATGGTATGATTTTAAACAAGGAACAAATCGAGTTTTCAACTTCATATTCTGCCATTTTTTCTGTTCCAAACGAAGTGGTGCATTTACCCATTGAAGTATGGGTAAAGAATTTTAAGCAAAACAAGTATGTGACGATCCAAATTTACATAGACGGGATTTTTTTCAAAAAACAAAAAATATTGTTTGATAAAGACCACACCTTTTTAATTTCAGATTTCGAATTAAAATCTGATCAGTTAGGTAAGCACAAAATTAAAGTCTTTATTGATCATGGGGTAACTACTTTTAAAGATTGGAACGTGGTTAAACAAAAAGCTGTGGTCTATGGATTTTCTGATGCATTGGATCCCGATGTGGGCGTATTAAATCGAGTTGCAAAAAATAAATTCATCCAATTAATCTGGAACTATGATGTGAATGCTAAAATTCCTGATCAAAATGATAAATTTATTTTTATGCATGTTTTGCCAAAAGAAACAATTAAAAGCAAGATTTTAAATTCTTCGGTTTTGTTTTTAAATACTCCAAAAGATAAAGTTGAGCTTTATTTTAATCACGCTAAAAGTTCGCGTCATTTACAATTTGTTAAAGAATCACTTTGGGATTTACAAATTAAGGAATTCCAATTTCAAGGAACTTATGCTCAAAGTGATTCTACAGTTGGTGCATGGTTTGATTTTTTATTTCTTGATAACACAAATTTCAACGATAGTCTAAATAAGGATCGGTCAGCGCTTGCAGATGATGCATTTACTCAAAGAATGTCAAACAATAGTATGGGACGAAATGAACCTAAATTGAGTTTTTTAGCGAATAAAAATAACATAGATTTGTTGGAAATAGATGAGTTAGCTACAGCTAACTTTTCATGGAAGGAACAAAATTCAAACTTCAGAGTAGAATCTGTTTATGTAAGGCAAAATGTTTATTTTAAGCTCGGGTTACTAGTATTAATTTTAACTGAATGGTTCATTCGAAAATTTAAGGAATTAAGATGAGAAAGAATATTATTTTATGTTTGGCCATCATTTTATCGATATGGGGTTGTCAACCGAAATTAACTCAAAAGGCTTTTATTTCGGGTCAATATGCTAAAGTGTTTTCAGGCATAAAGCCCAAGAATTTTCTGGTCTCTGTTTTTATTTCATATGATTCTTTATCTAAATGGATAGATAAAAGGCCTGATAAAATTTTATATGAATCTAAATCCGATCAATCATTTATTGGATTTCCCATTCAATCAAGTTTAGTCGGAAACGTTAAGTTTTCTACAAATAAATCGAAACATTTAATCATTCAAGCCCCCACATTATTTGAAGCGAAACCCAATGTGGCAGGATTTAATGCAGGCGTAGTCCGAGGGAAATTAGATTTAAATCTAGACATTGATTTGCAAATAAAGTCATTGAATAATTTTGGTGTAGGAAATATTTCATACAGTTATCAATGGCTGGAAAAACCGATGGTAAAAGTCGCAGGGTTTGGTGTTAATGTGGGGCCTGTGGTTGACAATTTATTTAAAAGTAAATACAATGAGATCAATACTGCCATTAAGTCTAATTTGGAAGGTTTGTTGCAGCCAACTAGCTTAGAAAAAATGCTTGTCAAGAACGCACAAAATATCACTTGGCCAGAGTTTATTTTTCCTTCTAGTAGCATTGGATTAGGGATTAGAAAATTAGATATAGCACCGCAAGGGCTTACTTTGGAAATACTTTTAAATACATCTGTAGGTTTTTCCGCTTCAAAAATAGATGCTAAAAAGACGATTCGTTATTATCTGAATGATGATCAAAAATTAGGTCGTGAATTGTCATTTTCCAGCCAATTGGATTGGATTATGATCAATGATTTACTTACAAAATCTGCACAAGATAAATTGAAAAATAAAGGATTAAAACTTCAAATTCATGGAGAGGGATCATCATATTTAAGTGCAAATATTATTGGATTTAAAGGAGCCAAATCCGAATTGAAGATTGATTTTGTGCCAATAGTTTTCGATCAGCATATTATAGCATTTCAAGTGCTACATCAAGAAATTAAAGGTTTGACATTCCCGAACTCGCTATTTAAAAAACAAGTAATTAAACGGATTAATCGTTTAGCCAATGATTTTAAATTTGATTTAATGAAATCTCAAGAATTAATAAGTAAATTTTCAGGGCCACTTGTGATGACTAACACTAATTTGAAAATTGATTTATTGCAATGGAATGAATCAAGTTTTTATGTTAGTGGCTTATTGGGGGCCGATTGGAAGATTTTAAAATAAATAGGATACCTTTGTGATGAGAAAATAAATCATCTTATCGCTTTTTAAAGAGGAAAGTCCGAACAACAAAGAGCAGTGTGCTTCTTAACAGGAAGGTGGATTTTACGATCCAACAGATAGTGCCACAGAAAATAACCGCCTTTCGAGGTAAGGGTGAAAAGGAGGGGTAAGAGCCCACCGCTGACTTGGCGACAATTCAGGCAAAGGTAAACCTCACACGTTGCAAGATCAAATAGGCTGACTGTCTTAGGACAAAAGGGTTGCTCGCCCGATGTCAGTGGGTAGATTGCTAGAGGTAAGCAGTGATGTTTATCCAAGATAAATGATAAGAGGGTAGGTTTCCTACTTACAGAATTCGGCTTATCGATTTATTTTCTCATTTTTTGATTTGTGTTTTAGCTTAATTATCATTAATTTTGCAAACATTTTTATAAACCCGAAGGACGAGATCCTTCACAAACCCAGGTATAATGGCTGTTAAAATTAGATTGTCGCGTCGTGGACGCAAGAAGTTAGCCATGTTTGACGTTGTTGTCGCGGATGCTCGTGCTCCTCGTGATGGACGTTTTATTGAGAAATTAGGAACTTATAATCCTAATACCAATCCAGCTACGGTTGTTTTGAATGAAAAACAAGCTATTAAGTGGGTGATGGATGGTGCTCAACCAACAGATACGGCTAAGGCTATATTATCTTACAAAGGGATATTATATGCCAAGCATTTACAGGTTGGAGTAATCAAGGGTGCATTAACCCAGGAACAAGCTGATGCTAAATTTGAAGCATGGAAAGCTGAAAAAGAGATTAAAATTCAAACGAAAGCAAGTACAATCCAACAGTCTAAGGCCAAGTCGAAGGCGTCACGTTTAGAAGCTGAATCTAAAGTTTCTGCTAATCGTGCAATCAATATTGCGGCTAAAAACAAAGCGGCAGATGATGCCATTGTAGCTAGTGTAGTCGATGCGATCAATGAATCTGATGAAGATGAGATTGAAATAGCTAATGAAACTGCGTCTGATATAGTTGTAGATGCTCCAGCAGCTGAAGAAGTTGTCGCAGAAGCTCCAGCGGAAGTAGCAGCTGAAGAAGTTGTCGCAGAAGCTCCAGCGGAAGTAGCAGCTGAAGAAGTTGTCGCAGAAGTTGCGGTTGAAGAAGTGGTAGCCGAAGAGCCAGTAGCAGATGTTGCGGCTGAAGAAGCTCCAGCAGCAGAAGCAACTGAAGAAGAAACTCCAGCAGCGGAATAATTTTTAAAATTTAATTAAATCATACAAATTTGTTTTCAGATTTGTATGATTTTTTTTTGTACCTATGGCAAAAACGGAATATTTCGAGTTGGGTGCTTTAGCTAAGCCCCATGGATTGAAAGGAGCTTTTCATGTATTTATGGATGTGGATGATCCCTATGAATACGAAGGATTAGCCTCTGTGTTTGTTCAAAAAGGCAATGAGCTAGTTCCTTATTTTATTGAGGAACTTCAAATAAGAGATTCCGTCAATTTAATGACGCTTGAAGGAATTAACACCTTAGATTTGGCTAAAGAATTGGTGGGATTAAAGTTATTTCTACCTATTAGTTTTTTGCCAAAATTAAATGATGATCAATTTTATTACCATGAGATTATTGATTATCAAGTTCAAGATCGTACATTAGGTTTATTGGGTTATGTGAAAGAAGTGTATTCCACAGGTGCTCAGGATGTATTAATCATGATTTATAAGTCGAAGGAAGTTTTAATTCCTTTGATCGATGAAATTGTTCCTAAAGTAGATAAGAAAGAAAAAATTGTTTTTACTCAGTTACCAGAAGGCCTTTTGGAGGTTTATTTAGAAGATGATGCGAATTGATATAATTTCAGTTATTCCTGCATTGATGCATAGTTTTTTTGAGCATTCTATATGCAAGCGTGCTTCTGATGCTGGACTTGTGGAAATTGTCTTTCACGATTTACATGATTTTTCTTTGAAAAAGCATCGCCAAGTAGATGACTACCCATTTGGTGGAGGAGCGGGGATGGTGATGGCGATTGAGCCTTTATCACGTTGTTTGAACCAATTATTGGCTGAACGGTCTTACGATGAAGTTATTTTTTTTACGCCCGATGGTCAATTACTTAAACAAGGATTAGCGAATCAGCTGAGCCTAAACGCGAATATGATTTTCATTTGTGGACATTATAAAGGAATCGATGAGCGGGTTCGAGATAAATATGTAACTCGGGAAATATCCATAGGCGATTATGTTCTTTCAGGTGGTGAATTAGCCGCTGCCGTAAGTGCTGATGCCATTATACGATTATTACCAGGTGCACTAGGGGATGAAAGTTCCGCTTTAACCGATTCATTTCAAGATGGTTTATTGGCCCCACCTGTTTATACGAGACCTGCAGAGTTTAATGGACAATCAGTTCCAGAAGTGCTACTTTCTGGACATGACCGAAATATAGACGCTTGGCGACATGAGCAATCAGTCTTAAGAACCCAAAAGCGCCGCCCTGATTTATTATCCTAATATGAGCCCCAAAAATAAAATTCCTGCAGCTGCTTTAATCTCATTGGGATTATTGTATTTAATCTGGGGATCTACCTTTTTGAGCGTTCGTATTTTATTATCCTATTTTCCTCCATTAGTCATCACTTTTTCTCGAAATATATTTGCGGGAACCTTGTTATTAATTTGGTCTTTAATGGGCCGGCATTGGGTAAAAATGCCTTGGAAACATTTGTCTATTCACTTACAAGCGGGAGTTTTATTAATCTGTTTAGGTAATGGTTTTATGGCCATGGCAGGTTCTATTGTTCCTTCAGGTTTTTCATCCGTTTTTATGGCATTGGGACCATTGCTGTTAGTTTTGTTCTTTTGGATGAGTGGTAGAAAACCAACCCAACGTAAATTACTAGGAACTTTATTGGGTTTGGTAGGGATTGGAATTATGATCAGTCAAAAAAAGTTGGCCATACCTGGGATGGAATTAGCGTTTTTTGAAGGTATTTTTTATTTATCTGTCGCGGTAATTGGTTGGAATATTGGAGTATTTAGAATTCAGTTTACTCAAGCTAATTCCTATCATTTTACCCAAGTATGTTCGATTCAAATGCTCACTGGTGGGTTAATTGTTTTTATCATCAGCACGTTGAAGGGAGATATTCAACATATTGTTTTAGCCGACATTCCCGATAAAGCTTATTATGTATTTTTATACTTAGGCTTAATAGGTTCTATGTTGGGTTATTCACTTTTTGGCTATCTTTCTAAGGAATTAGATGCCACATTAGTAGCGACCTATACCTATGTAAATCCATTAATTGCCTTAATTTTGGGTAATTTAATTTTACAAGAAGAATTGCATAAAATTTTAATTTTAGCTAGTTTTTTTATACTATTGGCAGTTGTATTAATTACAACTGATAAATCTAAACCTATTTAATATGAAACGTGTTATTTATTTTCTTTGTTTTTCAATTTCGATTATTTCTATGAACCAATTAAATGCGCAAGGTGTTCAGGCTCTTTACCCTGGAAATATCCCGAATTATATAGATGGACCTAATCTTCAAAAGAGCGAAGTTACAGGTGGCATAGAACGAATTTCAAATGTAAGTATTCCTACCTATGAATTTTTTGAAGCCAAGGGAGGTAAATCTCAAAAGCCATGCGTCGTTGTTTGCCCTGGAGGTGGATATAGGATTTTAGCTTCTTCGCATGAAGGAACTGATATTGCCAAAAAATTCAATGAATTAGGAATTCATGCATTGGTTTTATATTACCGTATTCCTGATTCGACTCGGCAGGTAGATCGAAAAATTGCTCCCTTGCAAGATGCCCAACAAGCTATCAGGTTGGTTCGAAAAAATGCAAATAAATGGGGTATCGATGTAGGCAAGATCGGTATTATGGGTTTTTCAGCTGGAGGGCATTTGGCAGCTTCAGCTTCTACTCATTTTGAAAAAGATTATACAGGTGTAGATGATGGAATTAATTTAAGACCTGATTTTCAAATATTATTGTATCCTGTAATTAGTTTTAGGCCATTTGGTCATTCGGGTTCCGCTACGAGTTTAATTGGGAAGAAGCCGTCTGAAGAATTGATTCACTTGTTCTCGAATGAAGAGCAAATTACAGACTATACACCTAAAGCATTTATCGTACACGCAGCTGACGACAAAGCAGTTCCTATTAAAAACTCATTATACTACGTTGAAAAGCTTTCAGAAAATAATGTAGCGGCTGATTTACATGTGTATGCCAAAGGTGGTCATGGATTTGGTTTAAACAATAAAACCACAAAAGAATTGTGGTTCGATCGTTTGGCAGAATGGTTAAAGACGAATCATATTCTTTGATTTTTCTTCATAATGTAATAAAATGGTATCCCCAATAGGACGATAATTAATCCTATGGTAGATGATATTGTTTTTACCCAAAGTAAATTTCCAGCCAAAAATAATAAACAAATCAAATAAATGGTGAAGATGATTTTTTGGATTGTGGGAATTTGCGCGCCCATGATTTTTGTTTTAAACACCGAGGCGACAGTTAAGAAATAAAAGATTAAGATTGCAAAAACCGTAAAATCTAAAAGCGTTCCATAGGATCCTGAAAAACAAAGTGCAATCGCCCATATTCCTTGAATGAATAGTGAGTTGGCAGGCACGCCATTTTTATTGGTTTCAGCCGCTTTTTGGAAAAATAATCGATCGTTGGCCATTGCTTGAAATAAACGACCACCAGCTAAAATGATTCCATTATTGCATCCGAAGGTGGAAATCATAATTAATATGGCCATGACCGTAGCGCCGATGGTACCTAGGACGGCTTGTAAAGCAGCAGATCCTAGTCGGTCCTGGCTTGCAAACATAATACCTCTTACATAAGGGCTTGCTCCATTAGGATCACCTTGTAAGGGCAGTATGCCTAAATAGGCAATATTGGTTAATATGTATAATAAACAAACAAGGGCAGCTCCATAGACTAAACCTTTGGCAATTGTTTTTTTAGGGTCTTCAAAATCAGCACTAGCAAAAGTTACATTATTCCATGCTGAAGAGGAGAATAAGGGTCCGATCATGGCCACGCCAAATAAACTCCCAAATTGCCAAATACTTATATTTTCAAAAGTGGAGGTAGTTGCATTATAGGTTTGAGTTTCTTTGAAAAAATGATCGAAATGTACCCAGCCATTTGAAACACCTACATAAACTCCTATGATAATTAGAATAACGATGGCGCCTATTTTAGTGATGGTAAAAATATTTTGTACTAAAGAGGCAAAAGAAATTCCTCTAAGATTCACGAAAGTTAAGGTGGCAATTAATAATGCCGCTAATATTTGTTGGCTTGAAATGTAGTTTCCAATTAAAGGAATATCATTAATTAATTCAGGTAGTAATATGCCGGTATACTTGGCAAAGGCAACTGCCACTGCGGCAATGGTTCCTGTTTGAATGACTAAAAAAGTCGTCCAGCCAAATAAAAAGCCAATCATTGGATTGTAAGATTCCTTAAGATAGATGTATTGTCCACCTGTTTTGGGAAATACAGTTGATAACTTTCCGTAGGCATAAGCACCCGTTATGGTCAAGAAACTAGTGAGAACCCAAGTCATAATCCAGGCGATGGGGGAGGTAAGTTGGCGGCCAACCTCCGCACTTACTAAAAATATACCTGAACCTATCATCGACCCCATCACTAGCATGGTCGCATCTAACGTGTTTAATTTTTTCATTTGATGATGTAATTTTATATAATATCAGTTTAATACAATAAGTCAAAATTTATTTAAAAAACCTTATAAGGTATATTTTAACATAAATATGGTTGGAATATTGCAAATAAAAAAATGTAAACGTTTACGGTAACGTTTACGGAAAAATTTTATGATTTTTCTTTGATTTTCATTAATTCTATTTGGTATATTAAGGAATCTAATGACAACAAGTATATTAAATATTTGATAAGTACAATTAAAAGAACAATGAAAAATAACGTCAATGAGGTTGAATTATGGGATGAGTTTCGAGGAGGAAGTCACGAAGCATTTTCTGAATTATACCAACATTTTATTAATCCATTATATTCGTATTCAGTAGGAATTACTTCTGATAAAGATTTAATTAAAGATTGCCTCCACGATTTATTTGTTGAGTTATGGAAAAATCATGCAAATCTTGGTCCTACAACTAGTGTTAAATTTTATTTGATGGCATCGATAAAGCGTAAATTAATCCGTCATATAGATGGAAATTTGAAATCATTAAATAACCATGCGGTTTACACAAGAGATTATGTAGAAGATTTGCCATCTCAAGAATCAGTACTGATATTAAATGAATTTCAGACAGAGTTGAATGTTAAAGTGTCAAATAGTTTACACTTATTAAGCAAGCGTCAACGAGAAGCTATTCAATTGAAGTTTTACAAGAATTTGGATACGGACCAAATTAGTGTACAAATGAATATTAATGCGCAGTCAGTGTATAACCTTATTTTTGGGGCCTTGCGTGTAATGAGAGACGGTTTGACCGTTAATCGTTTGGCATAATACATGATTTTCTATTTTTTTTGAGTAAGAAAATTGCCTGCACTGCTTTATAGGGTATATTAAACGTTTACAGTAATTTATGTCTTTTAGAAAATTAAGTATCAATTGGGTTTACCGAAATATTCTAAAGAGAAATATGTTAAGTTCCATTAAAAATAAATCGTTTAAAAAGGGTTCTAAAGACGATTTAAATTACATTCAGGACCTATTAAGCCAGGATGAAAGCAAAGCATTGTGGATTAAGATTAACCAAACTTTGCAAATTTTTCACTAAACAAAATCATTTTATGAGAAAAAAATTACTTTCAAAAGTACTTTTAGGCATGATTTTCATGTTTTTAGGAGTACAAGCGTTTGCCCAGGACCGTATGGTTACTGGACGCGTAACAGCTTCTGATGACGGTTCTGGTGTCCCTGGAGCTAGTATTTCGATTAAAGGTACTTCAAAAGGTACCACTTCAGATGGAGATGGAAATTATAAAATTTCTGCCCCTAGTAATGCAATCTTAGTTTTTTCTTCGATTGGTTTTAATACCCAAGAAATTGCGGTAGGTACAAAAAGCCAAATAAGTGTGGCTTTGAAAACCGATACAAAAGCTTTAACTGAAGTTGTTGTCGTAGGTTATGGTACTCAGAAAAAGAGTCAAATGACAGGGGCTATTTCTTCGGTAACTTCTAAGCAGATTACTGAAATGCCTATTACCAACTTAGGTCAAGCGATGCAAGGTCGTGTGGCTGGGGTGGACGTGGCGCAATCAGGTTCAAAACCAGGTACTGTACCTAAGGTTTTGATTCGTGGTCGTCGTTCCTTTAATGCGGGTAACGATCCATTGTATGTGGTGGATGGTATTCCATTATCAAGTGGTTATGAGG
>Ga0209829_10002623_pt1 | contig 13548 bp, 12 predicted proteins | sample C_140205_EF_Meta_FD_187311 | JGI IMG/M metagenome (GOLD analysis project Ga0209829, IMG submission 187311) | Freshwater microbial communities from Lake Croche, Canada to study carbon cycling - C_140205_EF_MetaG (SPAdes) (version 2) | ecosystem: Environmental > Aquatic > Freshwater > Lake...
GATCGTTCGCATGCACACCGCCGCCTCCGAGCAGCGTGATCAGGTGGAGGCCACTCTCCTTGGCTGCGCGTAGCGCGTTACGCAGGCCGGTCATCTGCGCGAACGAGCCATCGGCAATCGCCGCATCAATGCGGGGAAGATCTTGCGGCACGCGCTGGCCGCTCCCGATGTTGAGGTGACCAACCTCGCTATTCCCCATTTGGCCGGGTGGGAGTCCGACCGCTTCGCCACTCGCCCCCAGCGTCGTATGGGGGTGCTGCACACAGAGCGCTCGCCAATTCGGCATAGATGCGGCAGCGATCGCATCGCACGGGCCACCATCGCCGATGCCAAATCCGTCAACGATGATGAGGGCAAGGCGAGGGGGTGTGCCCGACATCATGCCGGCCTCGTCACCGCTAACGCGGCGCGCACGATGGCAACGAAGCGATCAGCATGGAGCGAGGCGCTACCGACGAGGAGGCCATCGATGCTCGTGCGCCGTGTCGGAGCACCGAACCATGCCGCTGCTGAAGCGGCGTCGACGGAGCCTCCGTAGAGGACGGGGAGCTCGTCACGCTGCAGCGCGCTCCGGAGGCCGTGAGCGATCGCCTCGGCAATCTCCACCGACGCTGGGTTTCCCGTGCCGATCGCCCAGACAGGCTCATAGGCGATCACGATCCCCGCGGCGAAGAGTTGTGCCGTGCTACACCCGGCGCGTTCCGCGGCAGTAAGGGCGGCCGCACATTGGGCCTGCACATAGGCGACGCGTGCACCGATCTCTGCCACAGGGAGGTCATCGCCAACGCACAGCACGGGGGTGAGCCCAGCCGCCACCACGCGAGCGAGCTTGCCGCCGACGATGGCATCGCTTTCGCCATGGTTGCGCCGGCGCTCGGAGTGACCCACGATCACGACAGGGGCAATTCCAACCAGATGATCGGCCGGGATCTCACCGGTGAATGCACCCGAACCCGTGAGTGAGGAGTCTTGCGCGGCAACCTCTATGCCGGCCTGGGGGTACTCACGTCGCAGTAGGGATGCGACGGAGACGAGGCCGAGCGTGCTCGGTGCAAGCAGGACCCGAAGGCGTGCGGGGTTATCGGCGGCCCGCAGTGTGCTCCCCACCCCTTCGGCGATCTCCTTGGCAAGCGCAACCTCGTCGCTTGGCGGAAGGTTGGCCTTCCAATTCGCAATGATCGTGATCTGCCGGCTGCTCATACGTGAATCATCGCAGAGGTTGCCCCACGGAGTGGCCGCCCGCCTGCGCGGCACTGACACGACGCTCAATCTCAACGAGCGCCCGCTGGACTGTCGAGCGTGCCATTGAAAGGTCAGCGGCAAGCTCCGCCAGGGTCGCGTCGGGGGCTCCTGATCGAACGTGTGCGACGCGCGCATGCAGGCTCCCCGCCTGGAGCAGTTCCTCCTCGAGCGCCACGGTGCAGGCTCGCGCCTGCCGAATCCCGGCGCGGACGGCACGCGTGAGGTTCGCGGTCTCGGCATTCACGCTGCGATTGAGGCTGCCACGCACCTCCCGGCCGATGCCACGCGCCTCCATCTCGGCTACTGCAGCAGTTGCGCCGAGTCGCCGCAGCAGGTCAATAAGCAGATCTCGACCCTTCCACACCAGCAGTCCCTTCCCGCGCCGCTCTCGCCGATGTCCACCAAGGCGATCCCCTGCGGTCAGCTGGGCGAGATCAGTCGCCTCGTCCACCGAGACGTTGATCTCGAGGTGCACACTCCCTGAAGCGAGTGAGAGGGATCCCCGCGCAAGGATTCGTCCACGAAGGAACGCTAGGCGACAATGTTGTGCAGAACGCGAACCACCCAGATCGGCGGCACAACGCTCCGCGCTGTTTCGAGGCGAGCCGCTCCACCCTCTGGCCGCTCCACGCTGCGAGAGCTCTGTCCCGAGCTCGTGCACTGCGCGTGCGAGCGAAACATCTACACGGCGACCAGCGTCACCGAGCGCAGCGAGCTCTGCCTGGATACAACAGGTTCGCGCTGGACGAATCGCCGCTAGTTCATGACGGATGGAGGCGACAAGGTCCGCCTCGCCCCGACTCATCGTGTGCGTCGAGGCTCGCGCAGTGGCAGCCGCAGAAGCGCGCGGGAGAGGAGGTTCGGCTCATGGAGGTGCGGCGTTCGTCGGGAGGCGATATCGCGCACATAGAGCGGCGGACGCTTACGACCATCTGCGTCGGTGGCGTGGTGCAGCGTTGGTGCAATTGGCACACCGCCAACGGCACCAGCACGGCGCGTGCTGGCGGAGGTGGCAAGGATGCCGTCAATCAGGCCCGACGCCCCATGCGCCTCGAGCGCTGCAAGATGGGCATCGAGATCCATCCCTTCGGTCTCCCCCTCCTGCTCGTCAACGTTCGCCACCCACACCAGTGGCGCGCGCCGAGCCTGGAGTGCCGCAAGGATCTCTGGCACGAGGAGGTGCGGGATCACGCTCGTGTAGAGCGAACCTGGGCCGAGCACAATGAGGTCAGCGTGCTTGATCGCGGTGATCGCGGATGGTGTTGCGTGCGCCCCTTCAGGTGTGATGCGCATGCGGTCGATGTGTCGCGTGCGCGCGAGCTGCGCTTGCCCCCGGACGGTTACCCCCTCGATCGTCGTGCCGATCAACTCGAGGGCAACCGTCGTCCCGGGGATCACCTCTCCACGTACATTCAGGATGCGATGGACGCGCGCCACACCCCGCTCAAGGTCTCCCCCCTCTTGGTGGATCGCCGCGGCAAGGAGGAGATTGCCAATGGCGTGCCCGCGTGGTGCGCCAGGCTCAGCTGGAAGTCGAAAGCGCAGCAGATCTGCTGCCGTGGACTCGGAATCCGAAAGGGCGACGAGACAGTTTCGCAAGTCACCCACAGGCGGGATACCGAGCTGCTCTCGAAGGATCCCTGACGATCCGCCGTCATCGCCCATCGAAACGATCGCGGTGAGATGCGCCGTCTCGAGCTTCAGGCCGCGAAGGACGGTGCCCAGCCCGGTCCCGCCACCGAGCACCACGACGCGACGTCCGCGGGCCAGCCGGCGACGACGCTCGAGCAACTCAAGGAGGGAGACGCCCGGACGATCTGTTCGGTACGGCAAGATCACCGCCCGTGCCAGGCCAACCAACCCAACTGCCACGAGGAGGAGACCCGTTGCCGCAGCAGCGGCGGCGCGCACCATGGGGGCCAGATCACGCAGGGCGATCGCCTCGGCAATTTGCACCAGTGGATCTGGAAGCTGTGCTCCCGTGGCGAGCGCACGGATCCCACTGAGCGCGCCAAGCGCAATGATCCCCGCGCCGACGAAGGCCAGGAGCAGCCACCGCTTAACTCCGAGTCCGGGCTTCAGCCAGCCGAATCGACTCACCCCTACGCGCGCTCCACATCGCGGTGGTGCACATGCACCGTGTGCGCTCCGGCGCTGCGTCGCAGCCGCACTGCCAACGACTCGCTGATCGCCACGGAGCGGTGTCGGCCACCCGTGCATCCGATCGCAATGCTCAGGCGGCCACGACCATCGCTCAGGTAGGTATCGAGCGTGGCCACGACGAATGCCGCAATAGCCTCTTCGATTGAGGCTCCAATCGGGTCGTTCATCACGTAGGCAGCGACGTCGCGATCACGCCCATCTTTTGGCCGTAACTCTGGCACCCAGTGTGGGTTCGCCGCCGACCGCACATCGAAGAGTAGGTCGGAATCTAGGGGAATCCCATGCTTGTAGCCGAAGCTGGTGAGATGGATCGAGATTGAAACATCTCCGCCTAACGCCTCTTGCACGAGCCGATCACGCAACTCACGGGCCGATAGATCGCTCGTATCAATCACTGCATCCGCAACCTCTCGGGAGGCGCTGAGAAGGAGACGTTCCGCCCGAATGGCCCCCGCAACGTCGCTGGGCGCATCAATCGGTCCGCCGAGGGGGTGACGGTGCCGAGTCTCGCTAAATCGCCGAATGAGCACGTCGTCCCGTGAATCAAGGTAGATGACGCGGCATTCGCGACCAAACTTCGCGCCCGCACTCCGCACCGCGTCAATGGTGGAGTACGGATCCCCGTCACGAGCATCAATCACGAGGCAGAGCCGTGCAAACCGTTCGGGTTGGAGTTGAATCTTCTCAAGGAGCGCTGGGATGAGATCGTTCGGCAAATTGTCGATCGTGCGGAATCCGATGTCTTCGAGAGATTTTGTTGCGGTGCTCTTCCCTGCGCCGGAGAGGCCAGTGAGCAGCACGATCTTCTGCGGTACCACGGGGGCCACCATTATCGGCCACCGACCCGAACAAGCCAGATGGAGAGCTCGTAGAGGATGTAGAGCACCGCGGAGAGCACGATTGGACTTACGAGGTCCGTTCCCGGAGTGGCGAACGCCCCGACCACCACGGCGAGTACCAGTGCGTTGCGCCGCCAGCGCTGCAGCTTCGCTGAGGTGACCACTCCGATACGCGAGAGGAAGACAAGTAGGATCGGATACTCCGTGGCCAGCCCAAATACCAGCATGAGTGAGCCCACAAATCCAAAGTAGCGATCGGCGGCAATGAGTGGCGTCAGATCGGCGGTCGCGAAGGAGAGAAGGAAGCTCACCGCAAAGGGCAAGACGACCCAGGCCACCCCAACGCCAACAATAAAGAGGAGGAGCGCCAGTGGAATCCATGGCCGCGCGGCGCGCCTCTCCCGATCCGTGAGCCCCGGGCGAATAAATGCCCAGGCCTGCCAGAGCCAGATCGGCATGGCCAGCCCAACACCCCCGATCAGGCTCAGCTGCATGCGGATCCCAAAGGCGTCGCCGATCCCAACGAAGTAGAGGGGGGTGCCGTTGAGTGGTGTTCGCAAGAGCGCAATCAGTGAATCGCACCAAGCGAACGTGGCGATGGCCCCGATCACGACTGCGGCAAGGGCAATGCCGACACGTCGGCGCAGCTCCTTCAGGTGATCGATCAGCGGCGCATTCGCGCCGCTCAACTCACGAGAGCGAGGCATGATCGGTGTGAACCGAGGTTAGGCCTTTCGCTTTGCGCGAGGCGCAGCGACGCGCTTTGTCGCCTTCTTGGCGCGCGGCTTGGTTGGCGCCGAGGAGGCCCCCGACGTTGCGTCCTTGAATTCGCGGAACGAGGTGCCTACGGCCTTCCCAATCTCAGGGAGTTTCCCTGGCCCAAAGACCAAGAGCACGACGGCAAGGATCAGGATCAACTCTGGGAACCCGACGTTTGGCATATGAGACCTCCTCGTAGTGGGCTAGCGCCCTTAGGAGGCGAGTATAGCGAGGCGATCCCCCGTGCGAGAGTGGCGAAGCGGCACGCACGGCTCCACGGGAGGGCTGACGGGAAACTCCAGGGCGGTAGCACGCGCCACGGTCGACCCTACCGCTCGCCGGGACGTGCGAACAACCTACGGAGATGGGCTCGCGTTTGCAGGCGTCGTACTCAAGCTCCCCCATGCCGGCCGAACATTCGGGTCAACCGGATCACGGAGCAGGCTGAGAATGACAGGCGGGTTAGGGACTCCAGACGGCCCGACGCTAAACGAGGAGAGATTGAGATTCGCCAGGCTCCCGCTCGCAGAGAGGTAGGCAAGCTGCGAACCGCTCGGTGACCAGGCTGGCGCCCATGACTTGCCCGTGCGCGTGATCTCGAGCACGACTTTGCCCGTGGTCGGATTCAAGATAACGACATCGGTGCCGCGAGCAGAGATTCGCGTTGCCGCGATCCAGCGACCATCTGGGCTGATCGCCGGCTGGATCAGGCCCGTCTCACCAATTCGAGTCGTGCTCTTCTGGGCGATGTTGTACCGGATGATCCTCGAGGAGGAGCCACTTCCCGAGAGGCCATTCTGAACGTAGTAGAGAGCACTCCCATCAGGGCTCCAGACGGGGTCCTGGTGGCCAAATGGTGCGACATGCGGCAGGGATGGGGTGGTAATGGTTCTCCCATCACTGCTCATGAACCGAACCACCACATCGGTACCAGTATCTCGGCCACGATAATCGGTCGCGATGGCAATGCGACCATCACTGGCCAGCGACGGTCCATACATGAACCCGGACCAATTCAGCGCCGGTCGCGATCCGGCAATCAGGCCATCGAAGATCACCTCCTCGCCACCACCGAAAGCCGAGAGGCGGAGGAGGGTGGGAACATTGAGCTCATACCCCTGCACGCTTCCATTCCCGAGAAACCGTCCACCGCTCTCCTTGCGGTGACGGATGGCGTACAGCCATGCGCCATCGGCGCTCCACGCGAGATCAGAGTCTGACGTTGCGGTGGTGAGTTGGTGCAGCGTTGCGCCACTGACACTCCAGATTGAACCACCACGGCCGAACGCAATCGTTCCATCAACGATGGCGCCCTCGGTCACCTCAGGTCCACTATTGGGATTATCTGCGGCCGCCGGTGTGCTGAGCGATAGGCCGACGAGGCTTCCCGCGGCAAGCAGTGCTAGGAGGAGCGCCGCAACGATCGGAGCGGGACTAATAGGACGCCGCGGTGCTCCGTCCCTGCTCATGAGATCGCGATTCGTCGGAGGTTTTGCTCCATGGAATGGCTGCGGCGTGGCGCGGCGTGCACGTGGTAGCGGCCGAAGTGATCGGTTTCCACTCATATGCCCTCCCCGAGCGCCACTGGCCGCAGGTCTACGACGTGCACCTCGATGCGTACCGACCCACGATAGGTTCGCGGGGACGTTCGCACAACCAGATCGATGGAGCCCCCCGCAAGCTGTTCGGCATCCGGCCGACCGAATGCCATCGCCTCGATTGCAGCGCCGTCCACCGAGAGCGTCAGCCGTGCATGTCGTCCCTCCCCCACAAGGCGCACCGCGGTGAGTGGGATGTCACGTAAGAGGAAGGTCGGCTCGGGGTTCCCCATGCCAGTCGGAGCGAGATGCTCCGCTAACGCGGCGAGATCATTTGGAGACCGGCTGCCGATGGGCGCCGCAAGGTCGACGGTCAACTCCGGCGTGCGCGTCTCGGCCTGCCCCGCGCAGGTAGCGCTGAGCCGAGGGAGCAGTGCCCCCCACTCCTCGGCAACAAACGAGCAGCCGCCCGCCCCGTCGTGTCCACCGTGGCGAATCAGGAGGTCACTCGCCTCCTGCAGTGCCGCAGCGACACCGAAGCCCTTCGGCGCGCGAACGGAGGCGCGCAGTGGTGCTCCACTCCCGTCGTCGTGCGCCGCAAGTGCCGGTCGCCCGGTCTCCTCACTCAGGCGTCCAGCGATGAGGCCGATGAGCCCAACCGACCAGGGGCCGCGCACCGCCACGAGACCATCTCCCAGAAAGGCACGCGCATCATCGCGAGGCGCACCCGGCAGAAGCCCAAGCAGCGCACGCGCCTCGTCGATCGCCACCTTCGTCAGCTCTTTTCGCTCGAGGTTGATCCCCTCCAGGAGCGCGGCAAGCTCAGCAGCCTCAGCTGGATCATCGGTTGTCAGGAGGGCGAGGGCTGGCGCAGCGTCGCCGATGCGCCCTGCGGCGTTGATGCGCGGCGAAATCGTAAAGCCTGAGACTTCGGCGCGATACGGCGGTTCTGCCCCCGCCGCACGTAAGAGCGCAGCGATGCCGACAGGCATCGTGCCCGCACCATTCATCACCTTCAACGCCGATCGCACAATGACCCGAAACTCATTCGCTACGGGGACCATGTCGGCGATGCCACCAACCATGGCGAGGACGGAGAGCTCTGCCAAGAGCTCGCGCCGTTGCGGGTGATCGGCCAGGAGCCCCTGTGCGATTTTGAATGCGAGGCCACTCCCAGCCAGGTTGGGGAATGGATAGATAGAATCCGGTCGATTTGGATTCACCAGCCAGGCCGCTTGCGCCGGTTCCGGTGGCACGGCGTGGTGATCGATGATTCCAACAAGAATGCCCACCTCGAGCGCCTCGGCGACGCGCGCACGATCGGCGGTTCCACAGTCGACAGCAAGGATCAGCTCAACACCATCTTCGAGTGCGGCCGCGATCGCCCCCTCGGGGATACCGTGTCCATCACCATCGCGTTGTGGGATATACCCCTCGGCAATCGCCCCAATGGCGCGGAGCGCTCGAATCATGATTGCTGCCCCTGTGAGGCCGTCGGCGTCAAAGTCGCCAACCACGAGCACGGGCTCTCCCTCTTCGCCTGCCGCACGAAGACGGGCAATGAGGCCGGTGGCATCAGGGAGTAGGTGTGGATCGTGCAGGGTGCGATCGTTGCGATCCAAGAATTGGCGGGCATCCACGGGGTTGGCGAGGCCACGGCTGTGCAGGAGTGTCGCGAGCGAGAGGTGCCGCCCCTTGGGGATCAGCAGATCGGTGAAGAGCTGCAGGAGCTCCGGGCTCGCCTGAATTTCGCCGCTTGCTGCGGGATGAAGGGCAACGACTGGCTCAAGGCGCCAGGCCCGCGCTGGCACGCTACGCCGTGCGGGTTCGAGCCGCTGCAGCCTTGCGCGCCTGTGCGCGCTCCTCCCACCAAACTAGCAGTGGGCTGGCGTTGAAGATCGAGGAGTAGGTGCCGGAGAGGATCCCGATGAAGAGTGCCAACACGAAGGTGCGCACGGAGCCTCCGGCGAACACGAGCAGGGTGAGCAGGGTGATGAGTACCGTTGCCGTGGTATTGAACGAACGACCCAACGTCTGCACGATGGAGTGATTGACGATATCGCCGAATGGCGCGCCTGCGTGGCGGACAAGGTTCTCACGAATTCGGTCAAACACCACGATCGTGTCGTGCACCGAGAAGCCGATGATGGTCAACATTGCCGTGACGAAGAGGGCATCGATCTCGATTCCCGCGACGGTGCCTGCGATCGCAAAGAATCCGATGGTCACAATCACGTCGTGCAGGAGGGCGGTAAGGGCGGCCAGTCCGAACCGAAGGTTGCGGAAGCGGTAGGTCATCCAGAGCAAGATGCCGATTGAACCGAGCACGACGAGCAGGAGTGCCTGCTGCGTCAAGTCTTGGCTGATCACGGGGCCGACCGTGGAGACCGAGCCCTCCTCGGCAATAGGCCCGATGGCCGCGACGACCGCCGAGCGGATCTTCTGGAGCTCTGCCCCAGCATCCGTAATCTGATCCTGGCCAACCTGCAGGTCGAGGGGCTTTGTTCGCACAATAAGGAAGCCTGTTCCAGCCTCGGTAACCGTCGCCTCTTCGTGGCCAGCACTCGCAACCGCCGCCTGCACTACCAGCGGATCGGCAGGAGTCTCTGGTCGGAACTCCCAGATGGTGCCACCGGTGTAGTCAATCGAGAACTTCAGGCCAACTGCGCCGCCCGAGATTGGAGTTGCCAGCGTAAAGAGCAGACCTGGAACCGTGATGAGCAGCGAAAAGAGGAAAAACCAGCGCTTGCGCGCGATGATCTTATCCATGGATGACCCCCCGATCGAGAGCGTCAAGGTCGCCCTTCGCCGTGCCGTAAAGATATGGCGAAGAGAAGCGCTTCTGTGCAATAACGGTTCGAAGGATCAGGCGCGTCACGGTCACCGCGGTGAAGAGTGAGCAGAGCACACCGATGATGAGCACAAGCGCGAAGCCCTTGATCGTTGATGAGCCGAAATAGAAGAGGATGAACGCGGTAATCAGGCTAGAGACGTTGGAGTCGAGGATCGAATTCCACGCGCGACTGAAGCCTGCCTCTACGGCCGGGGCGATCCCCTTCCCAATGCGCAGCTCCTCTTTCGTGCGCTCAAAGATCAGGATGTTCGCATCTACCGCCATACCGATCGAGAGCACGAAGCCAGCAATGCCGGCAAGGGTGAGCGTGACAGGGACGAGGCGGAAGATCGCCAAGACGATGATCACGTAGAAGAGGAGGGCGATATTGGCCACGGCGCCCGCGAGGCGGTAGTGCAGCAACATGAAGAGGAAGACGAGCAGGATGCCCACCGCGCCAGCGAACAGCGCCTGACCCAAGAAGGCCGCGCCAAGCGTCGCTTTCACGTCGGTGACCCCAATCTCTGCGATCGGAAATGGAAGGGAGCCGAATTTCAGGATCGTGACAAGGTTGGCCGCGTCATCCGCCGCAAATCCGCTTGCACCGCCGCCCGAAATCTGCGCCTCGCCCCCAGTGATGGCGCTCTGGATATACGGAGCCGATTTAACGGCACCATCGAGGACGATCGCAAAGTACGAGCCGATGTTCGCCTTCGTCCATGTTGCAAACAGATCTGCACCAACCGACTTCAGCTTGAATGAGACGACTCGCCGACCCGATTGGTCGATCTGCACCGCTGATGAATCGATTTGATCGCCGGAGAAGAGCGCCTTGAGGGTGGCGTCGCTGAGCGTTTCGCCCTCGGTTGGAACTGGCTTGACGCCGGTGTGTGGCTGACCCGTTGCCGCATCGAAATAGCCGTAGACATCACGCGGCAGCGGCACAAGGTCGAGGCGACCGGTGGTGCCCAGGAGGGCGCGGATGGAATCAGGGTTGGTGACGCCAGGCAGCTCGACCACGATGCGGTCGGTCCCCTGCGTTTGCACGAGCGGCTCCGAAACGCCGGTGCTGTTCACGCGGCGCTCGATGATGTCTCGAATAGTGGCAAGGTCCGCGGCGGTTGCGCTGACGCCGTCGACAGGTTGCACCTGATACTCAACGCGGAGGCCCCCTCGAAGGTCGAGGCCAAGCTTCGTCTCGATTGGGCGGGTACCACCCGCCGTTCCACTCGCGGGGAGGCTTAGATTCGGGAGTAGGTCAATTGCCAGCGCCAGAAGGGCTGTAGCCAGAATCAGGTACGGGGTGTACTTACGCATTGCTGACAATCCTAGCAGGGGCGCCCGTCAAACCCGTTCAGCCGCGATCTGCGCCAAGGGCCGCCAGGATCCGTGCGGCGAGAGCGTGATCTACGCCTGGCACCGCGACGAGCGACTCAACGGGTGCCGCGGCAATCCCCGCGGCTGATCCGAACGTTCGCAGTAGAGCCTTTCGTTTCGTTGGCCCGAGGCCGCGGATCCCGTCAAGGCGACTTGCGGTCGCCGCCCGACTGCGCAGCGTGCGGTGATACCCGATTGCGAACCGATGCGCCTCGTCGCGCAAACGCTGCAGAAGGCGCAGCCCTGGATCGGTCGCAGGGAGCAGAATTGGCGCGGTGGCGTCACGCGGCCAGAGCTCTTCGCGCTCCTTGGCGAGACCCACGAGCGGGATCGTTAAACCGGCGGCGTCCAGCACCGCCGCAGCAGCCGACACCTGGCCACGGCCACCATCGATCACGAGCAGGTCTGGCAGGCTCCAGGCGCGCGACTCCGCCTCACCGCTCCGTTTCGCACCATCGTTTGCCGAACGAGCAAAGCGGCGGGTAAGCGCTTCGGCATGCGCGGCGAAATCATCTTGCCCCGTTACCCCCTTGATACGGAAGCGACGGTACTCCTTCGGCGCGAGCTGCCCCTCTTGGGCAACGGTGAGTGAAGAGACCGTGAAGGCCCCTTGTATCGTGCTGACGTCGACGCACTCAATTCGCGTCGGTGAGGCGTCCAGGTTGAGCGCGACGGACAGCGCTGAGAGCGCAGCATCGGCTCGCTCACGATCAGCGTCCTCTTCCGCCTCGCGGCGGATGAGCCACTCCTCGGCATTCCGTTCCGCTAAGCGCACGATACGCGCGCGATCGCCACGCTGTGGCACGCGCATCTCAACGCGACCCTCACGTCGCGCCGAGAGGAACTCCAAGAGCTCTCTGTCGGGCACCTCAACAGCAGTTGCGATTGAGGGCGGAATCTCCCCCGCACGGGCGTAATAGCTCGCGGCAAAGCCAGCAAGCAACTCAACGTCGCCCGAATCGCCAGCGTCGACCCGATGCACATCGCGGCCGACGAGGGCTGAGTCACGAATCTGGAAACAAGCGATGGCTACGTGGCGCCCATGACGCGCGATCCCGAGGACGTCTTCATCGGCTCGCCCCGAGGTTGGTACCTTCTGCTCGTCAAGCGTCGTTTCGAGTGAGAGCACCGCATCGCGAATACGTGCGGCATCCTCGAATGCCTCGCGCTCAGCGGCACCCTCCATACGAGTGGTAAGCATGGTGATTGCGGCGCGAGAGCGCCCCCCGAGAAATAGTTGCACTCCGTCGATCTCTCGCTGGTAGTCGGCAACCGGAATGTTGCCAAGGCAGGGGCCCTGACACCGCTTGAGATCGAAGAGGAGGCAGGGGCGTTCAAGTGCGCGCTCCATCGGCTTGATCGCAATCTCGCAGGTCCGAAATTGAAAGAGGCGCTTGATCGCCTCCATGGCTGCGTTCACTGATCCTGGAGTGGTGTACGGGCCAAAGTAACGTGAGCCGTCGCGCACAAGGCGGCGGGTACGTTCGATGCGTGGGTATGGATCGGCAGTGACGCGAATGTAGGGGTAGCTGCGATCGTCGCGCAGCCGGATGTTGTACTTGGGTAGGTGCCTCCGCACCAGCGTCGCCTCGAGAAGGAGCGCCTCCTTCGGTGAGTCGGTAACCGTCCAGTCCAGCGTCGCAACTTCGGCAATGGCATCGCGAATGCGGTGTGCGCCTGGCTCCCCACCCGCCTGCCAGTAGCTGCGAACCCGCTGCGTGAGGTGCGTCGCCTTTCCGACATAGATGATCTTTCCTGCGTTGTCCGAGAGGAGATAGACGCCGGGCGCGTCGGGGAGGACCTTGAGCGCCGCCGCAATCGCGTCGGGAACGATCGGCGCCGGGAGCCGCTCAGACGCCATCACGTGCCCCTGTGCGCCCGCGCAGCGCATCGCGGCGATTCAAGATGCGAAGGATCTCGTCGAGTGCTTCGCGAAGCTCGGTCACCGCTTCACCCGAGGCGATATCGGCGAGACCATCTCCCGGCCCAAGAGCGGCGCGCACGGCAACAACACCCTTTCGCAGCGCTGCTCCGTGGGCATCGCGAAGCTGCGTCGTCCAGGCGCGGTAGGGCAAGAATCTGGCGCGGGCTCGCTCGTCAACGAGTTCATCAAGGATCCGCTCGAGCAGTTGGGCTGCGCGGAGCCCGGCCTGATCGAGCGATGGATCGGCGTGGCGAGGGAGGTGGGGCTCAGCCATCGCTACTCCAGCGAGTGAATCGGCTCGCCCTTCAGCGCAAGGGCGAGATAGCGACCGGTGTGGCTGCGCTTCACCTTTGCGACCGCCTCAGGTGTCCCCTCCGCAATGAGTTCACCGCCGCGGCTCCCGCCATCGGGACCAAGGTCGATCACCCAATCCGCGGTCTTGATCACATCAAGGTTGTGTTCAATCACGATGACGCTATTACCGCCGTCAACGAGGCGATGCAGCACATGCAGCAGCCGATCGACGTCGGCAAAATGCAACCCCGTAGTCGGCTCGTCGAGGATGTACATCGTGCGTCCAGTGGAGCGACGAGCGAGTTCAGTGGCGAGCTTGATGCGCTGCGCTTCACCACCCGAGAGGGTCGTTGCCGCCTGCCCGAGGCGCAGATAGCCGAGGCCAACTTCACTCAACGTCTTCAGCCGATTGCGAATCGCTGGCACCGCAGAGAAGCGCTCCAGTGCATCTTCTACCTGAAGCTCCAGGACATCGGCGATCGTCATCCCCTTCCAGGTCACCTCGAGCGCCTCGCGGTTGTAGCGCTTCCCCTGGCAGGTTTCACAGGGCACATAGACATCGGGGAGGAACTGCATCTC
>Ga0209829_10002624_pt1 | contig 13546 bp, 10 predicted proteins | sample C_140205_EF_Meta_FD_187311 | JGI IMG/M metagenome (GOLD analysis project Ga0209829, IMG submission 187311) | Freshwater microbial communities from Lake Croche, Canada to study carbon cycling - C_140205_EF_MetaG (SPAdes) (version 2) | ecosystem: Environmental > Aquatic > Freshwater > Lake...
AGCTCGTCGGCAGTCATCTGGTGCATCCGCTTGGAAAAACTGCGGTAGCGCCGCTGCAGTTTCTCCTTCGCCTCCTCAAGGGGGGTCTTCTCCATTTTTTGTACGAGCAGGTCATATTTGATCCGGCGGCGCCAGTTATCGACTGCCTCGGCCTCACTGGCGGCCCACTTCGTATCGTCGCGGTCGATCACGATCGACTCATCCTTGGTGAAATCCTGCTCTTCGGCCAGCAACCGCTCAATGAGCGGCAGCCGGGAATCGACCCGCTGGAGAAACCGGTTGAGAACCTCGTAGGAGAAGCTGACGTCTCCCCGCTTGACGAGGTCGTCGAGCGAATCCCGCTTCTGCAGAAATCCGTCGATGTCGCTCTGCAGGAAGTAGATTTTCATCGGATCGAGCGATTCGAGAAAAATCCCAAACCACCGGCGGGCGATCTCATCGTCGATGGGGTGGCGAGTGAAATGTTCCCGTTCCAGATAGCTGCGCACTGCCAGCGTGATCTGGCGGTCGTTGGGGCCCGGCTTCGCGACCTGTCCAGCGGCCTGAAGCGCCTGCGGCGGTTCCTCGGCCCGGACCTCACCAGCCCCCGGGCCAAGCAGCGACCATTGGATCAGCCCGGCGAGCAGGCCACCGGCCAGCAAGCACCACACACACCACACTCTGCCGTGCGCCCGAACGTTGACAGCTCTTCGGAAATTCACGCTCAACTCCTTCACTGGCCAAAGCTTCCATTGCCCTGACAGGCTGTCGACAAACAGCCTGCCCAATCGCACCGGGCAGTCGCGGGCACGCCGCGCCCGCCATCCCAAGAGATCGTGCACCTGAAACCAGATTCCGGATGCCTTTCCCCACTCGTGGCTCTCCGGCATTGTGACACCCCGAGCGATTTCTGGCGAGATGATCTTCTCCCGTGAAAAACACCCGACAAACGCCCGATTCAGGGCGTTTTGATTGGCTCAGACTGCCGGCACGATTTTTTCCCATTCGGCAACCGGGCGCCGGCCGGGATCGGCCGGCCAAACACCGACAGCGCCCGCTCCAACAACGCCTGCGCCACGCGTTGGTCCGGCCCAAGACGTTCTACCGCCACCCATTCGATATGGGGATAGAGCGACCGACCACGCGCTATGGCAGCCTGCACCTGCTCTTCTACGTGCCCCCGGAACAAAAGGTGCGGTTGCACCAGCACACGCCGCACGGGCACCGCGGGAGCTGCGCTTCCTCCCTGCCCCTCCGCGGCGGCCACGATCGCCTCCGCAAGCTTTGGTCGCGCAGCGGCGACGAACCCCAGTTCCACCCGCCCGGGGCGCTTCTGGCCGGCCAGCGTGACGGCTGTAAACTGCTGCAACTGCGGATGAGCCGAGGGATCGCTGGAACCCCGTCCCACCATCACCAGGACTGTGGCCTCAGCCGGGACGGCAGGCAGCGGGGCCACCGCCTCCTCCCTCCTCAGCCGGGAGAGTTCCACGATCAGCCTGTGGCAGCCCAAAGCCTCCGCCCGAGAGACTCTCAGCCCCGCCTCCCGCGCCCCTTCCCGCAGTGCCTCCGGCACATCCTGGCGGGCATGTCCGGCAGTGAACATCAGCAGCGGTGCAGAGACCACCTCGACGCATCCCCGGGCAGAGAGTTTCTCCAGGGACTCGCCAATGGACGGCCCGATCACCTCCAGAAAGCCCAGCTCCACCGGCACCTCCGGCACAAGCTCTGCCATGCGGCGAGCGATCGAGCGGGTCTCCTCCGCACCGACGGGATCGGCGGTGCCGTGGCCCACCACCAGAATCCCTCGTTTCTGCCGGGAGAATGGAACAACAGAAGACAAAGCAGCAGGCATCGGAACCCTCTGGGAATGTCGCCGAACAGAGCGTGCAGGGGGCCGGATGATCGGCAGATCAGGAGAAACGTTTTCCACGGAGAGTGAGCGTCGCCACCACCAGAAGCGTAGCCACCGCCGCCACGAAGGGAAGCGTGCGCGAGGGATGGAGGGTGAAGAGCACCGAGCCGAGAAAGGGCCCCAGAATGCGCCCCAGCGAGGCAAACGACTGGTTCACCCCGAGCACTTCCCCCTGCCGCTGCGGGTCGGCATGCTTGGAGATGAGCGATGAAACCGACGGATTGACAAAGGCAAACCCCCACACTGCCAGGGCTGCAGAGAGATAAAATCCGACCCGCAGGCTCGCCGGCACCAGCTCGGTTCCGCGCCCGGCATACACCAGCCAGGCATCGAGCCCCACTCCGCCCAGCCCGAGAATCATCAAGCCCAATCCGCAGGCCAACAGCTTCGACTCCGGCCACCGCTTCGCCAGCGGTCGGTACATCCCGCCAGCCACCATCAGCATGGCACCGATGCCAGCGAACACCAGAAAGTTGTCGTTGTCGGTCATGCCAAACGCCTCCTGCGTGAACCGGGCGAGCGTGGCCTCGAAATTCGCAAAGGCAAAGATCGACAGAAAGTAGGTGAGCACAAGTGCCCCCACCGCCGGCAGCGCCAGCACCCGCGTGGTGCGACCGAGGCTGAAAAACTCTTTGGCCGCCTTGTTGTCGGGGTTGCGCGTTTCGCGAAACACACTGAAGGCAAACACGAGGGCCACCAGCGACAGGCACGAGGCCAGCAGGCCCACCGCGTAGGGCTTGTCGTTGAACAGCGCCATGCCGAAGTAGGCGATCAGCGGACCGAGCGTGAATCCGGCCCCGAAGGCGATGCCGATGAGGGCCATGCCGCGGGCTCTGTTTTCCGGAGTCGTGCAGTCGGCAATGACCGCCGCGGCCGTACCGACACTCGCCCCGGCGATCCCGGCACCGATGCGCGACAGGAGCATCAGGCCCAGAGCCGTGCGGGCCATCTCCGGGGGAAACGTGACCGCAAAGCCATACAGCGCATAAAACACCACCGAGCCGAGCAGGCTCAGCAGGAGCATTGGCCGCCGCCCCACGCGATCCGACCAGCGTCCCCACATCGGACTGAAGAGAAATTGCATGAGCGAGAAGACCGAAAACAGAATGCCGATGACGATTCCTCCGACCAGCCCCGACACCCCCAGGGCCGTGAGGTAGGTCTCCGCCTGCCGCGGCATCACCGGCAAAACGATGCCGAAGCCGAGCAGATCGATGAACACGGTGAGGAAAATCACCAGCAGCGTGCCTTTGGCCGGCTGGGCGGGCGGGCTGGGCGGGGCGGTAACCGACGGAACGGGGAGGGAGTGGGCCATGCTTGTTCTGCGCGGGGAAGAGGGGCTGGGAATTGGGGGGCGGGCGTGCAATCGACCCATTCTAGGGGACCGGATCCGCCGGGCCTGTTAAGCTTCTCTCACTATGAGCGCCGCTCCCGCGAACGAACACCGGCACCCACCAGCAGAGGTCTTGAGCGTGTCGGAGGTGACCGGCCGCGTCAAGGAGAGCCTCGAGACTCGCTTTTCCGACGTCTGGATTTCGGGCGAGGTGACCAACCTCGTACGGGCTGGCTCAGGCCACATCTACCTCTCGCTCAAGGACGATTCGGCGCTGCTGCGAGGAGTCGTCTGGCGCGGCTCTGTTCCCCTGCTGGCCATTGAGCCAGCCGATGGGATGGAGGTGGTGTGCCACGGCCGGCTGGAGGTGTATGCCCCCCGGGGAACGTATCAGCTCACGATCGACCGGCTCCATTCGGTGGGCACAGGCGCCCTGGAAGCGCGGCTGCGACAGCTGCACCAGCAACTCGACCGGGAGGGCCTGTTCGCTCCGGCACGAAAACGTCCGTTGCCGGTCTACCCCCGGCGCATTGCGGTGGTCACCAGCCCGACCGGCGCCGCCATCGCCGATTTCCTCCAGACGGTCCAGGCCCGCTGGCGCTCCTGCGAGGTGATCGTGGTGCCATCGCGCGTGCAGGGGGCGGGGGCCAGCGCTGAACTGGCAGCCGCCATTCAGCGCGCCGGCCGGATCAGGCCTCCCGTCGATGCCATCGCCCTGATCCGCGGCGGCGGGAGTCTGGAAGATCTGTGGGCCTTCAATGAGGAGGCGGTGGTGCGGGCAGTGGCCGCCGCGCCGATCCCGGTGGTTTCAGGCGTCGGCCACGAAATCGACATCTCGCTGTGCGATCTGGCCGCCGACCAGCGCGCCCTCACCCCCACCGACGCCGCCGTGCGTCTGGTGCCCGACAGCGTGCAGTTGGCAGCAGCCGTCGTCACGCTCGGCAGCCGCCTGCGGACGGGCTTGGTCCGGCGCATCAGCCAGGCCCGGCAAGGCTTGCAGCGGTGCGCTACGGCCCGCATCCTCTCCGATCCGCTGTGCCTGCTGCGCGATCGGCAGAACCGGCTGACCACCCTGGCGGCGCGACTCACGCGCACGACCACCATGCTCCTGGATCGCTCGCAGGAACGCCTGCGGGCGGCTGTGGGGAGACTGGAGGCCGGCAGCCCGCTCCACCTGCTCGCCCGAGGCTACTCAGTGACCTGGCTGGCCCCCGCCACGCCGGAGGCCTCCGAGGAGGAACTGACTGCCGGACCCGCGCTGCGATCAGCGGCGGAAGCATCTCCGGGGGGAACGCTCATCACCCAACTCGCCACCGGCCGCATCTGGAGCCGGATAGAAAGGATCTCATCCTCATGAGTATCAATCGCGATGAACAGCCGGGCAGTCGGGCTCGCGCGAGAAAAGTGTCCGCGTCACAACCGTCATCCGCGGCACCACCCCCCGCCCCCGCAGAGTCAAGCCAAGCCCCCTCATTTGAAGCTGGTCTGGCGCATCTGGGAGATCTGGTCGCCCAGCTGGAAGGAGGCGGCCTGGGGCTCTCGGAATCGATCGCCGCCTACGAACAGGGGGTGTCGCTGCTGCGTCAGCTCCATGCCACGCTGGAAACCGCGGAACAGAAGGTGAATCTCCTGACCGGCGTCGCCGCTGATGGCACGCCGGCACTTGAGCCCTGGCCTTTGGCAGACGCCGAGAGCCGCACCGCGCCCGGCGCCGGTTTGTCCGCCGCTGCCCGCGGCGCAACGAACCGTGCGAAACGCCTCCCCGGGATGGACGACGCTTCCGGCGCGGTCTAAACTTCGAAACCGGCTTCTGCGGGACATCCTTCGGGAGCATGACACGTCGCAGAGGGTTCGGCACACGACCATCAGGCAAAGCATGGCTGCCGCCACCATCTCGATCGAACGCTCACTGGATCAGGTCAGGGCCTTCATCGATCCGCTGCTCGCCGAGTCGCTGCACCTTTCTGCGGAGGCAGCACCCCGCCTGCTGGCCGCCATGCGGCACTCCCTGCTGGCACCGGGCAAACGGCTCCGGCCGGCACTGGTGCTGTGGGCCGCCGAAGCGGCGGCGGCAGAGGCATTCGAAGACCATGGAACAGCCGCCGACGCTGCGCGGCGCGACCGCCTCTGGCGGGCAGCAGCTCCGGCAGCAGTGGCCGTGGAAATGATCCACGCCTACTCATTGGTGCACGACGACCTGCCCGCGATGGATGACGACGATCTCAGACGCGGTCTCCCCACCTGCCATCGTGCCTTCGACGAGGCCACCGCGATTCTCTGCGGCGATGCCTTGCAGGCGCTGGCCTTTGAAACCCTTGCCGCCGGCATGCCGACGGCGGCGGCAGCCCGCGGCTGCCTGGTGCTCGCCCGGGCTGCGGGGGCCGAGGCTCTGGTGGGCGGACAGACCGACGACTTGGCCGCGGAGCGCGGCTGGCTGGAGGTTCAGGCTCCGCAGACCGAGGCGACGCACATCGCCTGGATGGAACGCATCCATCGCCGCAAGACAGGCGCCCTATTCCATGCCGCGCTGGAACTCGGGGGATTGTCGGTGGGGGCCTCCGCAGACCGCCTGCAGCGACTGGCGGCCTATGGGGGGGCATTCGGGCTGGCATTTCAGATTGCCGATGACATCCTCGATGCCACCGGCACGGAGATCGCCATGGGTAAAAAAGTCGGTAAGGATGCGGGCCGGGGGAAGCTCACGTTCCCGACCGTTCTCGGCATGGAGCGGAGCGGCCAGCGGGCCTCCGCACTGGCTGCCGAGGCGGTGGCGGCCCTGGAAGGTATGGGTGATACCGCGGAATCGCTGCGGCATCTGGCATGTTGGATCGTTGCCCGCGACCATTAGGTAGGTATTCGGTGGATTTGGCGTAGATTCCTCAGGCGGTGGTTGGCCGGCATGTCGCACAGCAGGCTAGGGCGCCGCTGTGAAGTGGCCCATACGGTGTTCAGCACACAAGAAGTTTCCCACAGGTAAGCGCACAGGGCGTTCCGCATATGGCCGAAATCCTCCCCTCCATTCTCTCGCCGGCAGACCTCCGCGGGCTTTCCCCAGAGCAACTGGAGCAATTGGCCGCCGAAATGCGGCGGTCTCTCTGTGAAGTGGCTGCTACCCGCACCGCCCACTTTGCCTCCAACCTGGGAGTGGTGGAACTCTGCTTGGCCCTGCACCGCGTTTTTGATTTCAGCCGCGACAGACTCATCTGGGACACTGGGCATCAGATCTATCCCCATAAGCTGATCACCGGTCGGTTCGCCCGCTTCGGAACGATTCGGACCAAGGGCGGCCTGATGGGATACCCCAATCCTGAAGAAAGCCCCTACGACCTCTTCATGACCGGCCATGCCGGCTCGAGCGTTTCGACGGCACTCGGACTGGCCAGTGGCGACGATCTCTGCGGGCATGGCGACCGCCGGTCGGTGGCTGTCATTGGTGATGGCGCTCTGCCCTCCGGGATTGTGTTCGAGGCGCTCAACAACGCCGGCTTCCTCAAGAAGCGGCTGCTTGTGATTCTCAATGACAACCGGATGTCGATCTGCCCCCGGGTGGGAGCTTTGGCTGAATACCTCGACTGCATCCGCACCAACCCTTGGTACCGGGGCATCAAGCACCAGGCCGGAGAGATCATCAAGGGCGTGCCGATGGTGGGGGAATCGGTCGAGCGGATGCTGCTCAACGTGAAGGATTCGCTCAAAGCATCGCTCCACGGCGGCATGCTGTTTGAGGCGATGGGCGTGCGGTACTTCGGCCCTGTCGAAGGGCACTCCCTGCCCAACCTGATCCGCTACCTCGAATTGATCAAAGACGAGGAGGGCCCCGTGCTGCTGCACGTGCTCACCGAAAAGGGGCACGGCTTCAAACCGGCGGCGCAGGATCCCGTGTTCTTCCACACGCCGGCCCCCTTTGAGTGCGACGACGACGACTGCATCATTTCCATCAAAAAATCCTCCGCCAAAAACTACACCGACTCCGCCAGCGCCGCGATTGGGGATTGCCTGCGGCGCGACGACCGCGTTACGGTGCTGACCGCGGCGATGTGTCAGGGCAACAAACTGGAGCCGGTGCGCGAGGAGTTTCCCGACCGGTTCTTCGATGTGGGCATCTGCGAATCACATGCGGTGGCCTTCGCGGCCGGTCAGGCCAAGGCGGGGTGCCGTCCGATCGTCGATATTTACAGCACGTTCCTCCAGCGGTCCTTCGACCAGATCTTCCAGGAGGTCTGCCTGCAGAACCTGCCGGTGATCTTCATGCTCGACCGCGCCGGCCTCACCGGGCCCGATGGTCCGACGCACCACGGCTCATACGATCTGGGATACATGCGACTGTTTCCCCACATGGTCGTTCTCGCCCCGGGCGACGAACGCGACCTCGTGGCGATGCTCGACTGGGCACTCCAGCACGACGGCCCGGTGGCGATCCGCTATCCCAAGGCGGTGGTGGAGAACGTTCCCGGCGTTCGCCTGCCGATAGCGCTGGGCAAGGCCGAATCCCTCCGCCATGGTTCAGATGGCCTCGTGATCGCCTGTGGCACGCTGCTGGGAGCCGCTCAGGAGGCGGTGGACCGCCTGCGGGAGGAAGGGCTGGAGGTCGGATTGATCAACGCCCGGTTCGTGAAACCGCTCGACACAACGCTGCTGCTGGAGCGCATTGAAGCAGCCCCATGGGTCGTGACACTTGAAGAAAATGTGTTGCCAACCGGGTTTGGCAGTGCCGTTTTAGAGGCTGTGAACGACGCCTCGATCGTGAGCGGTCCCATCGTGCGACTGGGCCTGCCTGACCGTTTCGTGGAGCATGGAGAACGGGGCGAACTGCTGGCCGATCTGGGACTCGATGCCACGGGCATCGCCGCCACTTGCCGCACGCTGGCTGGCCGCAGGAAAGCCGCGGCAGTGCCTCCCGTTGCCGCGACCGCTGGCCGCTAGCCGCCCCGGGAAAGGTCGCTGCATGAATTCCTCTTCTCGCCTCCGCTCGCAGCAGCCTGTTCAGACGGCCCTGCATGTCGCCATTGTCGGGTCTGCCGTGCTGGCGGGCGTGGAGGCAGAAGCACAGCGCCTGGCAACGGTTCTGCGCAGCCGGGGCCATGCCGTGGCCACGTTCCTTGCCGCCCAAGCCGACTGGGACAGCGGTGGCATCCACGAGGCCCAGGCAGGGCCTGCCGGCCAGATCGATCTGGTGATTGTGTTGGGAGGGGATGGCACGATCCTGCGCACGGCCCGCTGGATGGGCTACCAGCAGGTGCCGGTTTTAGGCGTCAATCTCGGCACGCTCGGATTTCTGGCCGACTTCTCCCGCGGCGAGGTGGACGAGACGCTGGAGGAGATCTGCCAGGGGCGGTTTCGCCTCGTTGATCACCTGATGTTTGAATGCGATGTTCTGCGGGATGACCGGCTCATTCACCGCGAACTCGGCCTGAATGAAACCTCGGTGCACGCTGGCCCTCCGTTTTCGATAATCGAGATCCGTCTCCACGTGGATGGCGATCTGGCGACCACCTATCGCAGCGACGGGCTGATCGTGAGCACACCCGTTGGCTCCACGGCCTACAACCTCTCTGCTGGCGGACCGATCGTGCGCAAGGACATCGATGCCTTCATTTTTACCCCTTTGAATCCCCACACGCTCACGCATCGTACTGTGGTCGATTCCGTAGCCCGCGTCTACGACCTCATCGTCCCGCGGCCCAATGAAGGCTCGGCATGCGTTGTCGACGGCCGCGTGATCGCCCCGCTGCGGGCCAACGACCGGGTGCAGGTGCGGCGGGCCAGCCCCCGCTTCACGTTGGTGGAAACCCGCAATCACGGGTATTACAGAACGCTGCGGGAAAAACTGAAGTGGAGTGGAGGTCTGCGTGGCACCGGCCCGCAGGCCACGTCAGGAGGCCCTGAATGAGCGGAATTTCCTCTCTCCACAGATTGCCGCGATGGATGGCTGGGCTGGCACTGCTCGCCTGCTGTCCGGACCTGCGCTTGCCAGCCGAGGAGGCGGGCGTGCGGTTGGAATACCGCTTTCAGGCAGGGGAACGGCTCTCGATGGAAGTGGCCCATCGGGCCCTCACCGAAACCACCATCGCCGGCACCACGCAATCGACTGAAACGGCCACCGATTCGACCAAGCATTGGACCATAGTCTCTGTTGATCCAGAGGGACAAGCCACCATCGAGCACGCCGTGGACGACGTCACGATGATGTCGCGTTCCAGCGACCGCGGCCAGGTTCGGTGGAGCAGCGCCGGGGACGCGCCCCCTCCGCCCGGATACGAAGGAGTGCGGCAGAGCCTCGGGGTTCCGCTGGCGCGGTTGGTGATCGACCGCAGCGGCCGGGTGATCCAGCGGCGCGATCTGGTGCCCAGCCCCCCCTCGAATACAGGCGATCTGATGGTTGTGCCGCTTCCCGATGGCGCAGTGGCCGTGGGCGCCGAGTGGACCGTGCCGCAGGAGGTGGTGGTTGAGATTCCCAACGGGCCCCGCCGTGCGGTGCGCACGCGGTTGCGCTATCGGCTCGACGCGATCGAGGACAGCGTGGCCGTGATCGATGTCGACACGACCGTGCTGACCCCGCTGGACGATCCCCGCTTCGAGGCCCGCCTGCTGGAGCGGATCTGGAATGGCACGATTCGGTTCGACATTGCCAGCGGCCGCGTCATCAAACGCACCACGGGAATCGACCGCAGAGCCGTGGGCTTCAGCGGACCGGAGTCGAGCGTGCACTATAAAGCCAGCCTCGAAGAAACGCTGGTCACACCCACCGCCGACAGCCCTGCTCGCTGATCCGACGGCCGGGAGGTGCCCGCGGAAAGCCCTCAGCTCGCCCGCAGCACTTCCTCCACGCGGCGGATCGCTTCCTGCACATCCCACGTCGCATCGGCCAATACGATCCGCGTGCCTTGGGCCATCCACTCGCCAACCGCCTTGTGTGCGGAAATCACGGTCGAATGGCTGCGGCGGCCGAAGTAGGTGCCGATCTCCGCCAGCGCCGAGGGAGTGTGCTTGCGGGCTAAAAACATCGCCAACATGCGGGGATGGTTCACTTTTCTGGCACGGCAAGCAGACTGCAGACTGCCCTCTTCAATGCCAAATGCACTGCAGACAGCCCGCTCCACATCGGCCAGCCGGACGCTGCGTGCACTGGAACGCACGAGATCGGCCAACGCCTCCCGCGCCATGCCCAAAGAAACGGGCAGGCCCAGCATATGGCTGGTGGCCTCCAGACGGTTCACAGCACCGGCGAGTTCACGGGCGTGCCGCGTGATATGTGCCGCCACAAAGTCGATCACGTCCGTCGGCAGCATGAGTCCGCGCCGCTCGGCACATGCCGCCACGATGCCGCGGCGGACTTCTTCATCCGGCGGCAGGATCCGGGCATTCATGCCACCCCGCAGGCGTGCCAGCAGTTCGGCCCCCAATCCCTCCAGTGACTCCAATTCCCGGTCGCAGGCGAACACCATCTGCCTGCCCTGCCGGAGCAGATCGTCCACCGTATGCTGCAGTTCCACGAGCGTCGCCCGCTTTCCCACAAAAAACTGCAGATCGTCAATCACCAGCAGATGGGCACTGCGGCAGGCCCGCCGGAATCCGGGCAGGCCCCGGCGGCCATGCAGAGCATCGAGAAAATTGGTGGTGAACTGCTCGGCAGAGAGAAAGAGCGTGTTCATGCCGGGATGCACTTCACGCGAGCGGCTGCAGATGCCCTCCAGCAGATGTGTCTTTCCCACTCCGCTGGGACCATGCAGCACCAGCGGCGACATTTCTCCCGGCCGGTTGGCCACCAGTTCACCCGCGGCGAAGGCCATGCGGTTGCTCGGGCCCACACAAAAGGAGTCGAGCCGAGGAGCCACGCGCTTGCCCAGCGGACCGGCCGGTCCGCGCAGCGTCTCCTCACCACCGGGCGATGCCTGCCGCGGGCCGCTGGCCCGCTGAGCCTCGGCACTCCCCGCAGCTATGCCCCTCGCTGAGGGACGCGTGGGGCTTGTGGGCGGAGCCGTTGCCGGGCCTGCCGACGCGCGATTTTCAGCCTCGATTTCCGGCATCTCAGGCCGGGCCGGAACGTCTCCACCGAGCGGCGGAGAGTTTGCCTGCCAGAGCACCCGAACCGCCTTCCCGCAGACCGCGCCCGCCGCGGCCTCGAAGTCTTTGCGAAACATCTTGCAGAGCCACTCGTGGGCCCCATCGCTCCCCACGGTGATCATCACGCCGGTGATCCCGTTCTCCGTCGGCAGCACGTCGACCCGCGCTGCATCACCAAACCACACCGCATACCGAGCCGGCCCGATCCGGGCACGAAATGCTTCGCACACCCGCCGGGATGTCTCGGCCTGATCCTTGGCTGTGAGAACCTGCGGGGTCTGTTCAACCACTTCTGGCTCAACCACTTTTGGCTTCCGCGCCCGGGCTGGCTGCGCAGCGTCGGCGGACGCTCCGGAATCCCGTGGTTTGCCCCCCCCCCTGCCGCCCTGCAGCAAGCGGTGGCTGGGCTTTGCTCGCGGCTTGTTGAGTGAGTGTTCTGCATCCATCCTTAGACGCCTTTCGTGGACTTCCGGGGCGCGAGTATAGGGGCGTCGAACCTGCTGTCAAACCATGACAGCAAACCCTGCTAGCTGGTCGATGAAAACCTTTTTTTGCGACCGCCCGCAGAGGCTCGGTTGGCCTGCGGATCAACCGCGCGCTGGCAGCGCAGCTGATCAACCGTGAAAAAAGATCGGTTGAGCCATCATCCGCGCCATGCAGCATTGATTTCCGCCTTTTTTCCACAGCGTTTGCCTCCAGCGGCAAACTCGTTGCCACGCCCACCGAAAAAAACATGCCCCCGCTCGGCCCCTGGACAGGCTGAGTGAAAAATCGCTCCATGCCCTATACTTCGTTCAACGCTCGAGGTTGGGCCGCGGAGCACATCTTCCGTGGTGGAGATCTTCTGCCGCTCTCCGCTCGATCGCTCCCGGGAACAACTCGCACCTCCTCCGCTGCCGGCGGACGGACTGAAAACCTTGGAATCGCAGAGGCTTGCGTGACCCCAGCGTGGAAAAACCAGAGAGCGGAGCGGAGGGTGGCGCCGTGCATAAGCGCTGCGTTGCTGGTTGGTGCGCTGGCGGTGGGAGTGCCCACGAGAGCTGGCGCCGAGGCTCCTCTCGCCCCCTTCGCGCCGAGCGAACTCTCGATCGGCGCGCCGTTGCCACTCCCCGGGGCACCCCGCCCAAACTCCGCCGCGACTGGCCCCCTTGAGCCCCGCCCCTCTCCGCTGCGGTCGGTGCCTCCTCCCCCTTTAGCCCCGCCAGCCACACCAGCGCCGCTGGTGGGCAGGCCTCCAGCCCGGCTGCCAGAGACCGGCTGGCTCGGCTGCGTGGCCGATGATTCGCTGAATCCGGGGAGGCTGACGGTTGTCGAAGTTTCTCCCCAAGGTCCGGCTGCCTTGGCGGGCATCCAGCCCCGCGATACGCTCTTGGCGATTGACGGCGCTGCGTTGAAAAATGCTGATGGCTGGGCCGCCACGCTGGCGGCCATCTCCCCGGGGAAAACGGTGCGCATTGCCATTGGCAGACCGCTCGGCGGCCCGGGGTCCCCGGAGCGGATCGAGGAGGTGGTGGTGACCGCCACTGCCCGCCCACCGCGGCCGGAGGCAGCGCAATGGCAGGCCTCCACCAAAACCACCGCCGCCACTGCGGCGCCAGAGTCTCCCGCGGCTTTCGTTCCACCCCCGCCCTCCCCCTCGCCTCTACCCCGCCCCGGAGTGCCGGCCCAACCGCTTCACGGCGACAGCCGACGCAGCGCCGAGGAGAGGGTTGCCGCGGCCCAACCCGTCTCGGCGCTCGCCGCCGCTCCCTCTCCGGGGCGTTTGGCATTGGGAGTGCGCACGCTCCCGGTAGATGCCGAGATTCAATCCCGCTACCGGCTGCCAGAACCGGCCGGCGCATGGGTGCTGGGAGTCGTGCACACCCTCCCTGCCTCCATCGCCGGAATCCCTCCGGGCGCTGTGATTGTGGCGCTGGATCACCAGCCGGTGCGTTCGCCAGAGGAATTAACGCGTCTGGTCGCCGGCGCTCCGGTAGGCAGGGCCGTGAGAATTGAGTATGTGCTGTCAGGGGGTGTTCAGCGGCACGCAGAAGTGGAACTCAAACCGCTGGATGCGCCGCTGCAGCAGGCGTTGATGCCACGGTAAGGCTCTCCGGTCGTTGGAGCGACGGTTTGGCAGAGCGGTTGGAGGCGCAGGGATCGGCGAACTCTTGAAGAGCATCGGGCCGCTGCGGCCTGTTCAGGCCGCCACTGTGTCGCGCGTTTTGCCTGCCGCTGCCACACCGCAGCGCTGGAGTTCCTCATCCAGCGGCACGCCA
>Ga0209829_10002626_pt1 | contig 13544 bp, 12 predicted proteins | sample C_140205_EF_Meta_FD_187311 | JGI IMG/M metagenome (GOLD analysis project Ga0209829, IMG submission 187311) | Freshwater microbial communities from Lake Croche, Canada to study carbon cycling - C_140205_EF_MetaG (SPAdes) (version 2) | ecosystem: Environmental > Aquatic > Freshwater > Lake...
CTCAAATTGGGCGGTACGACGGGAATTAATCTCATCGAATTCGGAAATCAGTACGGCTAGCGACCGACCGCGTCGCGCATCGACCCCAACCTCAGTGACCCGACCTGAACGCCCAAGAGGAGCAAGCGAGTCCCAGTTCGGCTCATGTTGCATTGGCGGGTCACCTGCCATGAGGCACTCAATATCGATGATGTGGGCAAAGACGTCCTGCACCTTCCAGGCGGAACACCCGGTTTCTAGTTCGAGTTGTTCGGGAGTAAGTGCCGCCATCAACTCTCGCACGGCAGCATTGCCAGACTGCCAAGCATTGAAGAGTTCGTCAAAGGAGGTAGGCGTAGTCATGTGAGCAGAATAGTCAGAAAATTAGGTGAGGTCTTAGGCTCAATATATGCCGGTATGTATAGCGTTGATCCAACTTGAGGTAGACGACCGCGAAAATATTGAGGCACGCGAACGTCGCGTGCTCAAAATGATCGATTCAGCAGCATTGCAGGCTGATGTGGTGGTGCTTCCAGAACTTTGGCATGTGGGCGCATTTAATTATTCTGCAGCGCACGAACACTGCGAATTGATCAGTGGGCAGCTCGTCGCCGCACTGCGCGATTCAGCAATGAGAAATGGCATCTGGTTACACGCTGGATCCTTTGCTGAACGCACTGAGCAAGGCGAGATTTTTAACACCAGTGTTGTATTTGATCCCAATGGCGAGCTCATTGCTCAATACCGAAAGATCCACCTCTTCGGTTTTGGGAAGGGTGAAAGTGCAGTCTTTTCGCACGGGGAAGCAATTTGCGTTGCTGAGACGATCCTTGGCGACACTGGCCTTGCGACCTGTTACGACTTACGGTTTCCAGAGGTATTTCGTCTGCTCACGGAACGTGGCGCAACGTGCGTAGTTGTTGCTTCGGGCTGGCCATTAGCGCGAATAGCTGCATGGGACGTCTTAGTGCGAGCGCGAGCCATTGAAAATCAAACATGGATTTTGGCTTGTAACGAAGTCGGATCCCAAGGTGAAGTGGTTCTTGGAGGTCACTCACAGATTGTGAATCCGCAGGGGGATGTCATCGCCTGCGCTTCCGAATCTGAGTGCATTCTCTACGCAACTATTGACCCGGATCTTGCTCATACCGTGCGTGAAGAATTTCCAGTTCTAGAAGACATTCGCATCACAGGAGCCCTTACTTCATAAGCGCTTGTTCAAGTCCGATGATCACAACCGGATGCGCTTGCGGTTCAAGCCAACGCAGTAAAGAGCGCATCACGCCCTTGTTCATGCTGACACAGCCAGCTGTAGGAATACCTTTTGAAACGTGGAGAAAAATGCCGCCGCCTCGTTCGGTGTTCGCTGCGCTCGAAACCCGATTAACTCCATCTGGTCTGGTGGTCACCACCCCAGGTGGTTGATTAAAGTCGGTGATAGCGACGTAGTCGTACTGCGGGCCAAGTGCGGATAAATGTTCAACATATTTTCCATAACTTTTCCAACTTCGGTTAACGCTCTGGAAGAGGTTGTAGGTGCTGGGAATCTTGGGGTTGTATGTCCAAGCGTCGTTTGCGTCAACGCGGATGTACGGCAATTTTGTACCCGGGTCGGAGTTACGCCCGAAAGCGGAAGTAAGACGAAATATCCCCATTGGTGTCGTGCCGGTGGACTGTTGGCGAGATTGGGCAGGAACAAGGCCACTGCGACCTAGAAAAACACTGACAGGTTTTTGAATCAGGAGCCAACGCGCGCCGTCTCGAGCAAAGGTCCGCAGTGTTCCAGTTGTGGAAGTGATTGAACGAGCCGAAACCAACACAACTTGATCCGCCGTGATAGAGGTTTGCCAAGCTGGTGTGGCGTTCGCGCTCGAAGCCGTAGCGAGAGGTAAAACTGCAAGTGACGCAGCGACAAATATTGTCTTAGTTGCAATATTTCTTTGGAACATGGTTAATCCGAAAGTTGTTTATCGCGCTGTGCCAATCGAGCCAGGTGTTCGTTATACGCATTCATTTGCGCATTGCCATCCCGGTCTGCTTGGCGGTCGTTTCTCTTTGATTCACGGTCGTCACTTCTCGACCATTGGATGGCAATAACAACCATGACGAGGACAGTAGGAATTTCAGCCAGTGCCCAAGCAATCTGCCCACCATTGAGGGAGTCCGCTATGAGATCAGTCATCCACGGCGGTCGAGCAATCGAATACCACTCAGGTGCCAGCGAAAGATGTGAACTCATCATTAACACCACTGCGAAGAACCCATGGACGGAAATTGCCAAGAGCAACATCATGAAGCGGCCCCAGTAAGGCAACGGCTTTGGGCGGGGATCGATTCCCATCACAACCCAATAGAAAAGGTATCCCGCAAATAAGAAATGAGTTTGCATGTAGATATGACCGATATGACTCCCCATGAGCCAACCAAAAGCTGGAGTGAGATAAAGCCCGTAAAGACCAATGATGTAAATAAAGAAGACATAAAAAGGATTCGTCAGGATTCGCGTTGGCCAGCTGTGCAGGAACCAGACCACCCATTCGCGAGGGCCTCGCTCGTTGCCAGGAGCAGGTTTGATTGCGCGTAATGCCAAGGTTGCTGGAGCGCCGAGTACGAGAAGGATCGGCGCCAACATCGCCATTGTCATGTGTTCAGTCATGTGCAATGACACTGAGACTTGCGAGTACACAGAGATTCCTGAATTCGTGCACCAGATAACGACGCTAATTCCAAGTAACCAAGAAATAGTGCGACCCCATGGCCACTTGTCGCCACGACTCAACAATCGTGCAACCCCGAAACAGTAAAGACCCGCAGCGATCAAGGCTCCGGTTAAGAAAAGCGGATCCAGATGGAAGCCGAAGACCACCCGTAGAACCGTTGGTTCTGGTGGATAAGCAAAACCGAGCAGGCTTTCGCCGTATGAATTGAACTGTGTTTCAACTCGAGGAGGGGCAGAAGACGAAAGTGCGACACCTAATGCGAGCGCCGTTCCCATCACGAGAAGCTCGACGGCAGCAACGCGAGCAAACACCGCAACACTTGATTTCTTCAATGAAGAAGCAAATCTTTTGCGCACGTTCCAGGCGATAAATCCAAGTCCGATGAGAACAAAAACCTTTACCAACGTGATTTGGCCATAGCCCGTGGTAATCAACTGGCCAATTGAATCCAAGCGGGTGTACGCATTAGCAAATCCGCTTGCGGCAACCAAGATGAATGAGACAAGTGCAATGGAAGAAAAACGCTGAATAGATTTTTGGAGCGGAAAGTCATTTCGTGTTGCATGCACACCTAGGGCGTACAACCCACCTATCCAGATGAACGCGGCTAGTACGTGCGTAATTCCTGAAGTCAGGGCCAGAGCGTGATCACCGAGCCCGGCGCCATGCCCGCCTAATGACGGAAGTGCCGCTGCCACAAGGGCAACGACAAGCCAGCTTAAGGCCGAACCAGTTGAGGAGCTCACAAAGCAACCAATGGCAATCACCAAGGCAAGAAGTGTCGTGGCCATCAACGCACGGGTAGCCGGAATTTCGTTTGCGTACGTTGCGATAACTGCTGGATTCAGAGCCTCGACGAGGGTCAAGCCCAAGATGTTTGCGAGCGCAAAAAGCATCTGCACCACCGCCAAAATTGCCCAAACACAGGCTGCGATTCCGGCGCGCATCAAGTCTCGGCGACCCACTGCGGAGACAACGCCGCCCTTGCCCGCTGGGTCCAGGACGCTGGAAGCCAACAGCCAACCGATGGTGGCGATGGCAGCCAAATCCGTGATCAATCGCAGGATCGGGGTACCCCACACGACGAGGGGGCCAGAATCCGGCAAGCCGGGAGCGGGTGCCAGATAGGAACCGCCTGTGACAAAGAGGGAAATCACCAGAATGCTCACCATGGCCAATGCGATGGCCACGCTGATGGTGGCGATGGGAGTAGACGCCTTTTTCCCGGTTAGTTGGCTCATGCTGAATTCCTGGTGTGCACCCCATGACCCTACGCGGAGCGAGTAGCAAAAAGCGCAGGGAGATCACCACCGTCACACACACGGCAGTCTTCTTGGGCACCTCCCGACAACCGGCGCCCTATTCGACACAATGGGGTCATGAGTTCTCGTCCGTGGCTACGCTCGGTGACCCCGATTGCACCGCCAGCGGCCGAAAACCCAACCTGGCGCTTCTTGGTCTATGCCGCAATCGTCACTGGTGTCTGGTCAGGGCTGCTGTCGCTGGTCGTCTTCGCAATTGGCCGCAGCTGCGGGGTGCCATTTATCGCTTCTCAAGGTCAGGGCGACACCGTTGGTCAGATCAGCTGGCTGGCACCGTTATTGATGCCCGTCGTGGCCGCGATCATTGGTGCGCTGCTATCTGCGTTGGCACTCGGGCGCAAGCACGCAAAACACATCGTGTTCTGGGCCGGTTCGCTTATCGCTCTGGTTTCAATGGCGGGTCCAGTGCTGCAACCAGATGAAGTGTTGTGGTCGACTCGCATTCTCTTGCTCTGCATGCATGCCATCACATGGTTTCTGGTTGTGCCACAACTGGCCCGCATTGTTGGAGACTCTGAACCGCAAGCAAGTGAAGTGCGTCTATATAGCGTGGAGTTAAATCCGTGACGACGATTGAAAAAAGTCGCCAACCAATGTTGGCAGCTGTAGTCGCGCTGAGACCACGGCAGTGGCTGAAAAATGTGTTGGTATTTGCAGCGCCATTAGCTGCTGGTTCCGTCTTCGATGTTGATGTCTTTTTCCCAACGGTCGGAGCCTTTGTCGCCTTTTGCTTAATTTCGAGTTCGACGTATCTCATCAATGACTTGCGCGACATCAAAGCTGACCAGCTGCACCCAACTAAGCGCTACCGGCCGATACCGGCAGGCGAGTTGGCGCCGTCAGTCGCCATCGCGATTTCAGTGGCGTTATTTTTGTTGGCGCTTGCTCTGTCATTCTGGATTCGCCCGGAGCTGGCAGGTGTTATTGCCATCTACTTCGTCTTCACCTTGGCCTATTCACTTGGCTTGAAGCATGAGCCAGTAATTGAGCTCGCCTTACTGTCGATGGGCTTCTTGCTTCGCGCGATTGCTGGTGGCGTGGCATCGAACCTAGCAATTTCACAATGGTTTTTAATAGTGGCCGGGTTTGGGTCGCTGTTCATGGCGGCAGGGAAGCGCTATTGCGAATTGGCTTGGATTGAAGACATTGAAAATGGGCATCCTGAAATAAGGAGAAAGAGCCTCGAGGGTTACACCCTTGGCTATCTAAGATTCGTATGGGGAACAGCAGCCTCGGTGACGATCACGGCATATTGTCTATGGGCCTTTGAAGTTGGCATTGCGCCTTCCACCTTGCCGTGGGCTCAATGGAGCGTCCTGCCGTTTGTTCTTGCGATCCTTCGTTATGGGGTTGGTATCGATCGTGGCCAAGCTGAGGCACCGGAAGATGCAGTGCTGCGAGATCGAGTATTGCTCGCCCTTGGTTTTGCTTGGGTCGTGCTTTTTGGTCTTGGCGCTTTAGGAGTTTGACATGTCGTTATCAATTTCGGATCAAGAGCAACTTCTTACTGGGTGGGGTCGTACCTGTCCAAGTCTTGCGCGAGTTCAACCATGCACATCAATTGAACAAGTCCAGCATGAAGTGGCGACAGCAGGTACTCGAGGCCTGTTGGCTCGCGGACTTGGACGGTCATACGGCGACGCTGCGCAAAGTGGTGGAGGCACCGTTCTTGATCTGCAAGCCTTTGACGATATTTCTTATGACTCGCTAGCAGGAACAGTCACGGCAGGCGCAGGTGCAAGCCTAGATTTAGTAATGAAGACAATCGTTCCTGCAGGCGCTTTTGTGCCCGTCACTCCTGGCACCCGGATGGTCACCATCGGCGGCGCAATTGGATCAGATGTCCATGGCAAGAACCACCACGTAGACGGCACTTTTGGTGCGCATGTTCAATCGCTCACGTTGGTGGACGGAACCGGGGAGATTCACGAACTGAGCCCATCGGGAGATAAGGCTCCACAATTTTGGGCAACGATTGGTGGAATGGGCCTCACAGGTGTCATCACTCAAGCGACCTTTGATGTGATCCCGGTATCGAGTTCGCTGATCAGCGTTGATACCCAACGGGCTAATGATCTTGATGAAGTGATGTCTGTAATGGTTGCAGGGGACGATAAGTATCGCTACACCGTGGCATGGATCGATACCGTTTCGCAAAGTGCACGCGGAGTTATCACCAGCGGAGACCATGCACCAATAGACCAACTCAGTTCAAAGCAACGCGCGCACGCATTGGTCTTTGAACCCAAGGCGATTGCGACAGCACCACCGATTTTTCCCAGCGGATTGCTCAACAAGCTGACAATTCGAGCGTTTAATGAGGCTTGGTTTCGCAAAGCTCCAAAGTCAGCATCGGGTGATCTTCAATCGATCAGTGCCTTCTTCCACCCGCTAGATGGTGTGCAAGATTGGAACCGCATTTATGGTCCTCGTGGTTTTTTGCAATACCAATTCGTCGTGCCAGATTCAGCCAGTCATCTCATTCGCGTGGCGCTGGACAAACTGAGGCAGGTGGGTGCTCCAAGTTTCCTAACCGTGTTGAAGCGCTTCGGCGCTGCAAATCCAGCACCACTCTCGTTTCCACAACAAGGCTGGACGCTGGCTGCGGATGTGCCTGCGGGAATTGAAGGCCTGGGTCAGGCACTTGATGAGCTTGACGATTTAATCTCTTCGGCGGGTGGACGGTTGTATCTCGCAAAGGACTCGCGTCAGTCACCGCAAATGTTTGCCCGCACCTATCCGCGGCTCAGTGAATGGCAACAAGTTCGCGATGGGCTAGACCCTCGTGGTGTATTTACTTCAGATCTGGCACGCCGACTTTCCATCTAGCAACATCCACAAAGGGGAACACATGAATGACGCATTGGGCGAACCGCAGTCAGTACTTGTACTTGGCGGAACCAGTGAAATTGCTCTAGCCACCGTGCGTGCACTGCCACGTGGCCGACTTCGACGGGTTATTCTCGCGGCTCGACCATCGGTAACTCGAGATTCCGCGGTAGATGCGTTAACTACAGATGGCATCGCAGGGGTAACTGCACTTGATTTCGATGCTCGCAGCACCCAAGAGCACGGGGCTTTTGTCGACGGGATTTTTGAAGCGGGAGATATCGACATCGTTCTCTTGGCTTTCGGGGTTCTTGGTGACCAGGAAGAAGCTGAAGCTAATCCTGATCTAGCAGTGGAAATGGCAACAACCAATTACACGGGTGCAGTCAGTATTGGTCTGCACGTGGCACGCCGCCTCCGGGCTCAAGGGCATGGCTCGCTCGTGGTCTATTCAAGCGTTGCCGGTGACAGAGCTCGCCGATCAAACTTCATTTATGGTTCCACCAAAGCTGGGCTTGACGCTTTTGCTCAGGGTTTGGGCGATGCATTGCATGGAACTGGCGCACATGTGCTTGTCGTTCGCCCCGGCATGGTCCGCACCAAAATGAGTGCAGGACTCCCAGAGGCACCGATGACTACTGATGCAAACGTTGTAGCGGACATCGTGGTGAAATCTTTGCGCAAGGGCAAAGAAACGGTCTACGCACCAGGCCCATTGCGTTTTGTGATGGCCGGTTTGAAATCGCTACCTCGCCCGGTGTTTCGCAAACTACCTCGTTAGTTAGGCCCGCCTGAAACGGAAATTGTTTGTCCGGTTATGTAAGCGCCTTTTTCTGAGAGCAAAAAGCAAGTCATCTCTGCAATTTCCTCTGATGTGCCGGCCCGCTGCATTGGGATGGAAGCGCGCATTTCCTTTTGGGTAGCTGCATCAACGGTAGCAACGCGTGGTGTCTCGGTGAATCCTGGAGAAACGCAATTGATTCGAACGGTCGGAGCGAGGGCTAAACTTGCGCGAGCAGTAAAGGCGTTAAGAGCGGCCTTGGAAGTCCCGTACGCAAGCTGAATCGCATTAGGCCGCTCGGCGGCATTTGAAGAAATATTCACGATTCCACCGGCTCCTCGCGCGAGCATGTCATCTTTAACGAGCCAGGTGAGATGGAAGGCGGCATCAAGGTTTGCGGAAAACATCGCCTTCCAAGTGCGCAATGTTAGTTCGTGAGGGTCCTGGATTTTGGTGTAGGCCGCATTGTTCACGAGCAGATCAATAGGCCCAAACTTTTCCTTGACTGACGTAACTAAGGCCTCTCGGGCATGCTCGTCCGTAATGTCGCCTCGGAAAAGTAAAGCGGTTCCACCAGCGGCATTGATGCGATCACAAGTCTCTTGGGCAACGGCGGCGTCACTTCGAAAGTTAATCGCGACACTAGCTCCTCGTGCAGCAAGCATTTCGGAAATCGCTCCACCGATACCTTTGCCACCACCTGTTACGAGGGCAACTTTCCCAGTGAACTCTTTGTTCACACTTGTCATCGTGTTTCTCCATTTGTTTTTTAAGAATTTCTTTCATTCTTGCAGAAGAAAATTTTCCTGTATTGGGGAAAGCAAACTCAATTCATGCGAAACTACCCCTCATGCCACAAGCCACTGATTTTGGTCATCCACGTCGCTGGTTGGTGCTGGTGGTGCTCTGTCTCGTCCTAATAACCATCACTATGCAGGTTTCGATTCTTAATACCGCGCTACCGACTTTGGTGCGTGAATTGGGGGCATCGGATTCGCAACTCCAATGGATCGTTGATTCGTACATCGTTGTCCTTGCCGGGCTGACTCTCACGGGTGCGGCTGTGGGAGACAAGTTTGGCCGTAAGAAAGCTTTGATCCTTGGATTAGTTATCACCGTTGTTACGGTGTCGGGCGCCTCGATCGCTTCTGATCCGACTCAACTCATAATTTGGCGAGCACTTATGGGAGTTGGAGCCGCGCTCACGATGCCGGCGACACTTTCGATTTTGGTGAACGTTTTTCGTGAAGTCAAAGAACGACGCAAGGCAATTGCCTACTGGTCATTGATGAATGCAATCGGATCGTTTATCGGCCCAATCACTGGCGGGCTGTTGCTTGCCTGGTTTAGCTGGCAGGCGTGTTTTATCGTGAATCTGCCAATTCTGCTCGTCACGATTGTTCTTTGCGTTATCTACATCCCGGATTCAAAAGATCCGTTTACCGCAAGCTTTGATCTTCTTGGAGCGCTTTTTTCAACCGTGGCACTGGCCACTTTCATTTGGTCGGTAATTGAAGGCCCCGCGCATGGATGGACGAGCCTGCCGATCTTGTCGGGATTCACCATTGCAATCTTGGCTGGCATGTTGTTCTTCTGGTGGGAAAACCATACGGAATCGCCGATGTTCGAATTGTCATTGATGAAGAGTCCACAACTGAGCGCGGCAGCTCTGACTTTGACTTTCGCATTCATCGCCATGTCTGGCGCAATGTTCCTTGCGACAATTTCTCTACAATTGGTGAAGGGATATTCGCCGCTTCAAGCCGCGATTGCTACTTCTGGCCCGATTGTGTTGGTGAACCTGATTGTTGTGCCTCGCGCACCATGGATCATGCAGCGTTTTGGATTGCGCAAAACAATTGCTTTTGGCACGGCGATGACCGGCGTCTCTGCCTTATCGATGACTGCCACCACCACGACATCTCCGTATTGGATGCTTGGCTTGGGATTCGCATTTATGGCAATGTCATTTAGCGTATTCATGCCGGCTAGTACTGAAGCGATGATGACAGCGGTGTCCCCGGAGAAAGCGGGTGGCGCCTCAGCGCTTAACCAGATAACTCGTCAGGCCGGGCAAGCGTTGGGTATTGCACTTCTCGGTGGTATCGCAACGGTTGGCTTCCAAAACAGGTTTAGTGAGGACTCATCGTCAGTTGCTCAGCTAACCCCAGAGCAGTTGCATGGTGCAGATGCTTCACTCTCGGCTGCGGTACATCTTGCTGATACTTTGCCCGCCGAAGTTCACAACTCCCTGATGGAAGTGGCCGGAGCTTCCTATCTCTACGGCATGCGGATTGCTTTAATTCTGGCCGCTGTTCTGGCTTTTATCGGAGCCATCTATGCGGTTAAGGCAATTCCTGCGCGGATCAGTCATGCTGGAGATGCAAAGCCAATTTTGGACGAATCCGAAAACATCGCGAGATAACTACAAATTTTACTGAATCGCAAAACGAATAAGGAGCGACAATGCGCTACTCCAAGTTAGGAAATTCAGGACTTTCAGTTTCCAGAATTTGTTTGGGGGCCATGAGTTTTGGTGATGCGAGCAGTGGAACGCATGCATGGACCTTAAAAGAAGAAGATAGTCGGGCGATTGTTAAAAGCGCGATTGAATCCGGAATCAACTTTTTTGATACCGCGAATGTGTATTCAGCTGGCACGAGCGAAGAAATTCTTGGCAGAGCACTGAAGGACTTCACTGATCGCGATAGCGTCGTACTTGCGACCAAAGTTAATGGGCCCATGCGTTCGGACATTAATGCTGGCGGGCTCTCGCGAAAAGCCATCATGACAGAAATTGATCACAGCCTTCGGCGGCTGGGCACCGATTACGTTGATCTTTATCAAATTCATCGCTTTGATTCGCGAACTCCAGTTGAAGAAACGATGGAAGCCTTGCACGATGTAGTGAAGGCAGGCAAAGCGCGTTACATCGGCGCCTCATCTATGTACACATGGCAGTTCGCGAAAATGCAATACACGGCTGACGCAAATGGCTGGACTCGTTTTATATCGATGCAAGACCATTACAACTTGCTCCACCGTGAAGAAGAGCGCGAGATGCTTCCATTTTGTATTGATCAAGGCGTCGGGGTGATTCCGTGGAGCCCATTGGCTCGAGGTCGGCTGACACGACCGTGGGATACGACGAGTGCCCGCAGCGAAACAGATGAATTCGGTCAGACGCTTTACCAAGAAGGCGACCGTGTCATTGTGGAGCGAGTAGCGCAGGTTGCTGAACGCCTTTCGCTGCCTGCGGCGCAAGTTGCCTTAGCCTGGGTGATTCATCAGCCAAGTGTTACCTCTCCAATCGTGGGAGTGACCAAGATGCAGCATCTTGAAGATGCTGTTGCATCGGTAAATGTGAAACTTTCAGCAGAAGACATCGCACTGTTAGAAGAGCCGTACACGTCTAGGAATGTGGTCGGTTTTCGCTGATGCGGAGTGGGACTTTTGCTGCACTAGCAATTCCAAACTATCGAAAATTTTTCGTAGGTCAGGCTATTTCACTGGTCGGTACCTGGATTCAATCAGTAGCAATCGCGTGGCTGATTCTTGAAATCACTGGATCACCGGCTTCCATTGGACTAGCTGTGGCTTTGCAGTTCTTGCCGGTCCTGGCACTCGGCCCATACGGTGGCGTGATCGTCGATCGAGTAAACAAACGAAACTTGTTGATGTTGACTCAAGCGTTGTCGGGAGTTCAAGCTGGACTGTTGGCGATTTTGGTCTTGACGGGTAACGCGAAAATCTCATTCGTTCTCGTGCTGTCATTGTTCCTTGGCTTCATTTACGTGTTCGACATGCCTGCTCGATCTGCCTTTGTGCGCGAGATGGTGCCAACGGATGCCGTCAGAAATGCTGTGAGTCTGAACTCGGTTGTTATCAACGGTGCTCGCGTTGTTGGGCCTGCGCTATCAGGAGTCTTGATCGCCACCATTGGACTCGGTTGGTGTTTTGCAGCGAATGCGGCGAGTTTTATCGGAGTCATTTCCGCATATGCGCTCATGAAGAAAAGCGAACTTATTACAGTTGAACCAATTGAGCGGGCGCCAGGCCAATTACGTGAAGGCATGAAATATGTGTGGCACAACCCGGATCTGCGCGTTCCGCTCATCATGATGGCAGTGGTCGGGACCCTGACCTATGAGTTCAACGTCGTCCTTCCCGCACTGGCATCTGAAACCTTTCAAAGTGGGGCCCAGAGCTTAGGTTGGCTATCGGCAGCAATGGGGCTAGGAGCCGTCATCGGCGGGTTGATCAGCGCCACTCGTCAAACCAGTGGCGTGAAAACCATCGCTATTGCTTCAATTGTTTTTGGTTTCGCAGTATTGACGTCTGCGGTGATGCCGAGCGTGTTGTGGACCTGTCTTGCGCTGATTCCGGTAGGCGCAGCCAGTATTTGGTTCACCTCTGCGGGTAATAGTGCGATGCAACTTCACTCTGAGGCGCACATGCGAGGCCGAGTGATGTCACTTTGGACAGTCGCTTTCATCGGCAGCACTCCAGTAGGCGCGCCTATCGTCGGTTGGGTCGCGGAGACCGCTGGCCCTAGGTGGGCCCTTGGCCTTGGAGCAGCCGCGGCAGTTGCGGCAGGGCTGTATGGAGCCAAGTGGGCGATCCGCATGAACAAAAAATCTATTGGGGTCTAACTCGACTCATCATTTAGAGTGGCCGCTACATCAGCTCGAACTTCATGGCGAGCGCTGTTTGCTTCGCCCAAGGCGATGATCATTGCGCACACCGGAACAGCGAGAAGCGCACCCGCAACACCAAAGAGAGCTGCTCCCAACATGACGGAAGCAAAAGCAACTGCGGGATGCACGTTGACTGCCCGAGCACTGATTTTTGGTTCGATCGTGAGGTTTTCAACCTGCTGATAAATCAGCGCCCAGGCCAAAGCCATGACACCAATCCAAGGGTTGGGACTCAAGAATCCGACGATTGCCGGGAACACGACTGCAATGTACGTTCCGATGGTTGGTACGAATTGAGCAACGATGCCGACCCATACGCCAAGGGCCAGCCACGAGGGCATCCCGATGAAATAGAAGACGAGCGCAGTGGTTGAACCATTAATAGCAGCAAGCAGGACCCGGGCTGCTACGTAGCCGCCCACTTTGTCTTGGGTGATACTCCACACCTGCATTGCTTGGGGTTGAATATTTTGCGGGAACAGTGAAGCGAAATACATACGAAAACGTGGACCGTCTGCAGAAAAGTAGAACGTGAACAGCGCGAATGTAAATAAACCGAAGAAACTTCCAACGATGGAACCGAGTAAGCCGAGTAAGCCACCTACGACTTGGGATGCGTACCCAGCCACATCACTCGGCGTGATGTTCAGTTGAGTGAGGACATCTTGTGCTTGATAGTTGGAATTAAATCGATTATTCACCCAGGTGATGACTGCATCTACAAGGTCGGGAAGAGCGTTGAGTAGTTGTGCAATTTGATCGATGAAGAGTGCGCCGAAGGCCCAGAAGAAGACTGACATGAATGCAACGAATAACGCCATCACCAAGAAAGTTGCAGCGCCTCTCCGCATGTGGTGTGCGAATCGGCGAACCGCGGGTTCCATGGCAATTGATGCAAACCAAGCCATGAGCAGGTTGAAAATGACAGATCCACCATCTTCAAGGAGGAACTTGGCGAAGAGCGCGAAAGCAACGACGCCGAGAACTACAAAGCCGATCTTCCAAACATTGCGTGGATCGAGCTTGATCGTTGTCTCGCGATCTGAAGATTCCCCATCGTTCATAAACGAGAGCATATTTGTTTGCACGATCGTGAAGCACGGGGACGCAGGAACTCCCCATAGAGTGCGCCTATGAAGCAGGTAAATCGCTGGGCCGTGCTCGTGATTTTGTCAGCAGCGCTGGCAGTGATCTCCTTGGATAACACGATCGTGAA
>Ga0209829_10002627_pt1 | contig 13542 bp, 15 predicted proteins | sample C_140205_EF_Meta_FD_187311 | JGI IMG/M metagenome (GOLD analysis project Ga0209829, IMG submission 187311) | Freshwater microbial communities from Lake Croche, Canada to study carbon cycling - C_140205_EF_MetaG (SPAdes) (version 2) | ecosystem: Environmental > Aquatic > Freshwater > Lake...
GGAAGTTTTGGATGGTTTGATTCAACGAAGAGATCGGCCTGATCCAGCAACATTTATTGGTTCTGGAAAAGTTGCTGAACTTAAACAATCAGTTGCCGCGACTGGCGCTGACACCGTGGTCTTTGATGGCGAGCTTTCACCAGCGCAGTTGCGAAACTTGGAGTCAAAGGTAAAAGTAAAGGTCATTGATCGAACCGCGCTAATTTTAGATATTTTCGCCCAGCATGCAAAGAGTCGCGAAGGTAAGGCACAAATTGAACTCGCGCAAATGACTTACTTACTTCCAAGACTTCGCGGTTGGGGTGATTCACTTTCGCGCCAGGCCGGTGGAATCGGTGGACGTGGTCCCGGTGAAACAAAGATTGAAACTGATCGCCGCCGTATCAATGACAAGATGGCGAAATTACGTCGTGAAATCAAAGAGATGAAAACTTCTCGAGATACCAAGCGACAGGAGCGGCGCCGCAATAACATTCCGTCAGTTGCGATTGCGGGCTACACAAATGCTGGCAAATCATCGTTGATGAATCGGTTGACGAACGCAGGAGTTTTGGTCGAGAACGCACTCTTTGCAACCTTGGATCCAACGGTTCGAAAATCTACAACTGCCGATGGTCGGATTTATACCCTGTCAGACACAGTTGGTTTTGTTCGACATCTACCACATCAATTAATCGAAGCATTTAAATCTACCTTGGAAGAAGTTTCTGAGTCAGATTTGATCGTTCATGTTGTTGATGGATCACATCCAGACCCAACAGAACAGATCAGGGCAGTGCGCGAAGTAATCAATGAAATTGGCGGCGGCGATATTCTAGAAATTATTGCGATAAATAAGGCTGATATAACTCCGCCAGAAACCTTGATGAAGTTACTTCGTCTGGAGCCAAATAGTTTTGCCTTTTCGGCTCGTACCGGATTTGGCATAGAAACCCTGGTTAAGGCAATTGAAACCGCGCTGCCACGTCCACGGGTGGAAATCAACACCGTAATTCCATTCAGTCGAGGTGACCTCGTTTCTGCCATTCATGAGCGTGGCGAGATTCTCTCTGAAGAATATCTTCCTGAAGGAACTGCAATTCATGCGATGGTTGATGGCGCTATTGCGCAGGCTATCTCTAACCTAAAGTAACCCTGTGGAAGTCGTTGAAGAACTAGCAAGTTTTGCCAGCGCTATTGCAGCGGGGGAGATCGTGGTTGTTCCCCTAGAACATAGTTATGCCTTTGCCTGTGATGCCTTCAACCAAAGCGCTGTTGCTCGGATGCACGAGATTCGCGGTGCAGCTATCGGGACAGCAGCTCAAGTACTAATTTCCAGTGCGGATACTCTGGCTGGCGTTGCACATTTTGTACCGGATGACATGAAGCAATTAGCTAGGCTGTTTTGGCCTGGCGAATTAACGCTGCAAGTTGCGCCAAACATTTTTCTAAATTGGGATCTAGGTGATGCTGGTTCACTTGGTGAATTTGCCGTGCGAGTTCCTAAATCGGAATTTGCATTGGCGCTCGTAACTAAGACTGGCCCACTTGCAATTGCATCGCTCGCTGGCGCGGGCCAACCGGCACTGCGCGAAATTGCTTCCAACCTGGCGCCCGAAATTTCACATGTTTTCGACGCTGGTGTTCTGCCGGACGGGGAGGCATCGACCGTTGTACGGATGCGAGTGATCGGCTCGGATTCGGGCCTGGAAGTGCTTCGTGTTGGGGCGATCACACTTGCGCAGCTTCGGGAAGTTCTTCCTGAAATTAGCGAAGCGACACTCTAGGCTAGCCATATGAGTGAAACTTTTTACGGCCCAGATTTTCAAGCCCTAGCGGCACAAGATCCAGATATTGCAGCGGTTTTGTTAAGTGAACTCGAACGTCAACGCACTAACTTGCAACTTATCGCCAGTGAGAATTTCACTTCACCAGCAGTGCTAGCAACTATGGGTTCAACACTTTCAAATAAGTATGCCGAGGGTTATCCAGGCAAGCGTTATTACGGTGGCTGCGAGGAAGTCGACAAGGTAGAAACTATTGGCATAGAACGTGCCAAATCTTTATTTGGCGCAGAGCATGCAAACCTACAATCACACTCTGGTGCAAGTGCAAATGTTTCGGTTTATCAAGCTTTCACCCAACCAGGCGATACCGTTCTTGCGATGTCACTTCCGCACGGTGGTCACCTAACTCATGGCTCAAAAGTTAACTTTTCTGGAAAATGGTTCAACGTTGTTTCTTATGGCGTGCGCCAGGATAATGAATTAATAGATTATGACCTGCTGCGCGATTTAGCAAAAGCAAATAAACCTAAAATGATTTGCAGTGGTGCGACCGCTTATCCAAGCCTGATTGATTTCGCCAAAGTTCGTGAAATCTGCGATGAAGTTGGTGCGATTATGTGGGTTGATGCCGCACATTTCATTGGCCTAGTCGCCGGCAAAGCAATTCCTTCACCAGTTCCATACGCTGATGTCGTTTCATTTACGACTCACAAAGTTCTTCGTGGACCGCGTGGTGGAATGATCCTCTCGAAGGCAGAACATGCCGCCGCAATTGATAAGGCAGTCTTTCCTGGAATGCAGGGTGGGCCGATCATGAGCGCTGTTGCTGGAAAAGCTGTTGCGCTCAAAGAAGCAGCAACACCTGCTTATCAACAGTATGCCAAAGAGGTAATTGCTAATTGCCAAGAGTTGGCCGCAGGTTTGGTTGAAGAGGGAATGCGCGCTGTATCAGGCGGTACCGAGACGCACCTTGCCCTAATCGATATCCGCGCAAGTGGCGTAAATGGCAAAGTCGCTGACGAACGTTGTGGCGCAGCCGGAATCGTTCTAAATAAGAACTCGATTCCTTATGATCCAGAGAAGCCCGCAGTTACCAGTGGTATTCGAGTGGGCACAGCAGCAACTACAACCCAGGGGATGGGAAAGCCAGAAATGCGCGAGATTGCATCACTTATTGCCCGCGCAATCAAGGACGGTGGCGATGCCACCAAGGCAGAAGCAATTCGGAGCGAGGTTCACACGCTCACTGCCAAATTCCCAATTTATGCTAGATAATTAACAAGTGCGCGAGTATTTATTGACGATCGCCTTAGCGGCGACTTTCTGTTTTTTAATAACGCCATTTATTAAAGAGTTAGCCATGAAGTCTGGCGCATTTATGCAATTACGCTCTCGAGATGTTCACACCTCTGTTACGCCAAGGTGGGGCGGACTTTCAATGTGGCTGGCAATGTGCTTAACCTTTCTTGTTGTAAACCACTTGCCATTGGTCGGAAAATCATTTGGCCGAGAGACTACAGGCATCTTTCTTGCCGGAACTTTCATAATGGTTCTTGGCGCCCTTGATGATATTTATGATTTGGATTCGATTACTAAATTTGCTGGACAAGCTCTCGCTGGTGGCATCTTGTTACTACATGGCGTGCAAATACTTTGGCTCCCGATAAATGGTATCTATACCCTTCCCGCGAACATTGGCCAGTTGCTCACAATAATCTTTGTAATGGTAGTAATTAACGCAGTTAACTTTGTCGATGGTTTGGATGGGCTAGCAACTGGAATTGTTGCAATTTGCGCTGGCGCATTCTTTGGCTTCTCGTATTTGTTAGCCGTAGTCAATGGATTCAACCGCGCCGGAGCGCCATCGCTAATAACAGCAGTTGTGATTGGAATCTGTATGGGATTCTTACCTCACAACTATCACCCGGCACGAATTTTTATGGGGGACTCTGGCGCTATGTTTCTTGGGTTGCTTCTGTCTGCAGCTGCTATAACTCTGACTGGGCAAGTGGATGCAAACGCAATTACAAATCAACGTTCGAGTTCCACGCTGTTACCACTTCTTTTACCTTTCACAGTTCTCGCGATTCCACTTCTTGATTTAGGTATGGCAATTGTTAGAAGAGTTAGAGCAGGTCGTTCACCATTCGCAGCAGATAGCGAGCACTTACATCATCGTCTTTTGGTGATGGGTAATTCACATCGCCGTACTACCGCAATTCTCTATTCCTGGACTGCGATGTTTGCCATTCCAACAGTGGTTGCGGCATTCGAGCCACTCTGGGTCGCAGTGCTTGTAGGGATAGCGATATTTGGTTTCTCCGTCTGGTTATTGAAGGATTCTTGGGAAAATAGGCATAGTTCACCAAAAAAAGTACAATTAATGTCGAGTGGATGACGCACAAATATATTTAATATGAGAATGTTGGATTAATCGTTAGATTATTTGAATGGGTGGTAGTTATGGCTGGTAATGAAGAGGGCGCTCTTTGGTCGATCTTCGGCTATCTAATTTCTGGTCTTGTAATCTGGGGCGCGATTGGTTGGGCTCTTGATCATTGGCTCCATTCTCACTTCTTCTTACTCGGCGGTCTGCTATTAGGTGCAGGAGCTTCGCTCTATTTGGTTTGGTTACGGTTCGGCCAAAAATAATGGAGCGCTCGTTTGAATCAGATTTAGGCAAAGGTGCAGTAATTCCGGCAACTATTGTCGGCGTGATTGGAATAATTATTGCTGGGCTTTGGCGTGGTAAATCTGGAATCCTGGCTGGTTTGCTAGCACAGTTTATAGTTCTTCTCTTCTTTGCGATTCACTTATTGGTTGCAAAAATTTCTAATAAGTTAGATCCAATAGCCGTAATGGGCCTGGCGATGTTCTCCTATTTCGCCAAGGTAATTGTCCTAGGAGTTTTCCTACTTGTGGTTGTTGGCAGAATCGATCCAATCACTTTAGATCGAACTAGTTTCGGAGCCATCGCAATTGCAGTAACGGTTGCCTGGCTCGGTGGGGAGATCCGAGCATTTTTAAAATTGAAATTACAACTACCTCTTCCCAAGCGCAAGGAATAATTCATCAATGGCGACGAGTGAAGAAAGTGCTTTTTGGACGATATTCTCTTATCTAATCGCCGGTTTACTTCTTTGGGGTGGGGTTGGTTTGCTTGCCGACCATCTCTTGAAAACGCATTTTTTAACCCTGCTGGGTATGGCTGCCGGGATGGCCGCTAGCCTCTATTTAATCTGGCTACGTTTCGTCAAGGCCAAGTAGCGGGTAGTTTTTTGGGTCTTTAGTAGGGATGTGGGAAATTTGGAAATTCCAGCAATTTACCTCTAGGGTAAGGCGTTCCCTGAATATGAGAAGTACCCCAAATTTGTACGGATCTAGAGGAGTTGGAATTTGATCAAGCTGTTGGAAGCTGCGCAACCTGGCTTCAAGCCTCCAGGCAGCGGCGATTTTATTTTCCAACCAATTTTCGGCCACAGCCTGTTAGCAACAAAACCAGTCGTACTACTTTTTTTCTCAGTTATTTTGATTTCTACTTTTTTCATCATCTCAGCCAGAAAAGCCGCCGTTGTTCCATCTAAATTACAATTTGCTGGCGAAGCGGTCTACGGATTTGTTCGTGATGGAATAGGTAAAGATGTAATTGGTGAAGAATTTCAAAGATTTGTTCCATTCTTATTTACTATCTTCACATTCATTCTGACCAATAACCTTTTCGGCGTTATTCCATTGATGCAATTCCCAACGATGTCGCATATTGGTTTTCCAGTTTCAATTACGATCTTTGTATATTTTGTTTATCACTACGTCGCGATAAAAAAGCATGGCCTTGGTAAATACCTCAAAGATATGTGCTTCATGCCGGGCATTCCAAAGCCGATGTATATTCTTCTAGCGCCTCTTGAGTTTTTAACTTATTTTGCAATTCGCCCACTGACCCTGGCAATGCGTCTGTTTGGAAATATGTTTGCAGGCCACTTACTGCTGATGCTCTTCACTTTAGGCGGCGAATATCTGCTAGGAAGCGCTTGGTTCTTAAAGATATTTAGCGCAATTTCTTTTAGTTTGGCCGTTGGATTAAGCTTCTTTGAAATGGGAATTCAGTGCCTACAGGCGTATATATTTACGTTGCTTGTGGCGCTGTATATCGCTGGCGCACTCGCTGACGAGCACTAAAACTAGATTTGACCCGGCACCGGTCTGGTCAATAGCTGAAAGGGAAAAGATATGACAGGCACACTCAGCATCGTGGGCTTTGGTCTTTCGACCATTGGACCAGGTACCGCAACTGGTTTGATATTTGCCGCCTACATCAGTGGCGTAGCTCGCCAACCAGAAGCACGTAGCATCTTGCAGCCAATTGCGTTCCTTGGCTTCGCACTTGCTGAAGCTTTAGCAATCTTTGGTCTGGTACTAGCTTTCGTCTTGAAGTAAACCAAACACAACTTTGATACGGATTAGTTACGGAGCGATATAAATTATGAATACACACTTATTTATTAAAGCAGCGTCCGAAAGCGGACCGAGCCCGGTAATTCCCAAGCCAGCAGAAATTGTTGTTGGACTTATTGCGTTCTCGATACTATTTATGCTGCTGCGCACCAAAGCTGTTCCAAGATTTGAAAAGGCTTATAGCGAGCGAACAAATGCAATTCAAGGTGGATTAGAACGCGCCGAGGTTGCCCAACGTGAAGCCGAGATTGCACTTCAAAAGTACACAGTCCAACTAACCGAAGCTCGTGGTGAAGCGCAGAAAATTCGTGAAGATGCCAGAGCGCAAGGCGCCGTAATAATTGAAGATCTTCGTGCCAAAGCACAAGAAGAGGCAGCACGCATCACTGCGGCCGCAGTTGCTTCAATTGAATCAGAACGCCAACAAGCGATTAATGCTCTTCGTAATGAAGTAGGCGCGCTGGCTACGGAACTTGCTTCCAAGATTGTTGGCGAAGCCCTTGATGATCAAGTCCGCCAATCTCGCATTGTCGACCGCTTCTTAACTGATTTGGAGAAGAGCAACTAAATGATCATCCTAGGTGGAAGTAGTCGCCAATCTTTGGTGGCACTTCGAGATGCACTCGATGGCAAGCTCAATGGAGCTTCTGCCACTGATTGCTCTGCCATCTCTGCCGATCTATTTAAAGTACTTGATTCGCTAGATTCTTCGATTGGTTTACGCAGAGCCCTAACTGACCCTGCCAGAGATCAATCTTCAAAATCCGCTCTCGTTTCAGATCTGTTTGCAAAGTCAATCGGTGGCGCGGCTTTGGCATTGGTCGCAAGTGCAGTGTCGCTTAGATGGTCAAGTTCTGGTGAATTTGCAGATGCAATTGAGCAGATTGCTGTTGAAGGGCAAGCCGCAGCAGCTAACGTCACAAATGAGTTAGATAAGGTGCAACGTGAAATTTTTACTTTCTCACAATTGCTTATAGAGAATCCGGGACTTCGCCAAGCACTCAATACAAGTTCGGATTCCATAGCCCATAAACAAGAGTTATTGAAGAGCATTTTTAGTTCTAAATTTTCAGCCTACACTTTGAGCCTGTTAAATCAGACAGTCTCAACTCGCCGCAGCCGCAATATCGAGCGGACCGTCGTTGCGTATTCACATGCGGTGACTGCTCGCCGAAATCGGGTAAATGCCCACGTTAGAACGAGCATCGCATTAACCGAAGCTCAGACAAAGAAGTTGAACGATTCACTCACAAAGCAGATCGGTCAGAGCGTTCATTTAAATATTGAAATCGATCCAACCGTAATTGGTGGGATTGCAATTCGATTTGGTGATGAAGTAATAGATGGAACCATATCTAGTCGCCTTGCAGAGGCCAACCGGGTGTTGGTTTCGTAATTTAAAACAGGTTTCAGGACTCATAAAACGTGAGCCTGAATTAGTTTAAGGAGAGAAAGATGGCGGAACTCACGATCCGGCCCGAAGATATTCGCGACGCGCTTGCAAAGCACGTTGCTTCATATAATCCGGGAGCCGCAGCACGCGATGAGATCGGCACTGTTACCGAAGCTGGCGATGGTATCGCCCGTGTCGAGGGCCTACCTTCGACAATGACCAACGAACTTTTGAAGTTCGAAAATGGAACTTTGGGACTGGCGTTGAACCTCGATGTGCGCGAAATCGGTGTTGTTATCCTCGGTGAGTTCACTGGAATTGAAGAAGGAACATCAGTAAGTCGCACTGGCGAGATTCTCTCCGTCCCAGTCGGCGATGGTTTCCTCGGTCGCGTTGTTGACGCACTTGGTCGACCAATCGATGGCAAGGGCGATATTAAAGCCGAAGCGCAACGTGCTCTCGAACTTCAAGCGCCTTCAGTAGTACAACGCCAACCAGTTAAAGAACCAATGCAGACCGGTATAAAGGCAATTGACGCAATGACTGCCATTGGTCGCGGACAACGCCAACTCATAATTGGCGATCGCCAGACTGGTAAGACTGCGATTGCAATCGACACAATCATCAACCAGAAAGAGAACTGGAAAAGTGGAGATCCCAAGAAGCAAGTTAAATGTATTTATGTTGCTATTGGCCAAAAAGGTTCAACAATTGCATCTGTAAAGGCATCGCTTGAAGAAGCTGGCGCTATGGAATACACAACGATCATTGCATCACCTGCATCAGATCCTGCTGGGTTCAAATACCTAGCTCCATACACTGGTTCTGCTATTGGTCAGCACTGGATGTACAAGGGTGAGCACGTCCTGATTATTTTTGATGATCTTTCAAAGCAAGCTGAGGCATATCGTTCCGTCTCGCTGTTGCTGCGCCGCCCACCAGGCCGCGAGGCTTACCCTGGCGACGTCTTCTACTTACACTCACGCCTGCTAGAGCGTTGCGCAAAGTTATCTGATGAATTAGGTGGCGGTTCCATGACTGGTCTACCAATCATCGAAACAAAGGGAAATGACGTTTCAGCATTCATTCCAACCAACGTAATTTCTATTACTGACGGTCAGTGCTTCCTTGAAACAGATTTGTTTAACGCGGGCGTTCGTCCCGCAATTAACGTAGGTATCTCGGTATCTCGTGTTGGTGGGTCAGCACAGACAAAGGCGATAAAGAAGATTGCTGGACGTCTGCGTCTTGACCTAGCTCAATATCGCGAACTCGAAGCATTTGCTGCTTTCGGTTCTGACCTTGATGCGGCATCAAAGGCGCAGCTAGAGCGCGGTGCACGCATGGTTGAATTATTGAAGCAGGGTCAGTACTCACCTTATTCTGTAGAGCGCATGGCTGCATCTATTTGGGCCGGCACGACTGGAAATATGGATTCTGTACCAGTTTCTGATATCCGTCGCTTTGAATCAGAATTTCTTGATTTCATTGGTCGCGAGCGTCCAAAGATTTTTGAAGTTATCTCGGCAACTCGTGAGTTAACCGACGACACAGTCGCATCACTCCAAGAAGCCATTGATACCTTTAAAACTCAATTTGGTGCGACTGCTGCAACGACAGGCGGCGCTAAGTAACTCATGGGTGCCCAACTTCGTATTTATCGCCGACGGATGCGCTCCGTTAAAGCGACCAAGAAGATTACGAGAGCGATGGAGTTAATCTCTGCCTCCCGAATCCTCAAGGCGCAGCAACGCGTTGCAGCCTCTTCGCCTTATGCCACGGAGTTAACTCGAGCTGTAAGTGCAGTAGCAACCTTCTCAAATACAAACCATGCATTAACTCGGGCTTCGGAAAATCCACGTCGTGCGGCTGTACTCGTAATTACAGCCGACCGCGGAATGGCTGGCGCTTATTCAAATGCTGCCATCAAGGAGGGTGATCAATTGATTATGCGCCTTCGCGAACGCGGCTTATCAGTGGAGTCATATCTTGTTGGCCGTAAGGCAGTTAACTTCTATCGCTTCAGATCCCGTGCTGTCGCAGGTTCTTGGACAGGTTTTTCTGATAACCCAACTTTCGACGATGCTGTTCTGGTTTCAAATGCTCTGGTGAATGCCTTTATTGCCGATAGTGAAAGCGATCTAATCGGTGTTGATGAGTTGCACATTGTTTATACCGAATTTAAATCAATGATTACCCAAATCCCAATTGCGGCCCAACTTTTGCCCTTAGAAGTTAGCGCTGAGGAAGTCCCTGCTGGGTTGCTTCCCATGTATGAATTCGAACCAAATGCCACCGAGATCTTGAGTTCGCTCTTGCCTCGTTATGTTGAGGCTCGAGTCTTTAATGCGATGTTGCAATCAGCGGCTTCAGAACACGCTGCTCGTCGTCGCGCAATGAAGTCAGCAACTGACAATGCTGATGAGTTAATTAAGTCCCTAACCAGACTTGCAAACGCGGCTCGTCAAGCCGAAATTACCCAAGAGATAAGTGAAATCGTCGGCGGCGCAGATGCGCTCGCCTCAGCTAGCGCAGGGAGCGAATAATGTCTCAGGCACAACTAGACAAAACAGGAATAGGTCGCGTTGCACGCGTTATTGGACCGGTGGTGGATATTGAATTCCCCGTTGGCCAGATGCCCTCGATCTTTAATGCGCTACATATCGATGTAACGCTAAGCGGCGAGAAGCGCATGCTGACACTAGAAGTTGCCCAGCACATTGGTGACAACCTAGTTCGTGCGATTTCGATGCAACCTACCGACGGTATGGTTCGCGGCGCTGCCGTTTCAGATACCGGAGCACCAATCAGCGTTCCAGTTGGAGATGTCACAAAGGGCCACGTGTTCAACACACTTGGTGAATCTCTAGATGTGCCGACCTCATCACTTGATATTAAAGAACGCTGGCCGATTCACCGCACTGCGCCAGCATTCGATCAACTTGAATCCAAGACCGAGATGTTTGAAACTGGTATCAAAGTTATTGACCTACTAACACCATATGTAAAGGGCGGAAAGATCGGTCTATTCGGTGGTGCTGGAGTAGGCAAGACAGTTTTGATTCAAGAAATGATTTACCGTGTTGCCGAAAACTTCGGTGGTGTTTCGGTATTCGCTGGAGTTGGCGAACGTACTCGTGAAGGTAACGACTTATTCCTCGAAATGACAGAGACTGGCGTTATCAATAAGACCGCCTTGGTCTTTGGTCAGATGGATGAACCACCTGGCACACGTCTTCGTGTTGCGCTATCTGCGCTGACCATGGCGGAGTACTTCCGCGATGTTCAAAAGCAAGATGTGCTTCTATTTATCGATAATATTTTCCGTTTCACACAGGCAGGGTCTGAAGTATCAACGCTGCTAGGCCGTATGCCTTCAGCTGTGGGTTACCAGCCAACACTTGCTGATGAGATGGGCCAACTACAGGAGCGCATTACTTCAACTCGTGGTCACTCAATTACATCAATGCAGGCAATTTATGTTCCTGCCGATGACATTACTGACCCAGCTCCACACACAACGTTCGCGCACTTAGATGCAACAACGGTGCTATCTCGTCCAATTTCCGAACTTGGTATTTATCCAGCAGTAGATCCGCTTGACTCAACTTCGCGTATTTTGGATCCTCGCTACATTGGCGAGCACCACTTCCGCGTTGCAAACCGAATCAAGCAGATCCTTCAACGTTATAAGGATCTGCAAGACATCATTGCGATTCTTGGTATTGATGAACTCTCTGAAGAAGATCGAATTCTTGTTGGACGTGCCCGTCGCATCCAGCGCTTCCTTTCTCAGAATACTTTCGTGGCAAAGGTCTTTACCGGCCTAGATGGTTCATTCGTTCCGCTCTCTGAAACTATCGAAGCTTTCGAAGCGTTGGCAGATGGCAAGTATGACCATGTTCCAGAACAGGCCTTTTTCATGTGCGGTGGTTTAGCAGATGTAGAACGTAGGGCTGCTGAATTGGCAAAGAGCTAAACAAATGTCAGAGAATTTAACCGTCGAGGTTGTTTCGCCCGAAAAGCGAATTTGGTCTGGTGAAGCGAAGATGATTTCTGCGCGCACTTTGGATGGCGATATCGGAATATTGCCTGGCCATATTCAATTATTGGGCGTCCTCGTCGACGGTAAAGTTTCTATCGATGCAGTAGATGGAAGTAAGCAAGAGTTTGAAATTCATGGCGGCTTTCTATCGGTTGCAAAGAACCGCGTCTCAATTTTGGGGCAAAGCGCGGATTAAATTCGCTCTACCTTTGCGCCTAGAGCGCGCAGCGATTCAACAAAGCCCGGATAACCACGATCTACGTGGAAGGCATCTTCAACAGTTGTTTCACCTTCGCTGACCAAGCCAGCAAGTACCAAACCAGCGCCAGCACGAATATCAGTGGCGGCAACCGGGGCGCCTGATAGCTGGGGAATACCTGTAATCGAAGCATGATGGCCATCGATATGAATATCAGCACCGAGTCTTTGCATCTCATTTACAAACATAAAACGTCCTTCAAAAACATTTTCAGTAACTATGGAATTTCCTTCAGCAATCGCATTCATTGTTATAACGAAGGGCTGTAGGTCGGTAGCAAAGCCTGGGTAGGGGAGTGTTGCGACATCAACTGCAATTGGTCGCTTCGTCATTTTTACCCGAAAACCATTTGGAGTTTTAGTAACAACTGCGCCAGCCTCGACCAATTTATCTAGCGGTACTTCCAAATGTTCTATCCGACCACCATTAATGGTGATATCTCCTTGAGTTATTGCGGCGGCAAATGCCCAAGTTCCAGCCACGATTCGATCAGCAAGAGTTGCATGTGTGGTTGGCTGCAATTGACTTACGCCAGTAATTTTTATCGTACTTGTCCCAAGTCCTTCAACCTTAGCGCCCATGCTGATTAAGAATTCACCCAAATCAACTACATCGGGTTCGCGAGCCGCGTTATCAATTGTAGTAACACCCTTAGCAAGCACTGCAGCCGTTAAAAGATTCTCGGTTGCACCCACGCTTGGGAAATCTAGTAATATGTCGGCTCCAATTAAGCCGCTTGGCGCGGTCGCAATAACATAACCATGTTCAGAATGCGCTTGGGCACCCAAGTCAATCAGCCCCTTAATGTGAAAATCAATCCCGCGCGAACCAATTGCGTCACCACCAGGAAGTGCTACTTCAACTTTCCCAATTCGCCCAACTAGTGGACCAAGTACATTTATGGAAGCCCGCATCTTTCGAACCAAGTCATAGTCAGCACGATGACCAGGGACTTCAGGTACAAGTATTTTCATATCGCCAGTTTTACTTTCAAAAGTACAAGTACAGCCAAGGCGTGTTAATAATTCGGACATGATGTGGACATCTGCGATATCTGGAACATTTGTAATAGTACTTTCGCCAACGGCCAAAAGAGTTGCAGCCATTAATTTCAATGCGGAATTCTTAGCTCCAGTAACGTTAACTTCGCCCACCAGTCTGGTGCCGCCAAGAACCCGAAACTGGCTCGGTGCTTCTGGCATGTAAGTTACCTCCTGATCGTTCTGTGAGCGTTTTGCCGAAATCTGTTTCTGAGTAGTCAGAGTGTAGTTCGTCTTATAGGCTTATTCACATGGTTAATCTAACGCGAATTTATACAAAGACTGGTGACGACGGGACAACCTCCCTTGGCGATATGAGCCGCACCTCAAAAAATGACCCACGATTAGAGGCGTATGCAGATGTTGATGAAGCTAATTCATCCATTGGGGTTGTGCTGGCTCTTGGTCAAATTTCAGATCCGCTCGTAACTAAGTTACTTGTACGAATTCAAAATGATTTGTTTGATGTTGGAGCAGACCTCTGTACACCAGTTATTGATGATCCAAAGATTGAACCGCTTCGAGTTCTAGAGTCTCAAGTTTCATTCTTAGAAGAACAAATTGATAAATTTAATGCTGATCTA
>Ga0209829_10002628_pt1 | contig 13542 bp, 9 predicted proteins | sample C_140205_EF_Meta_FD_187311 | JGI IMG/M metagenome (GOLD analysis project Ga0209829, IMG submission 187311) | Freshwater microbial communities from Lake Croche, Canada to study carbon cycling - C_140205_EF_MetaG (SPAdes) (version 2) | ecosystem: Environmental > Aquatic > Freshwater > Lake...
GCTTGGGCGCGATTGTCACGCTGCCGGCATCGGCCCAGTCGGCCGCGGGGATCGTCCTTGCGACGGTGGAAATGCGGCCGCTCCGCGAACAACTCACGGTGCCCGGTCGAATCGACTACGACGCCCGGCACCGGCTCGATTACGCCGCGCCCGTCGATGGCATCGTGTCTCGGGTATTCGTGCAGGTTCGGCAGCGGGTGTCCAAGGGGGACGCGCTGGCGGAACTCTCCAGTCCGGATGTGGGTGTGGCCCGCGACGATGTCCGCCGACGCGAAGACAACCGAATGATCGAGAAGAAGACGGCCGACTGGGCCACCACCATCGGCGATAACGTCGCGGTGTTGCTTGATCTCCTCGGGTCGGAACCGCCGCTGGCCGACATCGAACGGCAGTTCAAAGACCGCATTCTCGGGGCCTATCGGGAGAAAATCCTCGGCGCCTATTCACGGCTTATCTACGTCGAGAAGGTCAGCGCCAGCACCAGGTCGCTCAGCGAAGGCGGCGTGCTTTCCGGCCGGATCGTCGAGGAGCGAGCCAGCAACCTAGAGATCGCCAAGGCCAACTTCACCGCCGCCTGCGAGGAGGCGCGGTTTCTCACCCGGCAGGAACGCGACCGCGCCCGTGCAGGCCTTGAGCAGGCCGACCGACTGATGCAGATCTCGCAGGAACATCTGCGCACGCTCGTGGGCAGCAGGCTGGAGCCGGATACGGCCGGCGAGGATGCCGTCGTCGAGAGTCCGGGCGATGCCGGCTCCCTGAGTTCGCTGGTGCTGAGGACGCCCTTCGACGGTCTGGTGGAGGATGTCTTCATCGCGAGGGGCGAGCGGGCCCGCGTGGGCGACCGGCTGTTCGTCGTGGCCGATACCACCATGCTGTGGGTTCGCGCCCAGATTCACGAACGGCAGTGGACGGCGGTTGAGGTGGCCACGGGGCAGGCGGTGCGGGTGGTTGTGCCGGGCGCAGGCGTGCATGAAACGACCGCCAAGGTGTTGCACGTGGGTGCGACGGTAGAGGCCGATTCGCGGAGCGTGCCGCTGGTGGCGGAAATCTCCAACGACGATGCCCACTACAAGCCCGGGATGTTCGTGTGGGTCGACCTGCCGCAGGGAGCCCTCCGCGAGACGCTCTCGGTGCCGACGGCCTCCGTGATGCGGCACGAAGGCAAGGTGTTTGTGTTCGTGCCCGACGGCGTCAATCGCTTTCGCCGTGTCGACATCAAAGCTGGCATCGAGAGCGGCGGCTTCGTGGAAGTAACCGCCGGCCTGGCGAACGGCCAGCAGGTGGTGGCCGCCGGGGCATTCGTGCTCAAGAGCGAATTGTTGCTCGAGAAGGAATCGGACTGACCGGCCCAGTGGCCGCGGTTGTCCTGGGAGTCGGCTGATGCTGTCGGGTGTCATCGAATGGTCGCTTGCCAACCGGGCGCTGGTGATCGCGCTCTTCGTGCTGATGGCGCTGGGGGGGCTCTTTTCGGCAACCCAGGTGCCCGTCGATGCCGTGCCGGATCTCGTCAATATTCAGGTGCAGGTCGTGACGGAGGCCGGCACGCTTCCGCCCCTTGAGGTGGAGCGTGCCGTCACCTATCCGGTCGAGTTGGCCATGAGCGGACTGCCCCATGTGGAGGAGATCCGCAGCATCTCCCGGCTGGGCATCTCGCTGGTGACGATCGTGTTTCGGGAAGGCACCGACATCTTTCTTGCCCGGCAGCTCGTGGCGGAACGGCTGCCGGAGGCGAAGAGTCGTATTCCCCTGGCCGATGCCGCCCCGCGGCTGGGCACGCTCAGCACCGCGCTGGGGGAGATCCTCCAGTTTGAGGTGAAGGCGCGGCCGGATGCGGGCGGCGTGGGGTTCAGCCTCATGGACCTCCGCAGCCTGCTGGAATGGGAGATCGCGCCGGCCATGCGCGAGGTGTCGGGCGTGACTGATATCAACAGCCACGGCGGCTACGCCAAGAGCTATGAGGTTCGCATCGATCCCGACCGGATGTCGTCGCAGGGGATCACGCTGGGCGAGGTGCTGGCGGCTTTGGAACGCAATAATGTCAGCACCGGCGGCGGCTACATCGTCAAGAACGGTGAGCAGCGGTTCATTCGCGGCGAGGCACTGCTGAAGAGCATTGATGCCATCGAGCAGGTGGTGGTTCGCAGCCCCCCTGGGGGTGTGCCCGTGCTCATTCGCAATATCGGCGATGTTGAGATCGCACCTCTGGTGCGGCAGGGGGCTGCCACGCGAGACGGACGGGGCGAGGTGGTGACAGGCATGGTGATGATGGTCCGCGGCGAGAACAGCCGGCGAGTGGTCGCCACGGCCAAGCAGCGGCTCGAGACCATCCGCAGCACGCTCCCTCCCGGGGTTGAGATCGACATCCTCTACGATCGCTCCGATCTGATCGCGCGCACGCTCGACACGGTGCTCCACAATCTGGCCGAAGGCGGCCTGTTTGTAGCTGGCGTGCTGCTCCTCCTCCTGGGCAACGTCCGCGCTGGGCTGATTGTTTCCCTGGCGATCCCGCTGTCGATGCTGTTCGCGGCCAATCTCATGTGGGCCACCGGCATCTCGGCGAGCCTGATGAGCCTTGGGGCGATCGATTTCGGTCTCGTGGTCGACAGCTCCGTGATCATGGTGGAAAACTGCGTGCGGCGGCTGGGTCTGGCGGGCCCCACCGACTCCAAGCTCGACATCGTCCGCGATGCTGCCATCGAGGTCCGCGGGCCCACGATGTTCGGTGAGTTGATCATCGCGATCGTCTACCTGCCCATCCTTTTTCTGGAGGGCACCGAGGGGAAGCTGTTCCGGCCGATGGCCCTCACGGTGCTGTTCGCGTTGGCTGGCTCGCTGATCATCTCGCTCACGCTCATGCCCGTGCTCGCGGCCACGGTGCTCGCTCGCGAGAAGGAGCACGAGCCGCTCCTGATGCGGCTCTTCCACCGGGCCTACCAGCCACTCGCGCGGCTGGCCGTCTACCATCCCGTGGTGGTGTCGCTGTGCGCCTTGGCCCTCGTGGCGGCGAGTGTTCCGGTGGCGGCGAACCTCGGCGCCGAATTCATGCCCCGCCTCGACGAAGGAGACCTTCTCATCGAGGTCAACCGGCTGCCGAGCGCGACGCTGGAGGATTCAGTGCCGCTCACCACGCGGATCGAGGAGACGCTCCGGGGCTCTCCGGAGGTGCGGACCGTGTTTTGCAAAACCGGCCGGCCCGAGATCGCCAACGACATCATGGGCGTGCAGCAGACCGACGTCTGGGTGATGCTCAAGCCCCACGCGGAATGGCCGAAGGGTGTGACCCGCGACCAGCTTGTGGACCGCATGTCGGCGTCGCTCGCCGCCGCGGTGCCGGGGGCGAATTTCGGCTTCAGCCAGCCGATCGAGATGCGGGTTGACGAACTGGTGGCGGGCGTGAAGGCCGACGTGGCCGTGCTGATCTATGGCGACGATCTCGATACTCTCGGCACTCTCGGCAAGCAGGTCGAGGGGGTGCTGCGGGGGGTTCGCGGCGCAGCCGACGTGCGGGCCGACTGGCAGGCCAACGTGCCGACGATGCAGATCGACGCCCGTCCCGACCAGTTGGCCCGGCACGCGATCGATGGCCTCGAGGTGATGCGAACAGTCTCGGCGATGGGCGGGATCCAGACCGGCGTCATTTACGAGGGGCGGCCTCGGTATCCGCTGGTGGTGAAATTTCCGCCCGAATGGCGCGAGAATCCTGAGCGAGTGCCGCAGATTCCGGTGGGGTCGACCGGCGGCCGGCCGGTGCCCTTGGGAGAACTGGCCGACGTGCGGACGGGCGAGAGCCCGCCATCGGTCGAGCATGAAAACTCGCGGCGGCGCACGTATGTGTCGGCGAATGTCCGCGGCCGCGACGTCGCGAGCTTCGTGCAGGACGCGCAGCGTGCGATCGCGATGCAGATTCGACTGCCCGTAGGCTACACGGTGCGTTGGGGGGGGGATTTCGAAAACCTGCTCTCCGCCAGCCGTCGGCTGATGCTGATCACGCCGGTCGTGCTGGGATTGATCGCGTTGTTGCTTTACACGAGCTTCAAGTCGCTCCGCCTGGCGTCCCTGATTTTTTTCGCCGTGCCGGTGGCGGCCTCCGGCGGCATTGCAGCCTTGGCGCTGCGAGGCATGCCGTTCTCGATTGCAGCCGGGGTCGGCTTCGTGGCGCTTTTCGGCGTGGCAGTGCTCAACGGGCTCGTGTGGGTGGCCGGCGCGGAACATGCGAGGCAGGGCGGACTGGCCCCGCGCGAGGCGGCAATCGCCACGGCGCAAGTGCGCATTCGGCCGGTCCTGATGACGGCGCTGGTGGCGAGCTTCGGCTTCCTGCCGATGGCGATGGCCACGAGTGCCGGGGCGGAAATCCAGCGGCCGCTCGCCACGGTGGTGATTGGCGGCATTCTGACATCGACGCTCTTGACGGCCTTCGTCGTCCCGGCAATCTATCCGTGGTTTGTGCCCCGTGCGCGGTTGTCAGGCTCAATCCCGGCATGATCGCTCCCCACGTCCCTCACCCTCACCCGTTGCAGGCACCACTCCGATGAGACTCCACGATCTGCAGTCGCTGATTCGCACCATGTATCACGACAAGGACGCCGCTCGCGGCGTGGAGGGGACATTCATGTGGCTGACGGAGGAGATCGGCGAACTCGCCACGGCTCTCCGCAGCGGCACGCATGAGGAGCAGTCGCTCGAATTCGCCGACGTGCTGGCCTGGCTGGCGACGATTGCCAACGTCGTCGGAGTCGATCTTGAGGAGGCTGTGGCTCGCAAATATGGCACCGGTTGCCCGGGCTGTGGGCAGTTGGCCTGCAGCTGCCCCGACGCGGAGAAACCATGAACGACCGTGCCGCAGGGATGGGCTGGACCGCGGCCGTGCGGGCCTGGGCCGTCGTGGCGGGCCTCGCGGCCACGGCGTGCGCCGCGGCGACCCCCAGCGATGTCAAGGTGGGGTTTGCCAGCGTCTACCGAACCGGATCCTGGACGCCGCTGGTGGTCGAGTTTCCGACAGAGTCCGCGGCACCGGAGGCGGTGTGCGTGTGGGTCGAGGATCCTGATGGGCAGTATGTCAGGTCGCCTGCCGCGCTCGTCACGGCGGACGCCGATTCTCGCCGGCGGGCGCGTCTGACGGTGCGGTTTGGTCGTCCCACGGCCCGCGTGCTCGTGGAAGAGGTGCCGGCGGGCACAGCGGCGGTCGCCTGCGATCCCACAGCCCTGGCGCGGCGTGCGGTGGCGGCGCCGATCCCCTCCAGCGACACCGTGCTGCTCGTGCTGGGCGATCTGCCCGCCGCGGAGCGGGCCTCGCGGCTGCTGGCCCGCGACGATGGCACGCGGCCGCGGGTTGTGGCAATCGATTTGGCGGCAGATGCCGGAAGGGCAGGGGGGGCTGCGGCCGAGTTGGGGCGGTCGGCCGCCGACTTCGATGGTGCGGATTCGATCATCGTCTGCGGCAGTGCGGTTTCGGGGCTTGATCCCACCACGCTCCGCGGCATCGATGATTGGGTGCGGCAGGGCGGGCGGCTGGTCTTTACCGCTGGCGGCAGTGCGAGCAGCATCCAGCATTCCGGCACGGTGGCGGCGGCCTGGCTTCCGGGGCCGATCGCGAAAATGCTGCCGCTGCGCCGGGGCAACGCCATTGAAACCTATGCCAGGGCAAGCCGACCGCTCGAAAAGGGCGCGCTGGCTGGTCTCGAGGTGCCGCTGCTTGAGAATGCCCGCACGCTGGAGGGGAGCGTCGAAGCGTTTGAGGGACGGGGCCCCACTGAGCTTCCGTTGGTGGTGCGGAGGGCGCATGGCTTCGGCACGGTCACGTGGATCGGCATCGACATCGACCAGCCGCCATTTCGCAACTGGTCGGGCAGTGATTCCTTGCTGGTCGAACTCCTGGGCGAACGCGGGACAACGAAGAGGGCGGATGAGACCCAGCGTGAGTCACTCGACTTGGCGGGGCAGCTCCGGCAGGCGATCGACCAGTTTCCGGGCGTTGCGGTGCTCCCTTTCGAGTTGATCGCAGGGCTGGGGCTCCTCTACGTCGCCTGCCTGTATCCGCTCGATTGGTGGATCGTCTCACGCCTTCGGCCCGCTGGTGGCGGCCGCCGGGCATGGCTGTCATGGCTGTCGTTGCCGCTGTTGGTCGCTGCCTTAAGCGTGCTGGCCTGGTGGGCCGGGCACCGGTGGAAGGGAACGAGTTGGCAGACCTCCGCAGCCGAATTGATCGATCTCGACGTCGCCAGCGGTCTGGTTCGCGGGCAGGCCTTCGCTGGTATCTGGTCGCCGGTGAATGCCGTGCTCGATCTGGCGGTGAGTCCGGCCGGGCGGCTCGTGCCGGTCGCCGCAATGAAGTCCACCGATCAGTCCACCGATCCAGGGCCGGCTTCCGGCGCGTCGGTCCCGCCGCCGGAAGGCTTGGTGACCTGGTTTGCGTCGCGTGGCCGAGGCATCGGAGGCACCGACGCCGGCTCGCCGCATCCGTCGCTGGCTGCCATCGACTATGGCTATGCCGACTCCCCCGCCACGCTGGAAGGCATTCCGATCGCCGCCTCATCGAGCCGGCTGTTCGAGGCCCAGATCGTTGCCGTGACAAAGACGCCGGCGGTGGAGTCGAACCTCGAGCGGGAAGGGCAGGGCACGCTGCGTGGAAAGGTCACCAGCCGGTTGCCGTTTCCGCTCGACGCGTGCGTGCTGGCCCATGCCGGCTGGCTCTATGACGTGGGCCGGTTGGAGCCCGGGCAGGCCTTCGACGCGGCGGCCGGCCGCGGTCCCAGGTCGCTGGCCGGAGCGCTGACCCGCCGCACGGCGAGCCGGGATCGGGAGATCAATGTCCGCTGGGATCTCACGGAACACGATCCGGCACGGATTTTGGAAGTGGCGGGGTTCCACGCGGCCGCGGGAGGCAGCGGCTATACGTCGCTGGAGCCGGGGCGTCTCGCCCGGTTCGATCTCTCGCCGCTCCTGCCGCTGGACCGCGCTGTGCTCGTGGGCCACGGTCCCTCCTTCGTCGACTGGCAGTGCCGCGTACAGGCGATCGCTGGCACGTCAGGCACCGCCACAGTTCCGCCCATGCCAGGCACAGCCTGCCTCTGGCGCATCGTGATCCCGCTGGCTCAGCCGACAGTCGCATCAGCGCCTCTTCTACCACCGGACGCCCCATGATTGAAACGATCGACTTGACCAAGAAATATGGCGATTTCTTCGCCCTGGAGTCACTCGACCTCAAGCTTGAGAAGGGGGACCTGTTCGGCTTCATCGGCCCCAACGGCGCCGGAAAGACGACCACGATCCGTATCCTCTCCACGCTGTTGGCGCCGACTTGGGGCGAGGCGTATGTCTGCGGCTATTCGATCTACACCCATCCTCGCGAGATCCGGCGGGCGATCGGATACATGCCCGACATCTTCGGTGTGTACGACGACATGCGAGTGATCGAATACCTGGAGTTTTTCGCGGCTGCTTACCGCATCGACGGCCCGGCGCGCCGGCGGGTGGCGGAGCGGTCGCTTGAACTGGTCGACCTGGCCTTCAAGCGTGACGAACTGGTCACCAGCCTTTCGCGTGGGATGACACAGCGGCTGGGCTTGGCCCGCGTGCTCCTGCACGACCCCGAGGTGCTCCTGCTTGACGAGCCTGCCAGCGGACTGGATCCCCGGGCCAGAATTGAGATGCGAGGCCTGCTCAAGCGGCTTCAGGGGCTGGGCAAGACGATCCTCGTCTCCAGCCACATCCTTCCGGAGTTGGCGGACATCTGCAATCGCGTCGGCATCATCGAATACGGTCGGCTGCTGGCATGCGGCGATGTGGCAGACCTCCTGGCGCAGGTGCGCGGCCGGCCTGTGATGCGGCTGCGGGTGGCTGGGCCGCCAGAGCGGGCTGCAAAGCTGCTGGAATCGTCCCCTGAGGCGGCGGAGGTGGCGGTGCGGGACGGCGAGATCCTCGTCACGCTCGCTGAGGGCATGGACGATCCGTCTCCGTTGGCGGCGAAACTCATCGCCGACGGGTATCGGCTGCTGTCGATGCGGGAGCAGGAGGTCAATCTCGAGACCGCGTTCCTCGAACTCACCAAGGGTGCGCTCGGCCGGCCCCAAGCGAGCCCGCCATCCGGCACGTGACCGACCTGGAAAAGACGCTTGCGGATATGATCTCGATACGAAGGAGGGATCCCATGGGAGTCGTGGAAATGCAGAGCATGTGCGGAGTTGCGGCGGGGGGATGGTTCACGGGGAGCCGTGTGGCAGTCGGTGCCGCTGCCCTCGCCATTGAGCTCGCAATCGCGGTGGCCATAACGCCGCCGATCGCGGCAGAGCAGCCGCCGAGAGCGGCGCCCGTGGCGGAGTTGCCGGCGGCGGGCCTCGCAGCTCTCGACACGCCCGCGGGCGTGCTCGGCTACGCGTTGGGTCTCCGCATCGGAGGGCAGATCGCCGCTGAGTTCAAGGGGCAGCAGCCCCCGGTCGATTCCCAGGCGCTGGCCAGGGGCCTAGCTGACGCGGTGCTGGAGGCACGGCCGCAGTTCAGTGAGCAGCGGATCAGGCAGACTCTTGAAGCGTTCGACGCGCAGATGCGGGAGCGGGAGAAGGAGTTTGGCCGTCGCATGGCGGAGGCCGCCAAAGTCAACCAGGCGAAGGGGGCAGAATTTGCCAAGGTCAACGGTCGAAAGCAGGGGGTGGTCACCCGGCCGAGCGGCCTGCAGTATGAGGTGCTGCGCGAGGGGGCCGGCGCCAGCCCCACGCTCGAAGACACGGTGGCCGCGCGCTACCTAGGCACGCACATCGACGGCCGCGAATTCGACGGCACCGATCCGCAGGGCGAGCCCGCCATGTTTCCGCTCCGCGGCGTGGTGCCGGGGTGGCAGGAGGCGTTGCCGCTGATGAAGATCGGAGCGAAGTGGCGGATTTACGTCCCATCGCAGTTGGGATACGGCGACGAAGGCTCGCCGCCGGTCATCGAGCCCAACGAGCTGCTGATTTTTGAGATCGAGTTGGTGAGCATCCTGCCGCCGCGGTGAATCGCAGGCGGCTTGTTTCACGGGAACAAAGCGTGATCGCGAGTGGGATACGAGTGTCGAAGGTGCTGTTGTCGGCCGCGGTGCTGGCCGCTGCAATCGGTTCGTCAGCCAGGCTGTCGCCGGGAGCTCCGCCGGCGGCCGAGCGGTTTGACGAAGCCCGCGAACGGATGGTTCGCGACGACATCGGCGGCGGCGGCGTGACCGATGTCCGCGTTCTCGAAAGCATGCGACTGGTGCCCCGGCACGAATTCGTGGGCGGGCCGCAGCGGCCGCTGGCCTACTTCGACATGGCCCTGCCGATCGGCGAGTCGCAGACCATATCCGGGCCGTTCGTGGTGGCCTACATGACCGAGAAGCTGGAGCCGAAGCCGACCGACCGTGTGCTGGAGATCGGCACCGGCAGCGGCTACCAGGCGGCCGTTCTCTCGCCCCTGGTGGGAATGGTCTATTCGATTGAAATCAGCCGTCCTCTCGGAGAAAAGGCGGCACGCACGCTGACGCGGCTGGGCTACCGCAACGTCGTCACGATGATCGGCGATGGCTTCCTGGGCTGGCCCGAGCATGCGCCCTTCGACAAGATCATCGTGACATGCTCTCCGGAGAATATTCCGCAGCCACTCGTCGATCAGCTTGCGGAAGGGGGCCGGATGATCATCCCGGTTGGTGAACGTTACGAGCAGACGCTGGTGCTGCTGTCCAAACGCGACGGCGAGATGGTGCGGGAGTCGCTCGTGCCGAGCCTGTTCGTGCCGATGACTGGCACGGCGGAGCAGGGCAGGCGAGTGCAGCCCGATGGCACGCTGCCGGTGCTGCACAATGGCGGTTTCGAACAAGTACTTCCCGATTCACGCGTGCCCACCGCGTGGTACTACGGCCGACAGATGCAACTCGTCGAGGGGCCGGATGCACCCGAAGGCATCCGCTCCATGCGGCTGGAAAACATGCAGCCGGGCCGGCCGGCGCAGCTGTTCCAGGGCTTTCCGGTCGACGGCCGGACGATCGGTCGGTTGACGTTTAAGCTGACGGTTCGTGCCGAGGGCATTACTGCGGGGGCCGGCCCTGAAGAGCTCCCTGGGCTGATCGTGAAGTTCTTCAACGAACAACGCAGCCGTTCACACCACGCACGGATTGGTTCCTGGCAGACCGCCGGTCCATGGCGGCAGGTCGAGGGGACGGTGAATGTGCCCGTTTGGGCCCGGGAGGCGATCATGCAGATCGGGATGCTCGGAGCCACCGGCCGACTGGACGTGGATGACGTCCAAATGACGGGTATTGCCCGATAATCCTGCGTTTTTCTCGCTCGGAAGACCCGTCCGAGCGATCGGGAATTGCTCGATTTCACGCTTCTTTTGGTGGAGCGGTACGGGCTAGGCCGCAAACCAATGCGACGCACATCCCCCAGCCTACTTGATTTACCTAATCCGCAAACTATCCTTGCTCCGTGCTAGCAGTCAATTTTGGAGTGTTCGAACCGTGTTTTGGCTCACGGTGGGCATTCAACTTATTTCAATGGAGCGTGATTCAGATGTTGGTCCATCGTCGGTGGTTGCGGGTGGCTGGGGTTGTCACTTTTGTCGCGGTTGTAGCGACCGCCTGCGACGCTGATGCTGGTTGGCATCATCGTTACCGGGGCGCCGGATCGTCCGGTGGAAGTTCGAGTGGTTCGTCCGGCGGAAGCTCGGGCGGCTCGTCTGGCGGCAGTTCGGGCGGTAGCTCGGGCGGGTCCTCAGGCGGCTATAGCTCCTCCGGTGGATCTTCCGGCGGATACAGCTCGGCCGGCTCGTCCGGCGGCAGCTATGGTTCTGCCGGTTCCCACGGCAGTGCGGGCTCGCATCATGCCGCCAAGATGGCCAGGCGTGCCTCGCGTCATTCGAGCCACGGCTCGTCTGGTGGCAGCTCGGGTGGCTCGTCCGGCGGCAGCTATGGCGGTAGTTCGGGCGGCTCCTACGGCGGCTCCTACGGCGGCAGTTACGGCGGCAGCTACGGCGGCTCGTCGGTACCGGCTGCGGCGTACTGGAGCGGTTCTTCCAACGACTACGGCACCCCAGTCGAATCGTACCGCGTGATCAACGAGGCACCATCGGTGACCGGTGGCGAAATCATCGAGACGCCTCGGGTGGCCAGTCCGGCCTTGAACGATTCCACGTCCATCACGGTCCCCGCCGATGCGGCCCTGCTGTCCGTGGAAGTTCCAGCCGATGCCACGATCTACGTCAACGGCACGAAAACCTCGGCCACCGGGAGCGTGCGGCGCTTCGTGTCCCGCGGTCTCACGGCTGGCAAGCGGTATGACTTCACGGTCAGGATGACGGTCGAGCGGGATGGCAAGATCAGCGAACAGACCAAGGTCGTGTCGCTGGCTGCAGGTGACCGTTCGCAGCTGTCATTGTCGACCGTGGACGTCGCCGCGAAGACGAGCCTGACACTGCACGTGCCCGCCGACGCGAAAGTCTGGCTGGCTGGCAACGCCACCTCGTCCGCCGGTGCCATGCGGCATTTTGAGACCATGACCTTGGCCGCTGGCCAAACGTGGCGGAACTATGAGATCCGGGTCGCGAGCCTCGTCGACGGCCGCGAGCAGGTCGTCTCGAAGGTGATCGATCTGGCCGCAGGCGAATCGATCGAACTGTCGATCGATCCGACGCAGCGTACGGCTACGGCCAACACGACCGCGTCGATCCGCTGAGCTGTCCGCTCGGCAAACAGCCTGGCAGTGCATCCACTCCCGCGCGGCCGCGTGCCGCGCGGGAGTTTTTTTGTTTCCAGCAAAAAGTGCATGGATGACTCGTCGCACGGGCTGCTCGCAGGCTGTGGATAAACAGCGTGTGGAACCGCACGATGCGGTTTCGGGTGCGCAGCACCCGCAAAAGCCGGAGGTTTTCAAGTGGAAAAAGTTCATGGACGACTTTTTCCACGGGCTGCTAGAGTGCCTCCATGATGCCCGATTCACGCCCCCCTAATCCCCCATGCGCAGGCTGGTCGCCGGCCGTCCGAGCGGCGGTGTCCGCGGGGCTGCTTGTCTACTTTGCCGCTGTGATCACGCCGCCGTTGGCCGGGCCACCGCCGGCCAGCGATCTGGCCCGGGCCCTGATGCAGCCCTTGCGGCCGCTCGTGGGCGGAGTGTATCTGGGCCATGGATACCGGTTTTTTGCGCCGGATCCAGGGCCGGGGCACTCGATCCGGTGGACGATGCAGATGACGGACGGCTCCACCCGCAGCGGCTCGATTCCGGATGCCGCCACCGACTGGCCCAGGCTGCTCTACCACCGGAGATTCATGGTGAGCGAGAAGATCGCGGCGGTCGTGCCACCCGCCGACGCGCCGGCTGATATACGGGAGCGGAGCAGGGGGGACTGGCAGCCGCTGGTGAAGGATGTCGCCGGGCATCTGCTCGCCAAGCACGGCGGCAGCCGGGTGGAACTGCAACTTGTTGAGCACTATCTGCCGGACCCCGAAGAGGTGGTGCGGTCGGAGCAGGGGAGCGACGCGATCACGCCGCTGGGAACGTATGCACCGGCGGGAGCAGTCGAACCATGAAAATCACGGCCCGCGATCGAGAGACTGGGAGTGCGACAGCCGGTGGTTGGCTCCGCGAGTGGCTCGCCGCCTGGAACGCCTTCTGGTTCACGCCCGCCGATCCACTGCCGCTGGCGCTGGTGAGGGTCGCCGCTGGCGGCCTGCTGACATGGGCGAGCGTGGTCTGGTTGCTCGACGTGGACGCCTTCTTCGGCGAAACCGGCTGGCAGCAGCCCGGTAATGTCTGGCGGATGAACGACCAGCCCTGGCAATGGAGTTGGTATTTTGCCGCGCCCTCGGCCGGGGGCGTGCGGGTGTTGGCAGGGGTCACGCTGGTGGCCGCCGTGCTCCTGATGCTGGGCATCGCCACGCCGTTGGCGGCGGTCGTGTCGCTGGCGGGTTTTGTGAGCGCCGCCAACCGGGCACCACTCAACGTGTTTGGGTTTGACGACGTGCTCGGAATGCTCCTAATCGCGGTCGCGGTTGGGCCCGCCGGTGCGGTGCTGTCGATCGACCGCCTGCTCGCGCCGGACAAGCGTGCCGGCACGCCCTCCGTGCGGGCCAACCTCGCCATCCGGCTGATCCAGGTGCACCTCTGCGTGATCTACCTCTTCTCCGGCTGCGGCAAACTGCTGGGCGGCAGCTGGTGGGAGGGAACGGCCCTCTGGGGGGCAGCCGCCAATCTGCAGTACCGCACGCTCGACTTGACCTGGCTGTGCCACCATCCAATCCTCGTCAACGCCCTCACGCTGGGTACGCTATGGTGGGAGATTTCCTATGCCACACTGGTCTGGCCGCGGCTCACACGGCGGCTGGTGCTCGCCATGGCCGTGCCGGTGCACTTGGGAATCGGCCTCACGATGGGCATGATGGAGTTTGGGCTGGCGATGCTGGCAGCGAACATGGCATTTGTGCCGGCCGCCACCTTCCGTCGACTCCTTTGCCCGTTTCTAAAACGTTCCTCCATACTTTCGGAAAGTCGTAAATGATCGACACCATTGCAATCGTGGGCGCCACTGGCGCGGTGGGCCGCATCATCA
>Ga0209829_10002635_pt1 | contig 13526 bp, 10 predicted proteins | sample C_140205_EF_Meta_FD_187311 | JGI IMG/M metagenome (GOLD analysis project Ga0209829, IMG submission 187311) | Freshwater microbial communities from Lake Croche, Canada to study carbon cycling - C_140205_EF_MetaG (SPAdes) (version 2) | ecosystem: Environmental > Aquatic > Freshwater > Lake...
AGGAGGGCGGAATGGTCGGAGTGGGGGAGAGGAACTGTCAGCATGGCGGGGAATTTAATGGAGGCGCGCGCATTTTGCGAGCCCCCATCTTGAACTCAGCCCAAAAGTCGCCCGCGACGTTTCGTCTTGGCCGGAATCCGGTGAAACACCGCCACCACTTCGATATGGGCGGAATGGCGGAACTGGTCCACCGGGGTGATCCGCTCGATGCGGAAACCGCCGTCCACAAGAATTTTCGCGTCCCGGGCGAAGGTCTGGGCGTTGCAGGACACCGCGACCGCGATTTTCACCTTGGACGCGGCTATGGCGCGGGCCTGTTCCTCGGCGCCCGAGCGGGGCGGATCGAAGACCACGGCCTCGAAGGGGTCCAGTTCGTGGGGCAGCAGGGGCCGCTTGAACAGGTCGCGCTTTTCGGTCGAAACCGTGCGCAGCCCCTGAGCGAAATGGGCGGCCTTTTCGAGGGAGGTCAGCGCATGGCCGTCCGTCTCCACCGCCAGAACGGTCGCCTTGTCGGCGAGGCGCAGGGCGAATGTGCCCACCCCCGAGAACAGGTCCAGCACCTTGCGGCTCTTGCCCACGCCTTCAGACACCAGCCGCGCGAGGGTCTCCTCGCCCAGATCGGTGGCTTGCAGGAAGGCGCCCGGCGGGGGCGCGACCTTGGTGCGGCCCATGGGGATGAGGGGCGGGCGGCGCTCGATCAGGATGTCGCCGTGGTTGGAGATGCGCGCCAGATCGAGCTTCCCCGCCAGACCGATCAGGGCCTGGTCGATCTCGAAGGAGAGCTTGCCGGTGCCGCGCACATCCACATCCAGCCCTTCGAGGCTTGCGGTGATGACGATGTCGAGGGGCTTGCCGAGCTGGTTCAGCATCTGCGCCACGGCGCGGGCCGCAGGCAGGGCTTGCGCGAGGCCGGGCGCCAGAATGGGGCAATCGTCCAGCGCCACGATGTCGTGGCTGCGAGCGCGCATGAAGCCCACCACCGTCTGCACCCTGTTCAGCGCATCGCGGTCGAATCTTGCGTGGAAGGTGGCGCGGCGGCGGCCCTCGCCATGGGCGTCGATCATGGGCTCGACCGCGACCCGCAGGCCCGCATGGTCCAGCGCCGAGGTCAGCAGGCCGACCTTCCAGTCCGCATAGGCGCCGGGCGCCAGCGTCTGCACCGCGCAGCCGCCGCAGACCGTGTAATGGGGGCAAAAAGCGGGGATGCGGTCGGGGCTGGCTTTGGTGACTTCGACCAGCGTGCCGCGCTCGCCGTCCACTTCGGCCAGGATTGTCTCGCCCGCCAGCGCATAGGGCACGAAGACCGTGCCTTCATCTGACCGCGCGACGCCTTCGCCCCGCTGGCCGAGGCGCTCGATGGTGAGGGGCATGCGCAGGTTCATGGGAGGTCTCCGCGCGTCGCCGCGATCAGAAATTCGCGGTTGCCGTCGCCGCCTTCAATGGGGGAGGGAGTGAGCCCGCGCAAGCGCCAGCCCAGCCCCTCGATAAAGCTGCGGATGTCCTCGCAGACCTCCGCGTGAACATTGGCGTCGCGCACGATGCCCTTTTTCACCCGCGCGGGTCCCGCCTCGAACTGGGGCTTGATCAGCGCGATGAGATCGGCGCGCGCGTCCGCCAGATAAAGGGGCGTGGGCAGCACGAGGCGCAGGGATATGAAACTCGCGTCGCAGACCACCAGCGAAGGCGCCTGCGGAACCAGCGCGCGGGTGAGGCGGCGCGCGTCCGTGCTTTCCATGACGCAGATGCGCGGATCCTTGCGCAGGGAGGCGTGCAACTGGTCGCGGCCCACATCCACCGCATAGACCAGCTCCGCCCCGCGCGACAGCAGCACTTGCGTGAAGCCGCCTGTGGAGGAGCCCACATCCATGCAGACGCGCCCCTGCGGAGAAATATCGAAATGATCGAGCCCGGCGACGAGTTTGAGCCCCGCGCGCGACACCCAGGGGTGCGGCGCGCTGGCCTCCAGCTTCGCGTCTTCGCCCACTGGCTCGGAGGGCTTGCGCACGGCCACGCCATCAACTTGCACCAGCCCCGCCTCGATGGCGGCGCGGGCCTTCGCGCGGCTCTCGAAAAAGCCGCGGTCTACGAGAGCGATGTCAGCGCGTTGGGACATGAGTGAAATGGCTCAGGCGATCTTGTCGCGGCGGGCCTGGGCGCTCGCGCCCAGCGTGTCGAGCGCCTTGCGGACGATGCTTGGGGCGTCGAGCGCGGCGGTCTCATACATGCGGTCGGGTTTGTCATGTTCCTGGAAGAGGTCGGGCAGGGTCATGGCGCGCACTTTCACGCGGCCAGAGTCCAGCGCGCCAGCCTCCGAAAGGAAGGTGAGCACAGCGGCGCCGAAGCCTCCGCTGGAGCCTTCCTCGAGCGTGATCAGCGCGTCGTGGCTTGCGGCCAGACGCAGCAGCATGTCTTCATCGAGCGGCTTGGCGAACCGCGCGTCAGCCACCGTCACGGAGACGCCTTGCGCGGTCAGCTCTTCAGCGGCCTTGAGGGCCTCGCCCAGCCGCGTGCCGAAGGAGACGAGCGCCACCTGATGGCCCTCGCGCAGAATGCGGCCCTTGCCGATGGGCAGCGGCACGCCGCGCGCTGGCATGTCGACGCCCACGCCCTCGCCGCGCGGATAGCGGAAGGCGATGGGGCCGCTGTCGTGGGCGGCGGCGGTCGCCACCATATGCACGAGTTCGGCTTCATCGGCCGCCGCCATGACCACCATGTTGGGCAGGCAGGCGAGATAGGCCACATCGAAAGCGCCCGCATGGGTCGCCCCGTCAGCGCCCACGAGGCCCGCGCGGTCGATGGCGAAACGCACGGGCAGGTTTTGCAGGGCGACGTCATGCACGAGCTGGTCGTAGCCCCGTTGCAGGAAAGTCGAATAGATCGCGCAGAAGGGCTTGAAGCCTTCGGTGGCGAGGCCCGCCGCGAAGGTCACCGCATGTTGCTCGGCGATGCCCACATCGAAGCTGCGCTGCGGAAAAGCCTTCTCGAACAGATCGAGCCCGGTGCCCGACGGCATGGCGGCGGTGATGGCGACGATCTTGTCATCGCGCTTCGCCTCGTCGATCAGGCTTTCCGCGAAGACGCGCGTATAGGCGGGGGCGTTGGCCTTGGGCTTCACCTGCGCGCCGGTGACCACATCGAATGTGTTCACCCCATGATATTTGTCGGCGGAGGCCTCGGCGGGGCCATAGCCCTTGCCCTTTTGCGTCACCACATGAACGAGCACCGGCCCGGTCTGCATGTCGCGCACATTTTTCAGCACGGGCAGAAGATGGTCGAGGTTATGGCCGTCGACCGGACCAACGTAATAGAAGCCCAGCTCCTCGAACAAGGTGCCGCCAGTCCAGAAGCCGCGCGAATATCCCTCTGTCTTCTTCGCCTTGTCGTAGAAGAATTTCGGCAGGCGCTTGGCGAGCTGCTTGGCGGTCTCGCGCAGCGACCGATAGGTGTGGCTCGACACGAGCCGCGCCAGATAGGCCGACATGGCGCCGGTCGGGGGCGCGATGGACATGTCGTTGTCGTTGAGGATGACGATCAGCCGCGAGTGCCGCGCGCCCGCGTTGTTCATGGCCTCATAGGCCATGCCCGCCGACATGGCGCCGTCGCCGATGACGGCGATCACATTGTTGGACCCGCCCTTGAGGTCGCGCCCCACCGCCATGCCCAGCCCCGCCGAGATCGAGGTGGAGGAATGGGCCGCGCCGAAGGGGTCGTAGTCGCTCTCGCTGCGCCTTGTGAAGCCGGAGAGCCCGTCCGGCTGGCGCAGGGTGCGGATGCGGTCGCGCCGGCCCGTGAGGATCTTGTGGGGATAGGCCTGATGGCCGACATCCCAGATCAGCCGGTCGCGCGGGGTGTCGAATACGTAATGGAGCGCCACCGTGAGTTCGACCACGCCCAGCCCCGCGCCAAGATGGCCGCCAGTGATCGAGACGGCGTCGATCATTTCCGCACGCAGCTCGTCCGCCACCTGTTTCAGGTCGCGTTCGGGCAACTTGCGAAGCTCGGAGGGCGTCGGCGCGCGGTCGAGGAGGGGCGTTTTGGGTGGGGACACGGATCTTCCAGAACAAGCCGGGCGAGGGGGCAAAAAAGTCAGGCGAGGCTTACACCCGCCCCGGCCCTGTCGCAAATCATATGGAGGCTCTGCGGCGCCAAGTCACCCATAGGGACGATCAACTTCTCAAAAGGATGAACTGGATCAGGAGGTTGAAGGCCCTATGTCCGACTGGCTGCGGGAGCTGTGTCCGCAGAGCTTTGCGATGGAGGATTGCCATGTTCGAGACCCCAACCAGGGCCACGCCCTCGCTTGCCGAAGCACTCGGCCGCCTCGGCGACCGCTGGGGCATGATCACCGCCTTCGGTGTGATCATGCTGCTGCTGGGCTTCATGGCCCTCGGCCTTGTCCTGTCCGCCACCATCGCCACCGTGCTGGTGATCGGCGGTTTCATGATGGCCACAGGTGTCCTCGAGATCGTCATGGGCTTTTCGGCCCAGACCTGGGGCCGCTTCTTCATCTGGATCATCGCCGGGCTGCTTTATGTGGCGGCGGGCGTGATCGCGATCTCGCAACCCCTTCTGGCGGCGTCCATTTTCACGCTCATGCTGGGGGCGGGCCTGCTGGCGACCGGCATCGTGCGCATCGTGCTCGCCTTCCAGTTGCCGCCCGAGCAGTCGAAATGGCTGGTGATGCTGTCCGGGGCGATCACATTGCTGGTCGGTTTCGCCATCGTCGAGGGCTGGCCGGACAACAGTTTCTTCATCCTGGGCGTCTTCCTCGCCATTGACCTGATCTTCTACGGGGTGGGCTGGATCTCCTTCGGGCTCGCCCTGCGCCAGCGCCGCGAGGTCGCCCGGAGCGGAATTTCCACTCAAGGGATGTAACCTCGACCACAGGCGGATTGATCCGACCGGCGTTTTCCGTCATGGAAGACGCCGGTTTCAGTTGTCTGCGGTCCAAAGGCCTTTTTTGGGCCGGGCGCCCGCGTTCAAGGGGTTCAGCATGGCCAAGTGGGTCTATACTTTCGGCGACGGCAAGGCTGAGGGCGCGACGCAGATGCGCGATCTGCTGGGCGGCAAGGGCGCGAATCTCGCTGAAATGGCCAATCTGGGCCTGCCCGTCCCCCCGGGCTTCACCATCACCACAGAGGTCTGCACCGCATTTTACGCCAATGGCAGCCAGTATCCACAGGAACTTGGCGATCAGGTCGAGGCCGCCCTCACCTATATCGGCGGGATTGCTGGTCACACCTTCGGCGACGAGGCCAATCCGCTTCTGGTCTCCGTGCGCTCGGGCGCCAGAGCCTCCATGCCCGGCATGATGGACACGGTGCTGAACCTAGGCCTCAACGATCAGACCGTGGTCGCGGTGGCGAAATCGGCTGGCGACGAGCGTTTCGCCTGGGACAGCTACCGCCGCTTCATCCAGATGTATTCCAATGTTGTGCTTGACCTTGGCCACCATAATTTCGAGGAAATCCTCGAAGAATACAAGGATATGCATGGCCACATGCTCGACACCGACCTCGACGCGACCGACTGGCGCGAGATCGTCAAGCGCTACAAGGCCTGCGTCGAGGAGAAGACCGGCAAGCCCTTCCCGCAGGATCCGCGCGCCCAGCTCTGGGGCGCCGTGGGCGCCGTTTTCGGCTCCTGGATGAACCAGCGCGCCATCACCTATCGCCGCCTAAACGACATCCCCGAGAGCTGGGGCACAGCTGTCAATGTGCAGGCCATGGTCTTCGGCAACATGGGCGAGACCTCCGCCACCGGCGTCGCCTTCACCCGCAATCCCTCGACTGGCGTGCATGAGCTTTACGGCGAATTCCTCATCAACGCCCAGGGCGAGGATGTGGTGGCGGGCATCCGCACACCCCAGAACATCACGGAAGTGGCGCGCATCGCCGCCCATTCCGACAAGCCCTCCATGGAAACGGCGCTGCCCGAGTGTTTCGCCGAATTCGTCCGCGTGACGCATCTGCTGGAAAAGCATTACCGCGACATGCAGGACATGGAGTTCACCGTCGAGCGCGGCAAGCTCTGGATGCTCCAGACGCGCGGCGGCAAGCGCACCGCCAAGGCGGCGCTGCGCATCGCGGTTGATATGGCCAGCGAGGGGCTGATCACCCATGAGGAGGCGATCCTTCGCATTGATCCGGCTTCGCTCGATCAGTTGCTGCATCCCACCATCGACCCCAAGGCCGACCGCAAGGTGATCGGCTCGGGCCTGCCCGCCTCCCCGGGCGCGGCCTGCGGCGAGATCGTGTTCAATTCCGATGAAGCTGAACTGCTGAAGAACGCGGGCCGCAAGGTCATTCTGGTGCGCGTGGAGACCTCGCCCGAGGACATCCACGGCATGCATGCCTCCGAAGGCATTCTGACCACGCGCGGCGGCATGACCTCCCATGCGGCGGTGGTGGCGCGCGGCATGGGCAAGCCCTGCGTGTCCGGCGCTGGCTCCATTCGCGTGGACTATGCCGCGCAGACCTTCACGGTCGCGGGCAAGGTGATGAAGAAGGGCGACATCATCACCATCGACGGCTCCACCGGTCAGGTGCTGGAAGGCTCCGCGCCCATGCTGGAGCCGGAACTGTCCGGCGATTTCGCCAAGATCATGGAATGGGCCGATCTGGTGCGCCGCATGAAGGTGCGCACCAACGCCGACACCCCTGCCGACGCGCGGGTGGCGCGCAACTTCGGCGCCGATGGCATCGGCCTGTGCCGCACCGAACACATGTTCTTCGAAGGCGACCGCATCATCGCGGTGCGCGAGATGATCCTGGCCGACGACGAGGCGGGGCGACGCCATGCGCTCGCCAAGCTGCTGCCCATGCAGCGGCAGGATTTCGCGGCCCTGTTCGAGATCATGTCCGGCCTGCCGGTCACCATCCGCCTGCTCGATCCCCCGCTGCACGAATTCCTGCCCCATACGGATGCGGAAATCTCGGAAGTCGCCAAGGCCATGGGCGCGAGCCCGGAGAAGCTGAAGCGCCGCGCGGCGGAGCTGCATGAGTTCAACCCCATGCTGGGCTTTCGCGGCGTGCGCATCGCCATCCGCTATCCCGAAATCGCCGAAATGCAGGCGCGCGCCATTTTCGAGGGCGCGGTCGAGGCGGGCCGCAAGACCGGCCAGCCGGTGACCGCCGAGATCATGGTGCCGCTGGTGATGGCGCTGCCGGAGCTGGACCTGATCAAGGCGCGCATCGTCGCCATGGCGGAAGCGGTGGCGAAGGAAAGCGGCGTCACCGTGCCCTATCACGTGGGCACCATGATCGAACTGCCCCGCGCCGCTCTGCTCGCCGCCGACATCGCGAAGACGGCGGAGTTCTTCTCCTTCGGCACGAACGATCTCACCCAGACGACCCTGGGCATCTCGCGCGACGACGCAGCCTCGTTCCTGGGCTCCTACACCCAGAAGGGCATCCTGCCCGCCGATCCCTTCGTGACGCTGGATCAGGAGGGCGTGGGCCAACTGGTCCAGATCGCCACCGAGCGTGGCCGCGCCACGCGGCCCGACATCAAGCTGGGCATCTGCGGCGAGCATGGGGGCGATCCCGCCTCCATCGCCTTCTGCGAGAAGACCGGCCTCGACTATGTCTCCTGCTCGCCTTTCCGCGTGCCCATCGCCCGCCTTGCTGCGGCGCAGGCTGCATTGGGCAAGAAGGCGACGAGCACGGCCTGATGCGGCCTTCCGCAAGCGCCATCTATGCGGCGGCCATGGCCGCGACGGGGCTGGGGCTCGGGCTTGTGAGCCTCGCCTGGCCGGTGATCAACGACGGCCCCGTGCCGCCGTTGATGGCGCTGATCGCCATTTCGCTCCTGTTCGACCTCGCCCTGATGAACGCCGCCAGCCGGGGGCTGATCGGCCTTCTGCAAATGAACGGGCGCATCACCGGCTTCTTCGCAGGGGCGCTGCTCTATCTGGGAACGCGCGTGCTGCTGGCCTGAATTCCCCCGCGCTGCCTCATTTTGGCACGTGAGCCCGCCATACCCGGTAACAGCTCCTCAAACGTCAGCGTCCATGCTTGAGCGTGGCCCTTCGTCGGTGGTTTGCCGGGCCAGCGTCTCAGTTGCGTGGTGTTCCATGAGTCAGTCGCGGTTTACCTGGACGCCGGGAGCGGTCGCTCCCCGGCGTCTCGCCTTTGGCCTTGTGCTGTATGTCGCCGCCTATGGGGGGCAGGGCGCTTTGCTGGGCGCAGGCCACGCCCGCCTTGATCTTTCCAGCCTTGTGATAGGCGATGCGGAGGATCTGAAGGCCGGACTGGACGAGGTCGATCCGCGCACCGACCTCAAGGGCGACGTCACCCAGTTCCCGTCCCCCGATACGACCAGGAGGGGCGATCCCGTGCTGGGCCTGCGCCCCACGTTCGAAAGCAGGCTGCGGGGCGAGCCGGGGCTATAGGCGGCGGAGCGTTTATGACATTTTCAAAACATCTCTGGACATTCCCTCGCGCCCGCTCTATCTAATGCTCGCCTGGAGTATAAGGGATGGCCTGTCAGGGCTGCGGACTCTCGCCAATCGTGGCGAGGTTTTTTTGAACCCCATTATACTCATATAGAGCATAAGTAGGAGGGCGTCATGACTGCTTCGAGCCTCATCCTGGATCGTCCGGCGCCTCTGGCGTCCGCCCCTTCCGCGCGATACCCCATCCTGCCAAGGCCGGATCTGACATGGACGCCCGAAGTCGAGCGCGCCACCGCGCACCTTTATGAAAAGGTGAAGGCGGTCATGCCGCCGGTCGAATGGCCTTTCCATGCGCCCTATGTGAAGGCGATCAACGACCTGAAGAAGGTCCGCAACGCGGTCATCCTCGCCCACAACTATCAGACGCCCGAGATCTACCATTGCGTGGCCGACGTTGTGGGCGACTCGCTCCAGCTCGCCCGCCTCGCCGCCTCCTCGACGGCGGATGTGATCGTGCAGGGCGGCGTGCATTTCATGGCCGAGACCTCCAAGATCCTGAGCCCCGAAAAGACCGTGCTGATCCCCGACAGCAAGGCCGGCTGCTCTCTGGCCGCCTCGATCACTGGCGCCGATGTGCGCGCGCTGCGCGCCGCCTATCCCGGCGTGCCGGTGGTGGCCTATGTGAACACATCAGCCGAGGTGAAGGCGGAAGTGGACATCTGCTGCACCTCCTCCAACGCCCTGCGGGTGGTGGAGAGCCTGGGCGTGGACCGGGTGATCTTCCTGCCCGACCGCTATCTCGCGCAGAATGTGCAGGCCCAGACCAAGGTGAAGATCATCGCCTGGACGGGCGCCTGCGAGGTGCACGAGCGCTTCACCGCCGAAGAACTACTGCGCGTGCGCGCCGATGACCCCTCCGTCAAGATCATCGCCCATCCCGAATGCCCGCGCGAAGTTGTCGAAGTGTCGGATTTCTCCGGCTCGACCGCCGCCATGATCGATTATGTGAAGACCCACAAGCCCGCCCGGGTGGTTCTGGTGACCGAGTGCTCGATGGCCGACAATGTGGCGGCGGAGACGGGGGGCGTGACCCAGTTCATGCGCCCCTGCAACCTCTGCCCCCATATGAAGCGCATCACCCTGCCAAAGATCCTAGACAGCCTCCTGACCATGGGCGAGGAGGTCCTGATCGACCCGGCCATCGCGGTTCGCGCCCGCGCCAGCGTCCAGCGCATGATCGATCTGGGCTGAAGACGGCCCGCTGCGTCTTTGGTGCGGGCGAGACCCTTTCGGGGGCCTTGCCCCACGGGCTCAAAACGGCCATGTTCGACATATAATGTGCCGGTGGTTGCGCCGGTTCGCCTGCGAGCTTGCTCGTGGCGCCCGATCAGAAAGACGGTTCAGGTGTCGTCCAAATTTTCGACCAAGTCTCTTCACAGGATGCTGGCCTGTGTCCTTTGCTTCTTCGCTTTCCTGGCGGTGGGCGACGCTTCGGCGCAGGCGCGTCGCAATCTGGGCTCGGGCTTCGAGGTCAGCGCCAGCCCGGCAGGCAATTATCTGGCGGCCCTGATCGCGGGCGCTGACCGCGACACCCTCGCCGCCTCGACCTTTTTCCGTGAAGCGCTGCGGTTCGATCCGCGCAATCGCGAGTTGCGGGAGCGCGCCTTCATCGCCTCGCTCTCCAACGGCAACATGCGCGAATCCTTCACCCTCGCCGAGCGCATCCTGCGCGTCGATCAGAAGAACGGCCTCGCCCATCTGGTGCTCGCCACCCGCGCCATTCAGGCCAAGCAATGGGCTTCCGCGCGCGAATCCCTCAACAAGTCAGGCGGCGGGCGCCAGCGCGACATCACCGCGATCCTGCTCAACGCCTGGACCTATGCGGGGCAGGGCGCCGCCAAACGCGCCGTGGAAATGCTTGATCGCATCAAGGATGACCGGTTCACCGGCTTCCGGGATTATCATGCGGGCCTGATCTTCGATCTCGTCGGCAATGTCCCCGAGGCGGCCAAGCGGCTGAAATCCTCCTATGAGGGCGAGAAGACCAGCTTGCGCGTGGTTGACGCCTATGGGCGTTTCCTCGCACGCCGGGGCGAGCGCGAAGAGGCCAAAAATGTCTACAAGGCCTTCGACCGCCTGTTGCCCCGCCACCCCATCATCCGCGCCGCCCTTGCCGCCCTCGACGCCAACAAGCCGCTTGAGCCGCTGATTCGCAGCGCTGGCGCTGGCGCCGCCGAGGTCTTCTACGGGCTTGGCGCCGTGGGCGGTCAGCAGAACGATTCCCTTGCGGCCATGATCTATCTGCGCATGTCGCTCTTTCTCGAGGCGGACAATGGTCTGGCCATCGTCACCCTCGCCGATATTTTCGAGCGGCTTAAGCAATATGAGCGCGCGCTCGACGTTTATGAACTCGTGTCCGAGAAGTCGCCGCTGCACGCCAATGCGCAGATCCAGTCCAGCCTCATCCTCGAGGCCATGGGTCGCTCGGACGACGCCCTGCAACAGTTGAAAGATCTTGTCGTAGCAGAGCCCAGAGAAATCGAGGCCCTTACCGCGCTGGGCAATCTGCAACGCGCCCGCAAGGATTATTCCGAGTCCGCCAAAACCTACACCCGCGTGATCGACCTTCTGGCGACGCCTGCGCGCGGCGACTGGACGCTGTTCTACTTCCGCGGCATCGCCCATGAGCGCTCGAAGCAATGGCCGCTGGCGGAGGCGGATTTCAAGAAGGCGCTGGAACTGTTCCCGGATCAGCCTCTGGTGCTGAACTATCTGGGCTATTCCTGGGTCGATCAGAACATGAATCTGGACGAGGGCCTGCGCCTGCTGCGCCGCGCGGTCTCGCTGCGCCCCGACGATGGCTATATCATCGACAGTCTGGGCTGGGCCCATTTCCGCATGGGCCGTTACGAGGAGGCGCTGCGCGAGCTGGAGCGCGCCATCGAGTTGAAGCCGGGCGATCCCGTCATCAACGACCATCTGGGCGACGCCTATTGGCGCATGGGCCGCAAGCTGGAAGCCCATTTCCAGTGGAACCACGCCCGCGACCTCAAGCCCGAGCCCGAGGATATGGAGCGCATCCTCAAGAAGGTCGAAAGCGGCCTCGCGGACGAGCCCAAGCCCGCCTCAGCCGAGGCCGACGGCAAGAAGAATGGCGGCTGAGGCGCGCCTCTCCCCATGCTGATCGACCGCGCCCGCGCCAAGATCAACCTGACCCTGCATATCGAAGGGCGCAGGCCTGACGGCTGGCACGCGCTGGAAAGCCTCGTGTGCTTTGCAGGCAAGGCCGACGCGCTGACCCTGACGCCGGGCGAGGGCCTGTCGCTCACCGTGGATGGCCCCACTGCGATCGCGGCTGGCGACGGCGACGACAATCTCGTGCTGCGCGCCGCCCGCCATCTGGCGGCGTTGGTCCCGGGCCTCGCCATGGGCGCCTTTCATCTCACCAAACGCCTGCCAGTGGCGGCGGGCGTGGGCGGCGGGTCGGCCGATGCGGCGGCCGCTTTGCGGCTGCTGGCCGGGGCCAACGGACTTTCCATTGAAGATGAACGGGTGATGGCGGCGGCGCGCGCCACCGGCGCGGATGTGCCGGTCTGCGTGGGCGCGCGCGCGCGCATGATGCGGGGCGTGGGCGGCGACCTCGGCCCCCCGCTGAATCTTCCGCCGCTTTTTGCGGTTCTGGTCAATCCGGGCGTGCCGGTGGAGACGAAGTCGGTCTTCGCGCGCATTGGTCTGACGCCGGGCGAAAGCCTTGGCGGCGGCGCCCATCCCGAGATTCCCGACGGCGCCTCCCTGGATCAGCTACTGCCCCTGCTGCGCAAGGGCCGCAACGATATGGAGGACGCCGCCAGCGTCCTCGCGCCGGTGATCGGCTCGGTGATCGCGGTGCTGTCGGCGGCGCGCGGCTGCAAGCTGGCGCGCATGTCAGGCTCGGGCGCAACCTGTTTCGCCGTCTTCGACACCTGCCATGCCGCGAGCAAGGCGGCGAAGGTCATCCGCAGGGATCATCCGGGCTGGTGGGTCGCGGCGACGCTGTTGCGGTGAGGCTTACGCTTCCCCGAACACCCGGCGGAAGATCGTGTCCACGTGCTTCAGGTGGTAGCCGAGGTCGAAGAGTTCTTCGAGTTCGGCGTCGCTGAGGCGGGCCTTCACATCCTTGTCCGCCTTCAGAAGTGTCAGGAAGTCGCCCTCGCCGCGCCACACCGGCATGGCGTTGCGCTGCACGTAGCTGTAGGAATCCTCGCGGCTCACGCCCTTTTGCGTCAGGGCCAGCAGCACGCGCTGGGAATGGATGAGCCCGCCCAGCCGATCCAGATTCTTCTGCATGTTCTCAGGGTAGACGATCAGCTTGTCGATGACCCCGGTGAGGCGGGCCAGCGCGAAGTCCAGGGTCACGGTGGCGTCGGGGCCGATCATGCGCTCGACGCTGGAGTGGGAAATGTCCCGCTCATGCCAGAGCGCCACATTCTCCATGGCGGGCAGGGCCATGCCGCGCACGAGGCGCGCGAGGCCGGTGAGGTTTTCCGTCAGCACGGGGTTGCGCTTGTGGGGCATGGCCGAGGAGCCCTTCTGGCCCTCGGAGAAGAATTCTTCGGCTTCCAGCACTTCCGTGCGCTGCATGTGCCGCACCTCGATGGCGAGGCGCTCGATGCAGGAGGCGACCACGCCCAGGGTCGCGAAAAAGGCCGCATGGCGGTCGCGCGGGATCACCTGCGTGGAGACCGGCTCCACCGCAAGGCCCAGAGCCGCAGCCACATGTTCTTCCACGCGCGGGTCGATATTGGCGAAGGTGCCCACGGCCCCTGAAATGGCGCAGGTGGCGATCTCCTTGCGGGCCTGCACCAGCCGCTCGCGGCAGCGGGCGAATTCCGCATAGGCCTGCGCCAGCTTGAGGCCGAAGGTCACGGGCTCCGCATGGATGCCGTGGGAGCGACCGATGACCGGGGTCATCTTGTGTTCGAAGGCGCGGCGCTTGATGGCGGCCAGCAGGGCGTCCACATCGGCGATGAGCAGATCGGAAGCGCGGGCGAGCTGGACGGCGAGGCAGGTGTCCAGCACGTCCGACGAGGTCATGCCCTGATGCACGAAGCGCGAATCCGGCCCGATGAATTCGGCCAGATGGGTCAGGAAG
>Ga0209829_10002636_pt1 | contig 13525 bp, 14 predicted proteins | sample C_140205_EF_Meta_FD_187311 | JGI IMG/M metagenome (GOLD analysis project Ga0209829, IMG submission 187311) | Freshwater microbial communities from Lake Croche, Canada to study carbon cycling - C_140205_EF_MetaG (SPAdes) (version 2) | ecosystem: Environmental > Aquatic > Freshwater > Lake...
CACTTAGGCCTGGAATATTTGACTCGGCCATAGCGGCGATAACTCGAGGGTCGGCACGGAAGGCCAGTGCGCGCTCTTTAAGAGCTAAATAAGTGCGCATATTTGCCGTTGCTGACTCCCAGACGCCCTTGTCATTTTCAGTACGTCCAGGCTTGTAATCAAAGTGCTTTGGTCCGTCGTACTTATAGCGCTCAAGCAAATCAACGAGGAAAAACGCTGACTTAAGATCGCCGTGACCAAAGACTAAGTCTTGATCAAACTTTGGGCCATGCTGACCATTTAAATCAATGTGATACAACTTCTTCTGCCATAACGCCTGTGCAATTCCATGAACAAAGTTAAGCCCGGCCATCTGTTCGTGACCAACCTCTGGATTTAGCCCTACGAGCTCAGGTCGATCAAGAGTGTAAATAAATGCAAGTGCGTGACCAATCGTTGGCAAGAAAATATCACCACGTGGTTCATTGGGCTTAGGTTCAATTGCAAACTTGATGTCATAACCATTATCGGTTACGAACTCACCTAAAGTATTAAAAGCCTCTCGGAAGCGATCAAGGGCAACATAGGCATCTTTCGCGCCATCGGATTCAGCGCCTTCTCGGCCTCCCCAGCACACATAAGTCTTTGCGCCGAGTTCAACTGCGAGCTCAATATTTTTCATTACTTTGCGCAGAGCAAAACGGCGAATATCTTTATCGTTGGATGTGAAAGCACCATCTTTAAAAACAGGGTGCGTGAATAAATTTGTGGTCGCCATTGGCACTTTCATGCCAGTCTCAGCAAGTGCTTTTTTAAAGCGATCTATGTGCGTGCGACGCGCACCTTCATCGCTTCCAAATGGAATCAAATCATCATCGTGAAACGTCACACCATGAGCACCGCGTGCGGCAAGTTCATTAACGGTTCGAACCGGGTCTAAAGCGCCTCGTGTTGCATCTCCAAAGGGATCGCGGGCCTGCCAGCCAACAGTCCAAAGACCGAAAGTGAACTTATCTGCAGGAGTTGGTGTTAATGACATGGTGTTATGCCTTTCAATTTCACGTGCGTTGGCTCCGTTTGGTACATCGCTAATTTACCCCTAAACTCGCAACCTATCCATTCAAGAGTGCTAGCCGCTTTTGGATGGGTTTCGCGGGAGTGGTGAAATGGCAGACACGCAGGTCTTAGGAACCTGTGTCTTCGGACGTGAGGGTTCAAGTCCCTTCTCCCGCACACATGCATGGTTAATTACCCATAAGAACATGAACAAGAAACATTAATAAAAACGCCATGTGAACTCTTTCTTGTCTTAGGTAGTTCTGCTCAATACTCTCTGCATATGTCGAACTCTGCCGTGAGGCCGCTAAAGCTCAATGACAATCGCGTCCCCGTTTTTTATTCAGGCGGAGCAAAGATCAATAAATTCCGAGCTCAACCCAATGATGTCCAAGGTCCTGAGGATTGGGTCGGATCAATTACGAAACTGCCACCAAGCATTCTGCCTCAAGGTGCCAATCCGAAAACGGGCACTTCAGTAACGGAGGAAGGGTTTCTCGATGATTTGATTACAGCGAATCCGCAAGCTTGGTTGGGCGAGGAACTCTCCAAAATCATGAAGGACAATAGCTCTTTACTCGTAAAACTCCTAGATGCCGGTGAGCGATTGCCAATTCACGCACATCCCACTCGTGATTTTGCAAAGCAACATCTCAATAGTTTCTTTGGAAAGACCGAAGGTTGGATTGTTCTTGATACTGACCCAGGTTCCAAAATTTGGCTAGGAATGCGGGAAGAGATTTCCGCCGAGGAACTCGCACTTCATATTCATGATCAATCTATTGAAAAGATTTTGGGATTAATGAATGAATACACCGTCTCGGTTGGTCAAGTTATTTATGTGCCCGCCGGAACATTGCACGCAATTGGACCAGGAACATTGATTGCCGAATGCCAAGAACCCACCTCGTTTTCAATCTTGTGTGAATATAAAACCTTTGGGTTAAGTGAGAGCGCTGCAACCTTGGGTCTAGGCTGGGAGAAAGTAATCTCTGGACTGACTTTAAAACCTGACCCGCATGCAATTGAAAACTATTTCCCCAAAGAGCGCGAACTACTCAAGACTGACTCTTCGAATATTGCATCTCTCTTTGCGAAAGAGGGTGATGAATTCTTTAGAGCACTCCGAGTCAATACGACCTCTGAAGTCACATTGCCGTCAAACTCATTTTCTATACTTATCGTGAGCCATGGCAGTGGTCATCTCACATGGGATGCAGGTGAGATTGAAGTTAGATCCGGAGAAACGCTTGTAGTCCCGGCGGCGGCTACAGCAGCAAAATTGGTTGGTGATGTGGGTGCAATTTTGTTCTTGCCACCATTGCTCTCCTAAATTTTCACCCAATAACGACTTTTCTATTTGTTTTATTACCAAGTATTAATTTCCGATATACGAGGATTCTTACATTGCGGAAAAACTCCAAAAATATTTGAACCTAGGGCATTCCCTTGCCCCCTCATGACCTTTAAAGTCTGCGTAATACTTCCGGAGAGTTCCAGGAGTTGGGATGGGTGAGCTTCAACAATCGAAACATCATTATGAAAGGACACTAAATGGTAAAAAATGCCAACTCCTGGAGTGAGGACTTCGCAGCACAACTTCGATCCTCTGGAGTCGAAAAATTTTGCGTTTCCATTAATCTTGACTTCGATAAGGTTTTCTTGGCACCTTCCAGAAATTCATCGTTAGAGAAAAACCCTTACGAAGATTTTCAATGGGTTGTCTACCCGTATAGCCTCATTTCAACAGGCGTGCTTCATTCTTTCTCTAACGATGCACAGCTAAGGAAAGAGTTGCCGTGGGAGGAATGGTTGCAATGGGAAGGAGAATCGCGCCATGCCAGCCTCTATCAGATTCGACAGAACCCAGATCAGGGAGTTTTTGACGGCTCTTTGGAGGACAAAGAGCATCCGCCGATACTGCTTGGACAAGAGTGGTTTTCCACTCTTGAAAAAACTCTCACGCCAAAATTGTTTTAGCTACGCTCCAATATTTTCCTACGCAAGAGAGACGGGCTTGAAAGCGATAGTCGTTTCAAGCCCACTTCTAAAGCAGAATTCACGGATGTTGCAATGTACACATGCTTGTTAAAACTTTAGAATCAGTAGCATGAAAGCCATTGAAATCGCTGAGACCGGCGGACCGGAGAAATTGAAATACGTCGAGCGCCCAATTCCAGTCATGGGCGAGAATGAATCTCTCGTCGATGTCTTGGTGGCAGGCGTCAATTTCGTTGACACCTATCATCGCAGCGGTTTATACCCGCGGATGCTGCCATTTACTCCTGGAGTCGAAGGCGTGGGAATTATTCGCGAAATAAGCGGCACAGCACCATCAGGTTTGTCGGTAGGTATGCGAGTCGGATGGGTCGCATCTACTGGCGGATATGCCGATGTTGCAACGCTTCCAAATCAAGAGTTAATTCCAATCCCAGAAGGAATCGATGACGCGCACGCGACAGCACTTCTTCTTCAAGGAGTGACCGCGCATTATCTTGCTGTTGATTCCTACAAGTTAAAACCAGGAGATTTAGCGATCGTACATGCTGGGGCTGGTGGAGTTGGGCTCCTGCTTACCCAATTTATTAAATCGCTCGGTGGCGTTGTAATCGCAACGGCTTCGACAGATGCAAAACGAAAACTCTGCCTGGAAAATGGCGCTGATCTCGCAATTGAGTACTCAGGCTTTCATGAACATGTTAAGGATTTTAGCCATGGTGATGGCGCGCACGTTGTCTATGACGGTATCGGGAAAACTACATTCGATGAAAGTCTCGCCTGCGTTCGTCCACGGGGATCTCTCGTCATCTATGGATACGCAAGCGGACCAGTCCCACCAATTGATTTGACCAAGCTAACCGCTAATTCGATTTTTCTCAGCCGCCCAACATTGAAACATTTTATTTCGAATCGAGAAGAACTGCTTTGGCGCGCCAATGAGGTATTCAAGGCTCATTTAAATGGCCATATGAATGTGCGAATTGGTGGACGTTACGCTATAAAAAATGCGTCACAGGCTCATCAAGATCTGGAAGCTCGAACAACGACTGGGAAACTTATTCTTGAGATGTAATAACTAGTCGTCTTAGTGCGGTTGTTAGATGGACACTTCCAGCTAAAGGACACCGTATTTAGCAAATGCTGCGCTTGGGCTCATGCCCTCTTTAACGGCTTTGCGAAATTGGTTTTCACCCGCATCTTTTTCTTCAACTCTACGAACAACCTCGCCAATCACATCCTTAGGAACAACAACAACTCCATCGAGATCGGCAACAATTAGGTCTCCGGGATTGATTGTCACTCCATCAATCACGCCTGGTAAATCATGTGCGATCACTTCGTATCGACTATTAATATCGAGCGGACTTGCATTAACTCCAAAGACTTTAAATCCCAATGCTCTTGTGCGGGCAACATCGCGCACCGGTCCATCTGTTAGCGTTCCGACTACGCCTTTAAAGGCGCAAGCGGTGGAGAGAAGTTCGCCCCATAAAGAGCCGTGACCATGACGATTAGTCGGAGACACATACACCTGATCCTTCCCGACAGCATCAAGTGCTTTGAGTAACCCGATGTATGGAACTTCCGGTGCTACTTCAACAACTTCCAATTGGACCGGAAATGCATATCCCATCATGACGCCTTCACCAGAAATCATCGTGATATCCGAGCCAAGCACTTGATTGCGATAGTTCAATTGATCCAGGCAATCAGATGCTAAAGAGGCAGAGAAGATTGTGCGTAACTTACTTAGGTCAAGGTTCACGGCGTAACCATACGACGAACGACGAGCTTTTAAAAGCATTCCCAGCTATATTCTTGGGAGATCTATCAACGGCGGTCGTCAAGTCCCTTCTCCCGCAGACAATAAGCAAAATTACGGCTTAATCACGGGTTTCATTGCTCGAGAAATTTTTAACAAATCAGCATAGGTAAGACCTGATACTAAAACCTCTACCGAAGTTGCGTGCAAGAGTTTGGTTGCTTTGGTGTTCCACATTGCATAGCCGCCATAATTATGAATATCCGATGTTTTGCAGTTCTTCCACTGCTTTGCATTCGCAGGGTCGCAGAAAGCAACAATCGTGGCCTTGGAGCCGTTAATTGTTGTTGTAGCAACTTTGACTCCGAGACCTGGATTCGAGCATTTAACTGCAGCATCGGTCTCTAAAAATTGTATTGAGCGATCTTCGCCATAGATGGCGGCTAACCATTTATCTTTATTGGTTCCGCAAGTTAGCAATTTAAAAGAGCGCAAAAGCAAGTCCCCTGTGGTTCCTGGCTGCCAAACTTGATAACTCAATCCAGTTTGGGCATCTAGATAAGGATTACTAGAACCTGCTGCGATAGCAGGGCTGACCGAAGTTAATAGGGCCAGTGCCAATAAAGAAGTTAAAGCAATTACGCTTATTTTTCGCATATATTCATCGTACCTGCTATTAATTGCCAGCGGATTAAACTCCTCCGCTGGCACCACTTAAGTTTTTCTCTAGAAGGCACGAATCGGACGAACGTGCGCACAAGTAGTTTTAGTAGTAAATAACTGCAGTCCGTTATCAAAGCCTTCGCTACGGCCATAGTTAGCAGCGACCTCTGTTGATGACCAATAAGCTCCTGATACGAAGACACCAATTGCAGCTCTGTTTTTGAACATTTGATTGAGCTCTGCTTGCGAAGGTAAATACCAGTCAGCCTTTCCGCCACCTGTATATGCGGCAGCCAAATTTGCAGCTCCTGTTGCACAAGTGCCAAGCATTCCCTTTGTGTTTTTAGCACCGGAACCAATTAGGGAACTAGTACTTGTAGTCGTTGGTGTGGTGCCGGTATTTAATGCCTTCACAAAAACATTATTGTCAGAACACCAACGGCTACCAGGATCTGCTTTGCCGTTATTCCAAGAATCTGGCGCGGCTTCTAAATAACGCCAGCGCGATTTAACCGTGGAATCAAGAATATAGAAAACCACTCCGCCACCAGGGCCTGTATCGCCGATAAGGCACTTTCCGCCGTCTTCGCACGTTAAATTATCAGTTGTAATGCTGACCGTGGTCGATCCCATGGTCACGTCGACTGCCTGCGCAGATACGCCACCGCTAAGCAGAAAAGCGCCAATTAGAGATACCGTAGATGCACTACGAAGGATTATCGAACGGGAAAAGACTTTAAACATATTGACCTCAAATGATTTAGAAGGAAACTTGGATGCATGTAACTTCACATTTTCGTGAACTACCTAACGCTAGGGTAACCCCCCTGTGAGGTTTATACCAAAACTCCTTGAGCGTGCCGCTAAATTTATTTTCGTGAGAAATCTTTTTGTGAGGAATCTTTTTCGAGTGGAATATATTTCGTGAGGAATCTTTTTCGTGAGGAATGGAAATTAACCTATGGCTAAACAATCACCAGCAAAAATTAAAAAGCTTGCTGCAGAAGCTAAGCGTGCTGGCGCAGCAAATCGCGCTGAGAAAAAAGCTAAAAGGGAATTAACTGCGACAAACAGTGATGTTGTACTCGATGCTTATGAAAGCGTGGACTTGGTGTGGCGCGAATTAGGTTTAGCGGCGCCTGCCCGGCGTGCATTAATCGATGATGGACTATTCCAATTGAGTGACTTGCGTAAAACCTCTCTGGCTGCCATTAAAGAGCTTCCCGGCATGGGGCCAAATGCAATCAGAGTATTAATTGCCGAAATGAAAAAGGTTGATCTCTCCTTTAGGAAATAGCATCCGTTTTCGAAGTTCTAACTAATTACGCGGTAACCGGCGGCAATAACGGCTTCACTAACTAGTTCGGAGTCGAGTTCTAAAGAGGATGAAATTACCGCCTCTCCGGCAACTGAACTGGTCTTGACTTCAGTTACTCCTTCTAACTTACTTAATTCGGTAGTGACTCTGCCTTCACAGTGCTCACACGTCATTCCTTTAATCTTTACTGTTGTAACTCTCACTTCATTCTCTGAGCAACATTGGCCACCATCGGAAGAACATGCACAGGTACTTTCAATTAGTTCAACCTTTATTTCAGTCATTGTTTTCTCCTTCTATGTCTGCGATTCTAAACCTCGAATACTTTCAGCGTACTCCTGAAGAGGGCAAGAACAAGGAGAAACTAGTTGATGAGATACGGTTCACAAGTACGGTGAGTGCCAGCGTCACTTCTAGAGCCTCTTAACTAATTAGCTGAGGCAAAGCCCAGTTTTATATCGTTCTTAATATCTTCAATGTTTTCAAGACCGATGCTCACACGCACCATTCCCGGAGTGATTCCAGCTTTAATCTGCTCTTCGGAATTTAACTGAGAATGAGTCGTCGATGCTGGGTGAATTACTAAGGAACGAACATCACCGATGTTGGCAACATGGCTAAAGAGTTTTAGGCCTTCGACAAATTTGCGTCCAGCCGGTGCCCCGCCCTTTAGTTCAAATGTGAATACCGCGCCCGCGCCTTTCGGAGCATATTTTTTCGCAACGGCGTTCCATGGGGAGGATGGCAAACCTGCATAACTAACGTGTGCAACCTCTGGTTGTTTTTCTAACCATTCGGCTAACTCCTGAGCGTTCTGTAAATGACGATCCATGCGCAGATTGAGTGTCTCTAAACCATGCGCTAATAACCAAGCATTAAATGGTGAGACTGACGCCCCGATATCGCGAAGTAGTTGCAAGCGTGCCTTGAAGATGAAGGCCAAGTTAGCGCCAAATGTGCCATTAACTCCGAGGGTTTGGGCATAAACCAAGTTGTTATAACTGGCATCGGGTTGGTTAAAGCCTGGGAATTTTTCTGGATCCTTAGCAAAATCAAAGTTACCCGAATCTACAATCGCTCCGACCATTGCATTGCCATGGCCTGATAAAAACTTAGTGGCAGAGTGCGTGACGATGTCTGCGCCATATTCGAAAGGCTTTGTAATATATGGAGTAGCGATGGTGTTATCTACAATCCAAGGTACTCCGGCTTCATGAGCAATTTTGCCAATGGCCTCGATATCTAGAACGGCTCCAAGAGGGTTAGATATTCCCTCGCCAAAGAACGCTTTAGTGTTTGGGCGAACGGCTTTGCGCCAAGCATCCATGTTTCCTGTGTCATTGACAAAAGTTACTTCTATGCCGTACTTGGGCAGTGTGTAGTTAAATAGATTGAAAGTTCCACCATAGACATTAGAGCTAGAGACAACATGATCGCCGGCTTGAGCAACGTTCATGATTGCAAAGGCTGTGGCGGTCATTCCCGATGCGACCAAAAGTGCGGCTACCCCGCCTTCGAGAGCTGCAATTCGTTGTTCGACGGCATCTTGAGTTGGGTTATTGATTCGAGTATAGACATTTCCGGCCTCTGCAATTCCAAAGAGATTTGCCGCATGCTGGGTATCTCGGAACTGATATGCCGTCGTCTGATAAATGGGGAGTGATCGCGAGCCAGTTGTCGGATCTGGAGTCTGACCGGCATGGATTTGGAGAGTTTCAAAGGCCCAATCATTATTTTTACTCATAGGCCATACTCTTACTTAACTACCCCTTATTTACAAGCATTGCGTTCAATTAAAAATTGCGAACCCGACTAATACCAAACCTAGGCCAAGTGCTAGCACTTTCGTTGAGCGACGATCTAAAACTTTTGAAAAAGAAGAGATCCAAGTTGAGCCTAGGAGCAAGGCTCCAGGAACGATGATAATCAAACTGCGTCCCAAGACGTTGCTCTGGCCGCTTTGGTATCTAAGATTAATTAAGCCAATAGCTATTAATAAATAGCCACCCATACGGTAATTGTTAATAAGGTTCTTATCCATTGCTTCCATTCTAGAGTTTGTCTAGGAAAAGTAATGGGGCGTCGGCTGGCGACACCCCATTACTAACTAGATGTGTAATTAGTGAACGTCCGCCATTCCTTCTGCAGCAGACTTCATGCGTGCAATCTTGAGGATTGTTAGGCCGAATACACACTTCGCCAAAATATCTGCGATTGTGTAGCCAACTTGAACTCCTACGAACTGTTGCGCAGAAGCCATTCCATTACCCATGCCTAAAATGTAAGAAATCGGATAGACGCCCCACGTAGCAACAAGTAGAAGACGCAAACGACTAACCGTCGCAGCAACACCCTCTGGCTGGTTATCGAGTGACTTGGTTAGCTCTACAAAGAGAACGTAGAGAATGTAAAGGAATGGAATCGTTGATAGAACGCCATAAAGAATCTGTGTGCTCTGAGTATTTGAGATCTCTCCAGGATAACCGAGGGCAATCATTGCAGCAGATGCTGGTACTAGGCGCATGATTAATGAACGAGAAACAGATTTAGCTAGAGCAAGCACTGCAATAACCTCAACTAGAAGTAATGGAACTGTTAGTAGCCAGTCCACATAACGATATGCCTCATTAAATGATCCCTGTTCGCCTGAGATATTTATGGTCATATTTGAAGATGCTTCGTTGAATGAGTTGAAAATACGCATGTAGTGGTAGCCGGCAATGAACGTAACCATTGAAGACATTACGAGTGCGCTGCGGTACTTAGCTAATACGCTCTGCTGAGAAACCAATGTATAAATAGTTGTTGCGAGCATTGAAACTAAGCCGAACGAGAAAATGTTATAAACAGAATTCCACTGATTGCTATCGAGTTTAAGCATTGATAGATGTCTCCGTAAGGTGTCATTTATTGGCCTCGTTTGAGGGCAATCACCTAGTAATCACGAGTGAGCTCGAAGAACTCGGGCGACCTTAGGCTGAGACAATTGTGAGCCAACTGAGAAGTTCATGCATCTTGAAATCAGTAATCCAGATAGGAATTCTCATTACTGAGGGCGATTATGCAGGTGAGGGGCTAACCCCCCTTATGGCTATCCACCATCCCAGCCGTTCATCTCCGCTGCGAAATTATCAAGGCCCATTGGGCCAATCTTTAACGCATAAGTGTGAAACTTCTTGACGTTAAATGTTTCACCTAAGCGGCTCTTGGCATCCTCGCGCGACTTCATCCATACTCGCTCACCAACTTTGTATGAAATTGCCTGTCCGGGCCAGCCTAAATATCGATCGGTTTCACTACGTGAATGGTCTGAATCGAGTAATGCCTGCTCATTTAAAAGTTTGCGCGAACTTTCAGCGTTCCACACCTTGCCATCGAAGTCGGTGTAGCCCAGGTGCATTCCAATGTCCACAATGATGCGTGCGGCGCGCAAAGCTTGTGCCGATAAATAACCCATTTCAATTCCGGGCTCGTCAAAAGCGCCAAGTTCATTCATAAATCGCTCTGCATATAGCGCCCAGCCCTCGGAATAACCGCTAATGGTCGCGGCTGTGCGTTGGAATCTGGATAGGCGGTCCTTTTCAATTGCTACCGTTCCAATTTGTAAGTGGTGACCAGGTACGGCTTCGTGATACCACGTTGATACCAAGTGCCAACTACTCACTTCATCTTTGCCAAGCATTGGAATCCATGTAGTTCCGGGGCGAGATAAGTCCTCTGACGGTCCGTTGTAATAAGGCGCAGATGCGCTGCCTTCAGGGGCTAATCGCGCTTCGCATATTTTAATGCGATCATCAATTTCAAAGAATTCACCATCCATTTGTTTAATTGCCGCATCCGTAAAGTCCTGCAAATACTTTACGACTCTCTCTTCGCCCTTAATTACATACTTTGGATCATGATCGAGAAAATCGGCAACCTCGCGAAGCGTCTTTGCGCCGGGCTTAATCTGCTCGGCAATTGCCCACATCCGCTCATTTATCGCCTTAAGGTCGGCTATTCCCCACTCATATGTGGCGCGCAAATCTAACTTCGCACCGGTGAAATATCGCGCCCATACTGCATATCGCTCAGCACCAAATGCATCATTGGGATTGGCGATAGGTAGGTATTCATTCTTTAAATACGCTGCGGTCTGCGCCGAAGATGTTTCAGCTGATTGTGCAGCGGTGTGCATTGCCGGATACTTAAACTCTGGATCAAAATTCTTACACATTTGGCTGTAGCCACCATTTGCATAACTTTCTAACTGCTCAATGACACCGAGCACTTGTCGTTGAGCTGTAGTTTTACCGTTCTTTGCAACCTCGGCTATCGTGCTAATCCATTGCTTGTGCGCATTTTCCACGGCGAGTAAGCGGGCTGCGATGTTAGCGAAATCCTTATCGCTCTCTCTCGACATTAATTCAAAGATTGAACGAATATCCGAAGGCGGAGAAGTCAGAACATTCCACAGTACATGCTCCTCTTGTGAGTCATGTAACTCTAAACGCGAACTTAAGCGCTCATTCATAACCGCCTTCGCGATTCGATCAATTTCATCGATTGGCGTTAGTGCCTGTAGCTTCTTTAAAACCTCGCGAGTCAACTCGGCTACTTTCGCCATTCCGCCAATCGAGAAATCATCGAGTTTGTCCTGATCGAGATCCTTACCTAAATAGGTACACGCCGATGGGCTCATGGCCGCTGCTTGGTCGATGTAAATATCACTCAATTCGAAGATTTCTGATCTGTATGTCATTGCGCATTCTTATCAGCCCTTGCACTCTTTGTCGATAGATACGCGCGCAGCGTGACTACCACCCAACTTCGAGAACTAAGTGTGCATTATGGTTTCGTACACCTTATTTCGGCGCCATTTGCGGAGATTCAGTTGAGAAATCGAGAAATGGTCGTAGGCTTGGACTATGACTCAACAGTTAGTTGCACCACCAAAACTTCGTGGATGGTTCCACTTAGCTGCGACTCCCGTTGTCATCATTGCATCTTTAGTTTTGTTCATTTTGAGTAAGCAGTCGTTTAAATTTGCCGTTGCTATTTATTCGATCACGGCGATTTTGCTTTTTAGTGTTTCGGCAATTTACCATCGCGTTCAATGGTCACCTGCAAAGAAAAAGGTATGGCGCCGCTTCGATCACGCAAACATCAACTTATTGATTGCGGGTTCATATACTCCATTTGCCGTAGCCCTACTCAAGGGACATGATCGAACAATTCTCTTAACGGTTGTTTGGATCGGAGCTGCAATAGGCGTTGCGATGCGAATTTTTTGGCTAGGTGCACCGCGCTGGCTCTATGTTGCAAATTATTTGATACTCGGGTGGGTTGCAGTTGCATATCTACCCCAGCTCTATCGCGAGGGTGGTTTGTGGGTATTACTCCCCGTCATTATTGGCGGTCTCTTCTACTCCGTTGGGGCTATTTTTTACGCTCTCAAACGCCCCGGCCGCGATGCCAAGTACTTCGGTTTTCACGAGCTTTTCCATATATTCGTGCTGGCGGCATGGGTTTCTCAATATATTGCAATCTCGGTGGCGATTTACAGTAAGTAAGGCCTTGCCCTAACCTAGGGCTCTGTTGATACGAACTGTGGGGTAGATGATGGCGCAGAAGAGTTCCTTCTTGAACTGGGTTGGATTTAAAGGTGAAGAGCCCGACCAACCCTCTTCAGTTGATCGTATTCGCGAATTAGAATCACAGTTGGCCGATCTGCGTTCTCGCCGTGACATCACAGGGTTGAGCAAAGAAGAGTTTGAAATTCTTGCCACTGAAACTGCGATGGCCATGATTAAATCGGCGCAAGCGCGTGAGAGCAAAGCTCATTCAACTGCCTCTCGATTAGTTGCTGAGACAAATCGAATTACTAAAGAGGAGATTGAGGCCGCTGATTCAAAAGCCCGCGCAATGTTGAGCGGAGCTGAATCTCGAGGCAGAAAGTACATTCAAACAGCAGAGGTTGAGGCGGGTGAGTTAATTGCACAAGCTGAGGCTGAAGCTGAGGCGCTCATGGAATCTAGGAAACGTGAGGCTGCATCTCTAGCAACTGCTGCGCGACGTGAGGGCGAGAGGATTATTAATTCTGCTACGTCAGAGGTTTCTAATTATCGCCAATGGCTAACTGGTGTGATGTCAGAGGCCGAGCGTCTATACAAAATTCAAGCCCAATCACTCGATGCTGCCGAGGGGGCAATTCATCAATCGCGTGCCCGCCTTGAAACAGCGTTCAATCGCTTGGCAGAGCTGCAAAAAAGCGTTATTGAAAACCTTAATTCAGATGACACAATTATTAACACCGGTCCCATTAAAGTAACAAGTGAGCGAACTAAAGTTGCAATTTCTGCGCCTTCCAAATCCCGTAAGAAGCCGGTTAAGAAAGCAGTTGCAAAGAACTCTGCTAAACCTAAGTAGCTAGTAATGGCCACGGCTCGCGGTATCCGATATATCCCTGCAATCGATGGGTTGCGTGCAGTCGCCGTTATTGCAGTCATGCTCTACCACTTGGGTTATTCATGGATCCCTGGTGGTTTTTTAGGAGTAGATCTCTTCTTTGTTATCTCCGGTTATGTCATAACGCGTTTATTGCTTGATTCAATTGCCCGCAGTGGTGGTTTAGATCTTCGGGCATTCTATAAAGCTCGTGTGCGCCGATTATTTCCACCACTAATTTTCATGATCATTCTTACGGCAATTTATATTGGAATTTGGGCACCAGAGACTATGCGCCGCTTTGCAAGCGATTCACCTTT
>Ga0209829_10002639_pt1 | contig 13511 bp, 12 predicted proteins | sample C_140205_EF_Meta_FD_187311 | JGI IMG/M metagenome (GOLD analysis project Ga0209829, IMG submission 187311) | Freshwater microbial communities from Lake Croche, Canada to study carbon cycling - C_140205_EF_MetaG (SPAdes) (version 2) | ecosystem: Environmental > Aquatic > Freshwater > Lake...
AGTCGCTTCGTGTGGGCCGCTCGATACAAATCGTATCCAAAGGCGTCGAGTATGGCAGGATCGTGTTTCGCTGTGCGGTGCAGCAATGGGGCAACACGTACTCTAACGAACCTTGAGCGCGGTGACAACACACTGTTCGTGAATTCGCTCACTAATGCTAATTAATGGCATTTTTCGCTAAATTCAAAGCATTTCAGCGGTTTTAAAGACATAGCAATTTGCGCAACGGGGCACAACGGGTTAAAGTTATCGGCTCGCGCCTCTAAGCTCACCGCTTTTTTGTGCAATGGCTTTTAGTTTGGGTCACCGCTCAAACGCTCTTGCCATCTAAACTTTTGCTGCTTACCCCGCCACAAGCTGCGGTAGGCGCTTCCGTTTCGATCCAGTGCACCCCTGTTGGGTGCGTGCATAGCCTGATGGCGAATGCGCGACAGATTGGCAAGGTGTCCGGGTGGCTAGGCTCTGTGAGTCTAAAAGCGTCGGATCATGTTGCTGAATATGTTGCGGTTCAGCGTTTCTCTAATCGAGGATGCAATCAGATGGGCGATGCCGGTAATGAAAGGAATGAACTCATGGAACTTAATGGCGCAGACATCGTCGTGCGATGCTTGGCTGACGAAGGCGTAGAACACGTTTTTGGTTATCCGGGTGGCGCGGTCTTATACATATACGACGCAATTTACAAACAAGACAAATTTCAGCATATTCTGGTGCGACACGAGCAGGCAGCCGTGCATGCAGCCGATGCGTACTCACGTTCGTCCAATAAAGTCGGCGTGTGCCTCGTCACCAGCGGCCCTGGCGTCACCAATGCCGTCACGGGCATTGCCACGGCCTATATGGATTCGATTCCGATGGTGATCATCAGTGGTCAGGTGCCCACGCACGCGATCGGTGAAGACGCCTTTCAAGAATGTGACACCGTGGGCATCACACGCCCCTGTGTGAAACATAACTTTTTAGTGCGTGATGTTAAAGATTTAGCCGACACCATGCGCAAGGCGTTTTATATCGCCCGCACTGGTCGCCCTGGCCCTGTTTTGGTGGATATCCCCAAAGACATCACCGCCGCGCATTGCAAGTACACCGCGCCAAAGGGCGAGCCCGTCATGCGTTCTTACGCACCCGTGGTCAAGGGCCATCAAGGGCAGATCAAAAAAGCGGTACAGATGCTTTTGCAAGCCGAGCGCCCAATGATTTACAGCGGTGGCGGTGCGATTTTGTCTGATTCGTCAGCTGAGTTGTATGACTTTGTTAAATTAATCGGGGCACCATGCACCAATACCTTAATGGGGTTGGGGGCGTTTCCGTTTTCAGATCAACAATTTGTTGGCATGCCTGGCATGCACGGCACCTACGAAGCCAATATGTCAATGCAACATTGTGACGTGTTGATTGCGGTGGGTGCGCGGTTTGACGATCGTGTGATTGGTAATCCAAAGCACTTTTCGCAAAACGCGCGCAAGATCATTCATATCGATATCGATCCGTCGTCGATTTCAAAGCGCGTCAAGGTTGATGTGCCGATTGTGGGCAATATCAAAGACGTGTTGGTGGATTTGATTGCCCAATATAAAACTGCTGCGGCCGAAACCCGTCCCAACACCGAGGCGCTGGCCAAATGGTGGCAGCAGGTACAGGTCTGGCGTGGCAAAGAATGCATGAAGTATGCCGGTTCAACAGAGGTGATCAAACCTCAGTCGGTGGTGCAAAAACTTTGGGAAGTCACTGACGGCGATGCCTATGTGACCTCTGATGTCGGTCAGCATCAAATGTGGGCGGCCCAGTATTACGGTTTTAACAAGCCGCGCCGTTGGATTAATTCGGGTGGCTTGGGCACGATGGGTGTTGGTTTGCCTTATGCGATGGGTGTGCAAATGGCGAACCCAGACGCAACCGTGGCGTGCATCACGGGCGAAGGCTCGATTCAGATGAATATCCAAGAGCTGTCAACCTGCCGTCAGTATCACCTGACGCCTAAAATCTTGTGCCTGAACAATCGGTACTTGGGCATGGTGCGTCAGTGGCAGCAAATCGATTACTCATCGCGTTACGCCGAGTCGTATATGGACGCATTGCCCGATTTCGTGAAGCTTGCCGAGGCCTATGGTCACGTTGGCATGCGTATCGAAAAGCCCTCGGACGTCGACGGCGCCATGCGCGAAGCCTTCAAGCTAAAAGATCGTTTGGTATTCATGGACTTCATTACGGATCGCGAAGAAAACGTTTGGCCGATGGTCAAGGCGGGTAAAGGTCTGACCGAGATGTTGCTCGGTTCTGAAGATCTATAACGGAGACCACCATGAAACACGTTATTTCTGTTCTGATGGAAAACGCACCGGGCGCCTTGTCGCGCGTGGTAGGTCTTTTTTCTGCTCGTGGTTACAACATCGAAACGCTCACCGTTGCACCGACCGAAGACTCGACCTTGTCGCGTCTCACCTTGGTCACAATGGGGTCTGATGATGTGATTGAGCAAATCACCAAACACTTGAATCGGCTCGTCGATGTGATCAAGGTTGTTGATCTCACCGAAGGCCCCCATATCGAACGCGAGTTGATGCTGATCAAGGTGCGGGCGGTAGGTAAAGAGCGCGAAGAGATGAAACGGATGGCGGATATTTTTCGCGGCCGCATCATTGATGTCACCGATAAGGCCTACACCATTGAACTCACGGGCAACCAAGAGAAGGTGCAGGCGTTTATCGATGCGTTGGATCGCAGTGCAATTCTCGAAACGGTTCGCACTGGCGTTTCAGGAATCGGTCGTGGAGAGCGCATCCTCAAGCTTTGATCGGTGCTTGCCTCGCCTTTAAGCGAAACCGATTTGTTTTTCTGATTGTTTGCATTCAACTTAAAAAATCTGGAGCCCAGAATGAAGGTTTACTACGATAAAGATTGTGATTTGTCCCTGATCAAAGGCAAGACTGTTGCCATTATTGGTTACGGCTCGCAGGGTCATGCCCACGCTTTGAACCTGCATGAGTCGGGTGTCAAGGTGGTGGTTGGTTTGCGTAAAGATGGCGCCTCATGGGTAAAAGCGGCAAATGCCGGCCTCAACGTCGCTGAAGTCGCTGACGCAGTGAAAGCAGCCGACTTAGTCATGATGCTCTTGCCTGACGAAAATATTGGCCAGGTTTACCGCGAAAGCGTTCATGGCAACATCAAAAATGGCGCTGCGCTAGCATTTGCCCACGGTTTTAACGTGCATTACGGTCAGGTCGTGCCCCGTGCCGATATCGACGTGGTCATGATCGCGCCTAAAGCGCCAGGTCACACCGTACGTGGTACCTATTCACAAGGTGGCGGCGTACCCTCATTGGTGGCTGTGCATCAAGATAAATCCGGTTCGGCACGCGATGTCGCGTTGTCATACGCTTGCGCGATCGGCAGTGGTCGTGCTGGTGTCATCGAGACAAACTTCCGCGAAGAAACTGAAACCGACTTGTTCGGCGAACAGGCTGTTCTGTGCGGCGGTACGGTTGAACTCATCAAGGCTGGTTTTGACACCTTAGTTGAAGCCGGCTACGCCCCCGAAATGGCTTATTTTGAGTGCTTGCACGAATTGAAACTGATTGTTGACCTGATTTATGAAGGCGGTATCGCCAACATGAACTACTCAATCTCTAACAACGCTGAATTCGGCGAGTACGAGACAGGTCCTAAGATTGTGACTGAGGCCACACGCGAAGCGATGCGTCAAGCACTCAAAGACATCCAGACTGGCGAGTACGCTAAGCGCTTCATTCTTGAGAATCAAGCCGGTGCACCTGCACTGATTTCACGCCGTCGTATCAACGCTGAGTCACAGATTGAAGTGGTCGGCGCTCAATTACGCGCCATGATGCCTTGGATCGCAGCAAACAAGTTGGTCGACAAAACAAAGAACTAGTTTTGTCGTGAGTCAGTTTTGAATCACGCCCCTCGGGGCGTGTTTTTTTGGGTTAACCTCACTTCATGATAAATACACCACACTATCCACACCCCATCATTGCCCGAGAGGGCTGGCCTTTTTTAGCGGGCTCGGTACTCATCGCTGTGCTTGTCAGCTTTTGGTCACCTGGCTGGTCAATCTTTTTTTGGGTCGTTGCTGCCTTTGTATTGCAGTTTTTTCGCGATCCAGCCCGCTCGGGTTCAACTGAGCCTTTGGCAGTTCTATCGCCCGCTGATGGTCGTATTGTTGTGGTCGAGCAGACGTTTGACCCTTATGGTGAGCGGCAGGCGCTCAAAATTAGCGTTTTCATGAATGTGTTCAACGTGCACAGTAATCGCAGCCCGGTTGATGGTGAAGTCTTGAAAACACAGTACTTTGCGGGTAAGTTTTTTAACGCCTCGCTGGATAAGGCTTCACTCGAAAATGAACGTAACGCGATGGTGATGCGTACACCGGCAGGTCACCTCGTGACGGCTGTTCAGGTCGCTGGCCTGGTCGCCAAACGCATCCTTTGTTACACACAGGCGGGCAACTCGCTTGCACGCGGACAACGCTATGGATTTATTCGCTTTGGTTCACGTGTAGATGTGTATTTGCCGGTGGGGTCGCGCGCCAGGGTGGCAATTGGTGATAAGGTGAGTGCAACGAGTACGGTTCTGGCTGATCTGCCTGCACCAACCATCTGAGGCTGAAGATGCCCAATAATCCCTTGCGCGATCCTGATCTTCGTCACCGAAGCATTTATTTGCTACCCAACGCCTTTACGACTGCGGCACTTTTTGCTGGGTTTTATGCCGTGGTGCAAGCCATGAATGGTCGGTTTGAAGTAGCGGCCATGGCAATTTTTGCTGCGATGGTGCTTGACGGTATGGATGGCAGGGTGGCCAGACTGACTAATACGACTTCTGCGTTTGGCGAGCAATATGACTCGCTTTCAGATATGACCTCGTTTGGTGTGGCGCCGGCGTTGGTGATGTACGAGTGGATGCTGCAAGATTTGGGGCGCTGGGGTTGGTTGGCTGCCTTTGTCTATGTCTGCGGAGCCGCCTTGCGCCTCGCGCGCTTCAATACCAACATCGCAGTGGTGGATAAGCGTTTTTTTCAAGGATTACCTAGCCCAGCGGCCGGTGCCTTGATCGCGGGTTTTGTTTGGTTAGTTGTCGACAACCGCCTGCAAGTGCCTCACGAATTTTTAGCCTGGACGGCCTTTACGATCACGATTTACTGCGGCGTTGCAATGGTCTCGAACCTGCCGTTTTATAGCGGCAAGGCGTTTGCACTGGGTCGCAGCGTGCCATTTTGGGTAATTTTGGTCTTTGTTGCTGGTTTTGTTTTTATTTCAAGCAACCCGCCGGTAGTCTTGTTCGGCCTGTTTATTGTTTATGGGCTGTCTGGGTGGGGTGTCTGGCTGTGGCGTTGGCGCCGTCTTTCTAAACAGGTGGCTTTGCGCGGCAAAAGCGAGTAAGCCCGCACGTGCAACGCGCAACCCTTGTTTTGCTTCGCGTTCAATCAGCGGTCATCGCGCAAAAACATTGGATCAGGTCCGGGGTGGTGGCGGTTTGCCAAGTTGCCCTCAGGTCCCATGTACACATACATCAATGATTGCCAGGCTGAAAATTGCATATAGCGATAAGCCCAGACCTTTTCGTTGCCTTTTGCAATACCTTGAATATTCGCGGGTGGTCCAAATTCGCAACGCACTCGTTCGTCAGACCATGTGCCGGTCGATAGCAAATCAAAATGTGCGTCAGTCAGCACTTGTGTCATCGGGCCGATCGTGTTGTCTTTTGCGGTATCTGTGCCCCAGGCGGAGCGCCCGAACGGCTGTTGTGACCAGACCAGACGTTCAGTGCCGTCCTGATTGCGGCAAACCGTAGTGGGGGTGCCGAACTGTTTAATGACCTCGGCTACTGGGGTGCCGGGCTTGGCGGACTGCAGCTGTGCACAGCCACCAAGAGCGAGAATCAATAAAGCTGAGGTGAATATTTTTGTGCGCATAAGACCCCTAAAATTTAATTAGTTAATATGATATTGAGCTGTTTTAAACGCTACGCTTGCCGCCCAATAACGCAGCCCTCGCGCTTATTTATGACAGAGGTGTTGCTAGTTTAGTCAATACGCTATAATTCTCAGGCTTTACTGATACTTTTATTGCTCATATTTTTTACGTTAGTTGGTTTTACGTAAACCCTTTACGTAGAGCTTATAGTGTTTTTGAGTAAAAAGGTCGTTTGTACTGCTCGTTCTTTTTCTAATCACGTTAAAGCACCTCGGCTTTAACGCTTGTCATTTGAGGCTTAAAAATGTCTGTTGCTGATATTAAAAAATCCGACATCGTCGCGCAGTACCAACGCGCGCAAGGCGATACCGGTTCTCCTGAAGTTCAAGTGGCTTTGCTGACTGCTCGTATTAATGAGCTAACAGGTCACTTCAAAGCACATATTAAAGACCACCACTCACGCCGCGGCCTTCTGCGTATGGTTAGCCGTCGCCGTAAGCTGCTCGATTATCTCAAGGGCCGCAACCCAGATTCATATCGCTCGCTAATCGAAAAACTCGGTCTGCGTAAGTGATCAAAATCCATGGGGCAGTCTCCCCGTGAAGCAACCGTGGTCGTTGCGGCATATTTGCCGCACTGCCCACGGTTTTTCATTTGTAAGGAATAAATGTCATGTTCAATAAAGTGACCAAATCTTTTCAGTATGGCCAACACACTGTTGTCCTTGAAACCGGCGAAATAGCTCGTCAGTCTTCAGGTGCAGTGTTAGTTACTGTTGAAGATACCGTCGTACTCGCTACTGTTGTTGCAAAAAAAGATGCCAAATCAGGTCAGGATTTTTTCCCCCTGACAGTGGACTACATTGAAAAAACCTACGCTGCGGGCAAAATTCCCGGTGGTTTTTTCAAGCGCGAAGGCAAGCCTTCCGAAAAAGAAACACTGACCTCGCGCCTAATCGATCGCCCGCTGCGTCCTTTGTTTCCTGAGGGTTTCTACAACGAAGTGCAGGTCATCATTCACGTGTTGTCTTGCAACCCTGAAATCGATCCCGATATTCCTGCCATGATTGGTGCCTCTGCTGCACTGGCAATCTCAGGCATCCCGTTTAACGGCCCCATCGGTGCCGCGCGTGTCGGGTATATCGACGGCCAGTATCTGGTCAACCCAACTGCCTCGCAGCTCAAAACCTCGCAAATGGATTTGATCGTTGCTGGTACCGAAGTCGCCGTGCTGATGGTTGAATCTGAAGCCCAACAGCTTTCAGAAGAAATCATGCTCGGTGGTGTGGTGTTTGGTCATACCCAAATGCAAGTCGTCATTGGCGCCATTCACGAACTCGTGCGCGATGCAGGCAAGCCCGATTGGGATTGGAAGCCTGCAGCTAAAAATGAAGCGTTGATTGCGACCGTTACGGCTGCAGCACAAGGCCCCTTAAACGCTGCCTACCAAACTCGTCAAAAGCAAGAGCGCACCACTCAGTTGCGTCAGGTTTACTCTGATGTGCATGCCAAGCTTGCTGAAGAAGCAACTGCCCAAGGCACGCCCAAGCATGATGGCGTTGTGGTTGACAACATTTTGTTTGACCTTGAAGCTCGTATTGTGCGTAGCCAGATTCTGTCAGGCGAACCGCGCATCGATGGTCGCGACACACGCACTGTGCGCCCAATCAGCATCCGCATGGGCGTACTGCCACGTGTTCATGGCAGCGCCTTGTTTACTCGCGGTGAAACACAAGCATTGGTGATCGCAACGCTGGGTACCAAGCAAAACGAACAGGTGATCGATGCCCTGATGGGCGAGTACCGTGATCGTTTCTTGATGCACTACAACATGCCTCCGTTTGCCACTGGCGAAACCGGTCGCGTGGGTACACCCAAGCGTCGCGAGATTGGCCATGGCCGTCTGGCTAAGCGTTCGCTCGTGCCTTTGTTACCTAACGCTGCTGATTTTCAGTACACCATTCGTTTGGTGTCAGAAATCACCGAATCAAATGGTTCGTCGTCAATGGCGTCGGTCTGCGGTGGTTCACTGGCCATGCTAGATGCTGGCGTACCAGTTAAAGACTTGGTTGCTGGTGTGGCAATGGGTTTGATTCTTGATGCCGGTAAGTTTGCCGTGCTGACGGATATCTTGGGTGATGAAGATCACTTAGGCGATATGGATTTCAAAGTGGCTGGTACCGAACAGGGTATTACTGCTTTGCAAATGGATATCAAAATCCAAGGCATCACTAAAGAAATCATGCAGGTTGCGTTGGCGCAAGCCCGCGAAGGCCGGTTGCATATTCTGACCAAAATGCGCGAAGCCACACAAGGTGCGCGTACCGAATTGTCAGCGTTTGCACCACGCATGCTCACCATGAAGATCAATCCCGAAAAGATTCGTGATGTGATCGGTAAGGGCGGCGCGACCATTCGTGCGCTGACCGAGGAAACCGGTTGCCAGATCGATATTTCAGATGATGGCACCATTGTTGTGTCGAGTGCCGATCTTGATCGTGCTCACGAAGCGCAGCGCCGTATCTCTGAACTCACTGCAGAAGTTGAAGTGGGTCAGGTCTACGACGGTAGCGTCTTGCGTCTGTTAGATTTCGGCGCCATCGTTCAGGTCTTGCCTGGTCGTGATGGTTTGTTGCACATCTCTGAGATCGCCAACTATCGCATCGCTAACATCAACGACGTCCTGAAAGTTGGCCAACCTCTGCGCGTCAAAGTGATCGAGGCCGACGACAAGGGCCGTCTGCGTCTGTCAGTGAAAGCCATTGGTGGTATCGAGCAGCAAGTCGAAGGGGCTGCTCCTGCAGCAACTGAGGCTCCTGCTGCTGCCCCCGAAGCACCTGCAGCGCCACAGGCTCCTCAGGCCTAAGTGAGGCGGGCTTAAAGGGCTTGCAAAGACTCAAGTCCTCAAGTTCACTCCACCGCGTAGTTTCAAAACCCCCGCTCGCACCTTGGTGCTTGCGGGGGTTTTTCTTTGAGTCCCAAGGCTGGATCAAATCATCCACGTGAGCTATTTGCCACACTAAAGTCAATCAAAATATCGCCCAAACGCTTGCAATCTGTTGTGCAAGTACATTCTTTGACTGGCTTTTTTAGCCATAGAACGATCTCAATTGTCGAGTAGAGCATTATGGAACCGCACGAAATTTGTCGGTGATCGTAGCGTTAGATGAGATGGAACCCGACCTCATGGTCGTTACCGTTATCGTGCAAAAGAGGTAATTTCAATTGAAAAACTGGCTTCATTACACGCTTTGTGGCTTGGATAACGTTTGGTTGGCGAATGGGTACCAGACCAAAGATACTAAATATGGACGAGCGATTTCAGTGTTTGACACTGAGGGCCTGCATCATTTGCTGGCGATGGCGTTGATCAATAAAACAGGCCTGCTGAATGGAAAAGAATTTAGATTCTTGCGGGTACAGTTGGGGTTATCGCAGCAACGGTTAGGTGGTTTCTTGGGTGGTCTTTCAGAAAATGCAGTGAGCCTCTGGGAACGTAAAAATACCGTACCCGCCATTTATGACCACTGGCTTAGGCTAATGGTGATCGCCAAGTTTAGCGGTGACACTAAAGTGGCAGATGCCATCGAGCGTATCCATACGGTCGAAAAATTGATTCATCAAGATTATGTGGTGAAGGGCCTTGATGCACAGCGGCGTGTCGAGGTTGTTAAAGACTCTGAAAGCGCGTTAATGTCGGACTAGGTGCGGTGCAGCGTCACCGATTAAGGATTGCGAGTCGTCTGCATAAACCGTTCGTAGCACCCCGCAAGTCTAAATAAACGATCGCGTTTTAGCATTGCCACAACAGGCTCAGGCTGACGTCTGCCTGTTGAAAAAAGTTCTTCAACCGTCGCATCGATATGCTGCTGTAAAAGCGAAGACTGGCTAGACCACCACTGAGATAGCAAGCGATCGGGGTCGATCAAACCGAGTTGTTGTTTGCGTAGTTCAGAGCGACTAAAGTCTTTGAGGTTCCAGGTCAACACGCTAATCGGCTGTGCTACTTGTTTGGCAACGCCAGCGATACCCGCGGCAGCCACGTGCTTGTCTTTACGATCGGTGTGCCGAAGATCTGCTTCAAACTCGGTGACATCGCCCATATTTGAATGTGGAAATTGCTCTTGCATGAGTTGCCATTCATTTTTTAAGAGCTCAGGCTCAATCGGCCATAGACGTGCGGCGTTACGCTGCCATTCTTGCCCAATCTTGTCAGTCCAAAGCGGCATCAACAGGCCAGCATGAGCCAGATTAAGAAGCAGCGGCCGCAGCAACCCAGACATCAAAACACAGGCGTCTAGCACTAAGCCCGGTGCCTGTTGTGAAGTCGTTAACGCAGCGGCAGGCGCAGACGTATCTTGATTGACTGGCTGCACACTTGACGCGACGCACAGCCTGGCGCTCAGGTGAGCGTCGTCATTTAGGGTGTCAACGCTGATCGTAGGTGGTGGTGCGTGGGCTGGTGTCGAAGGCATCCCACTATTTTAAAGCCAGCAATGCAGCTCGCGCGATTGCAGTTGCATCCACACCAAAATATTCGCGCAAGGCAGCACGCGTGTCGCTGCGACCAAAACCGTCTGTGCCAAGTGTTAAGTAGCGGCGATCCGCGGGCAGGTAAGCGCGCACCGATTCTGGCAGGGCGTGCACATAATCAGTGGCTGCGATGATCGGGCCACGGCTTGAGCCGAGCTGTGTATAGATGAAAGGCACGCCCGTTGTGGCAGAGCCGGCTAGGCGGTCTTCTTGGCAAGCCAAGCCGTCACGTGCAAGTTCGCTCCAGCTCGTGACGCTATAGACGTAGGCCGTCACGCCTTGAACGGCGAGTTGCTGGGCTGCTTTGATCACTTCTGTCAGGATTGCACCTGACCCCAAAAGTGTGACCGTTGGGGACGGGGCGTTGCTCTTTGAATCGGCAGGAACTGAGCCGTTTACCTGTGCCTCAAATGTTTCAAACAAATAGCACCCACGTATGACCTGTTCGTGCACTGAAGCAGACAAGCTCGGTTGCGCGTAGTTTTCGTTCATCAGCGTGATGTAATAAAACACATCTCGCTGTTCAATCATCATGTCTTGAATGCCTTGATTGACGATCACGGCCATCTCGCCCGCAAAGGCAGGATCGTAGGCTTTGCAGTTAGGGATAGTGGCGGCATGAAGGTGACTTGAGCCATCTTGGTGTTGTAAGCCTTCACCTCCTAAGGTGGTGCGCCCAGAGGTGGCACCCAACAAGAAGCCGCGTGGACGTTGATCGGCTGCCGCCCAGATCTGGTCGCCTACACGTTGAAAGCCAAACATCGAGTAATAAATATAAAACGGCAGCATTGCCAAGCCGTGCACGCTGTAGCTGGTCGCGGCGGCTGTCCAGCTGGCAATCGCGCCAGCTTCTGAAATGCCCTCTTCGAGAATTTGACCGTCAAGCGCCTCGCGATAGCTCAACACTGAACCGATATCTTCAGGCGCGTAGCGCTGGCCCACACTTGAATAGATGCCAACTTGTTTGAACAAGTTAGCCATGCCAAAGGTACGAGCCTCGTCGGCCACGATTGGCACAATGCGCGGGCCCAGGGCAGAATCTTTGAGCAGATTACCCAGCATGCGCACAAAGGCCATGGTGGTACTCATCTCTTTGCCCTCGGCATTCAGTGCGAAGGCACTGTACTGTTCGATTGCGGGTACAGGCACGATTTCGCAAGCGGTGTCGCGCTTGGGCAAATAGCCACCTAAGGTTGCGCGATGGCTTTGTAAGTATTGCATCTCGGCGCTGTCGGGGGCTGGCTTATAAAAGGTTAGCGAGGTGGCTTCTTGATCAGACAGCGGTAAGTTGAAGCGGTTACGAAACTCAAGCAGGTCGGTATCGTCAAATTTCTTTTGGCTATGCGTGGTCATTTTGCCTTGGCCGGCGCTGCCCATTCCGTAGCCTTTTTTGGTGTGCGCCAAAATAACGGTGGGTTGGCCGATATGCTTTGCTGCTGAAGCGTATGCAGCATGAATCTTGACCAAGTCATGCCCGCCACGCTTCAGGCGATCAATCTGATCATCAGTCATGCCCTGCGCCAACTTCTCTAGCGCTTCGTTTTGCCCAAAAAACGTGTCGCGGTTAAAGCGACCATCTTTTGCCGCAAAGGTTTGCATTTGTCCGTCAACGGTATTGGCAAAGGCTCTAACCAATGCGCCTGACACATCGCGCGCAAAAAGGCCGTCCCAATCGCTGCCCCAAACGAGTTTGATGACGTTCCAGCCCGCACCGGTAAAGAGCTTTTCGAGCTCATCAATGATGCGCCCATTTCCGCGGACGGGGCCGTCGAGTCGTTGTAAATTGCAATTGACCACCCAGACAAGATTATCGAGGCCTTCACGAGCCGCTAGCGTTAAGGCACTCATTGATTCGGGCTCGTCCATCTCGCCGTCACCAAACACGCCCCAGACTTTGCGTGCCGAGCAATCAAGCAGGTTACGGTGGCTGAGGTAGCGCATAAAACGCGCGTGGTAGATTGAACTGATCGGCCCAATCCCCATTGAGCCTGTCGGAAACTGCCAAAAATCGGGCATGAGCCATGGATGTGGGTAGCTTGAGAGCCCCACCGCACCGTGTTCGGCTGCACGAATTTCTTGACGATAGTTGAGTAAATCTTGCTCGTTTAACCGGCCTTCAAGATAGGCGCGTGCATAGACGCCAGGTGCGCTATGAGGTTGAAAAAACACTAGGTCGCCGCGATGCTGACCGGGGCCCGTGCCTTGTCGCCCTGCAAAAAAGTGGTTAAAGCCCGTTTCAAATAAGTCGGCTGCGCTGGCATAACTGGCGATATGACCACCAAGTTCGCCATAGGCTTGGTTGGCACGTACCACCATAGCCAGCGCGTTCCAGCGCATGATCGACGCCAGACGCTCTTCAACGGCCAGGTCACCTGGAAACACCGGCTGTTGATCAACCGAGATCGTATTGACATAGGGTGTGCTCAACTCGGGTCGCCAGCCGATTTTTGCAGTGTGTGCGGTGCGCACCAGCTCGTCTAATAAAAAGCGGGCGCGCTCTGGACCCTGAGCAGCCAAGACGGCTAAAAGCGCTTCGCGCCACTCGCTGGTTTCTTGTGTGTCGGTGTCAGTCGTGGTGAGCAAGGCGTTCAGACGCGGATCGATTGAGGCGTTCATAGGTGCGTGAGGTTTTCGAATAGTTATTATTTAGCAATATAACTATTCTAGATAAAACGGAGCAGCATGGGGTGCTTTAGATACAGACTAAATCGATTATTTGAAGCATAAAAAACTGTAATATTGAGATATATAAAAATAAAAATCTGATAATTTTGATTTGTGAAGTTATGATTGTTTGACGACGCTTGGTTTGAGGACTGATGAAGTCAGGCTTGTTAGCAAAGGCAAGCTTCGATGAGCAGGGTGAGGCTAAATGGCTAAACTTAGGTTCGAATCTTGAGGCGGTGGCGGATGACTAAGTCAAAGTTTGCTTGATGAAATTAGACACAACTGATCTAAAGATATTGCAAGAGCTCCAACTCGACGGAGCACTCTCAAACATCGAGCTGGCTAAACGGGTGCACTTAAGCCCGTCGCCCTGCCTGGC
>Ga0209829_10002640_pt1 | contig 13508 bp, 14 predicted proteins | sample C_140205_EF_Meta_FD_187311 | JGI IMG/M metagenome (GOLD analysis project Ga0209829, IMG submission 187311) | Freshwater microbial communities from Lake Croche, Canada to study carbon cycling - C_140205_EF_MetaG (SPAdes) (version 2) | ecosystem: Environmental > Aquatic > Freshwater > Lake...
GCCTTTCTACTTTATAGTAGTAGCCGACGGACGCGCACCAAGAGATGGTAAATTCATCCAAAAAATTGGTACTTACAATCCTTTAACAGTTCCTGCGACGATTCAATTAGATCGTCAAAAAGCTTTAGAGTGGTTAAACAAAGGAGCTATCCCAACCGATACAGTCCACAACATTTTATCTTACAAAGGAGTACTTTATTTAAAGCACTTATTGCGTGGAGTTAAATTAGGATTGTTTGATGATGCAACAGCGATGACTAAGTTCCAAACTTGGTATGCCGAGCACGAAGCTAAAATAGCTAGCACCAACGACACACACAAAAAAGCACAAGCTGCTAAAAAAGTGTATGTACCTGTTGTGAAAAAAGTAGCTGAAGTAGTTGAAGCACCAGCAGAAGTAGAAGCTGCACCAGTAGCAGAAGCTCCTGAAGCACCTGCTGCAGAAGCCACTGAAACACCCGCTGAATAATTTTAATTAACATAGCTTTAAAACCCTGGTTTCCTTTTGGAAGCTGGGGTTTTTTAATGAGCATCCAGCTCTGCGATAAAAGATTTAAATTTGAAGATGAACGATTACGTACACATAGGTAAAATGGTTGCTGCACATGGGGTAGCGGGGCAGGTGATTTTAGAACATGCTTTAGGAAAACCTATTTCATTTAAAGGAATTACTACTTTGTTTATTGAAAAAAATACCTCCAGCTTTATTCCTTATTTTATTGTCACCGCTAGCGCTAAAACAGAAACGCTCACTCATTTGCAAATAGAAGGTATTAGTACAAGAGAAGCAACTGCCATGCTGATAGGAAAAAAAGTGTGGTTACCTCAGTCCGATTTTCAAAAATTAGTGAATAAAAATTCACCCTTGGCCCTTATGGGTTATACGGTACAGGAAAAAGGCAAAAGCCTTGGCATTATTCAAGAAGTCATTGAGCAACCGCATCAATTATTGGTCACCATACTTTATCAAGGCCAAGAAGCCTATATTCCTTTACATGAAGAAAGTTTAAAGGGGGTGGATCATGCTAAAAAAACAGTTTCCGTGGAACTTCCTGATGGTTTATTAGACTTATATAGTTCCGAATCTCCTGCTGAATAAGCGTATTTTAAGAAGGGTAAAATAGAGAGGTAAAAAAATTAATCAAAAGTCTACTAATTTAGTAGAAAATATATATCTTTGTGCTATTAATATAAAAAACACAAGAATATGAGTTTAAGATTAGGCGATATCGCACCAGATTTTAAAGCCAAAACAAGTATTGGCGACATTAGTTTTCATGAATATTTAGGGGATAGTTGGGGAATATTATTCTCACATCCTGCCGATTTTACACCTGTTTGTACCACCGAATTAGGTCGTACGGCAGCTTTGCAAGAAGAATTTGCTAAGCGCAATGTAAAAGTGTTGGCCCTAAGTGTTGATGGAGTGGACAGCCATAAAAAATGGATTGATGACATTAATGAAACACAACATGTAACTGTTGGTTTCCCTATCATTGCAGATGAAGACAAGTCCATTGCCAATGCCTATGATATGATTCATCCAAATGCATCTGAAACTTTTACCGTTCGTTCCTTGTTTATTATTGGCCCAGATAAAAAAGTAAAATTAACCATCACATATCCTGCTTCTACGGGAAGAAATTTTGTGGAGGTGTTAAGAGTGATTGATTCCTTACAACTTACTGCTAATTACAGCGTGGCTACACCAGCTAATTGGAAAGAAGGGGAAGACGTAATTGTAGTACCTGCAGTAAAAACGGAAGACGCTTTAGTTAAATTTCCTAAAGGATTAAATATTGTAAAACCTTATTTACGCTATACCCCACAGCCTAATAAATAGGCATCAAAGACTTAGGCAGTGAACGATTCTGTTAACAGTGTGTCACTGAGCATCGAGTCACTGCCCAACCAACTAAAACCTCCCCTGTAAAGGCGGAGGTTTTTTTGTATATTTATTTTCTAAATAAATATTGTATGCGTTCATTTCTAATCACCATGTTATTAGCTAGCTGCTTTTTAAAAGCAGAAGCTCAAAAAACTTATTTGTATTGTGGCCAATTGATCGATGTGGAGCACTTACAAATATTAAAAGAGAAAACAATTGTAGTAGAGGGGAATAAAATTATAGATGTATTGGATGGCTATGCTAAGGCGGGCGCCAATGACAAAACCATTGATTTAAAAACAAGTACCGTCATGCCTGGTTTAATGGACATGCATGTGCACATTGAAAGTGAAACCAGTCCAAGTCATTACTTGGATGAGTTTACTTTAAATACGGCAGACTATGCATTGGCAGCGGTGCCCATAGCAAAAACAACTTTGATGGCAGGCTTTACATCGGTTCGTGATTTAGGGGGTTCTGGTGCAAACATTTCTTTAAGAAAAGCCATACAAAAAGGATACGTAGTGGGTCCAAGACTATATACTGCAGGAAAAGCAATTGCTACTACAGGTGGTCATGCCGATCCTACCAGTGGATATAGAGAAGATTTAATGGGTGATCCAGGTCCTAAAGAAGGAGTAATTAATGGAGTGGATGATGCGTATAAAGCAGTGAGACAAAGATATAAGGAAGGAAGTGATGTTATTAAAATTACGGCAAGTGGTGGAGTATTAAGTATGTCTGCTAATGGACAAAACTCACAATTTACAGATGAAGAAATAAAAGCCATTGTAGCTGCTGCAAAAGATTATGGATTAAAAGTGGCAGCACATTGTCATGGAGCAGAAGCTATGAAGCGTGCTATTAAAGCAGGTGTTAATTCAATTGAACATGGAACTTTAATGGATGAGGAAGTGTATCCATTAATGAAAAAATATGGCACTTATTTAGTAGCGACTATGATTGCAGGCAGATCCTCAATGGATTCAGCAAAAATACCTGGTTATTTTCCACCAATGGTGGCCAAGAAAGCGTTAGAGATTGGACCAAAAAGTCAAAGCAATTTTGCGAGAGCTTATAAGGAAGGCGTAAAAATTGCATTTGGTACTGATGCAGGAGTATTCAAACATGGAAAAAATTGGCTTGAATTTAAATATATGGAAGAAGCAGGGATGCCTGTTATTGAAGCCATTCAATCAGCCACTTGGAATGCTGCAGACTTAATGGGTAATCGATCTATACTTGGAAGTATTGAAAAAGATAAATTAGCAGATATCATTGCAGTGCCTGGTGACCCTACTAAAAATGTGGAGTTGATGGGACAAGTAAATTTTGTAATGAAAGATGGAATTGTGTATAAGGCTAAATAAAATTTATTTAGCTATTCCATTTATCCAACTGCTTCAAGCAAGCCGTTAAATCTTTTGGCAAGGGAGCTTCTAATCGGAGCTCCTTTTCTTTGTAAGTAAAAACCAATGTATGTGCATGCAATGCTTGTCTCGCCATTAAAGGTCTTTCTTCCTCTTCTTCTTTACTCAATTTAAAATTCTTCTTTTTGATAGAAGATAATAATAATTTTTCTCCATCTCCATACACATCATCTGCTACAATGGGATGTCCTATTTGTTTGGCGTGCAGCCTAATTTGATGGGTGCGTCCTGTATGAATTTGAAAACTCATCCAGGCATATTGTTTATAGTATTTTAAAACATTATAGGTGGTGAGTGCTGCCTTACCCTTAGCGTTAATGACCATGGTTCCTTTTTTTACAGGGTGTTCCATGATGGGATTGTCAATGCTGCCTTCTTCGGCAGGCCTTCCTTTTACTAAGCCTAGGTATTTTTTTTCAATGGTCCTGCCTTCAAACAATTCGCTTAACAACTGATGGGCTGCTGCATTTTTTGCAAAGAGAATTAAACCACTGGTATATTGGTCTAGACGATGTACGGTAAAAATTTCACCATACTTTTCTTGCAACATGGATTTTAGGGATACTTCTTTTCCAAAACGGTCGGGAATACTAAATAAACCAGCGGGCTTGTTTAAGACAATGATGTCTTCGTCTTCAAATAAAATACTTAACATGCTCAATTAATTGGAAGACTTTCGGGTGAAAGATTTGTTCATGAATTTTAATAACCTCACTTCTTTCTCTGCTAAGAAACGCCATTTACCGCGGTCTACATTTTTCTTGGTTAAATTAGCAAACATAACTCTATCCAAATGTCTTACATCATAACCTAAATGTTCAAAGATGCGGCGTACAATTCTATTTCGACCACTATGAATTTCAATGCCAATTACATTTTTAGAGGTATTGGATAAATAGCTTACTGCATCTGCTGCAATAAAACCATCTTCTAAATCTACACCTGCTGCAATGGATTCCATATCGGCTTTAGTAACCGGTTTGTCCAAAGTAACTTCGTATATTTTTTTTATTTCGTAGGAAGGATGGGTTAACTTTTGTGCTAAGTCACCATCGTTGGTTAAAATTAAAACCCCAGTGGTGTTTCTATCCAATCGACCTACTGGAAACATTCTTTGGGTTGTGGCATTTTTAATAATGTCCAATACTGTTTTTCTTCCTTCCGGATCTGAAGCAGTACAGATATAATCTTTGGGCTTGTTTAATAAAATATAAACCGGGGTTACTTGTAATTGTAAAACTTTTCCTTTTAACCTTACTACGTCTTTGTATTGTACTTTATAACCAGGCTCTAATACGATATCTCCATTCACGGCTACATGCCCAGCTTTTACCAATTCGGCAGCCTCTCGACGTCCCGATATACCTGCGTGTGCAATGTATTTATTCAAAGGCATTTGTTCAAAAGGAGCTTCGGTGGAAGCCGTTACTTTTCCAATAGAGGCGGTTCTTTTTACATCGGCACGGTCCATAGATGCAGGCGTTCTTTTATTGCTTGGGCTAGGCTTTGCATTAAAAGAAGGTTTTAATTCTCCATATTTTGGAGCAGCATTTTTATGGGAGAAAGTAGGTGCGGTTTTATTGGAAGGAATTCTTCTTTTATTATTGCCCAAGGGTTCCACTGCAATGCCTCGTTCTTTATCTTTTTTTCTTTGGCGCATGGCTTCCCCTGCAGCCCTCATTTCTATTTTGGCTTTTTTCTTTTCTTGTCTGTATTCTTCTTTAACAGCACTCCCTTTTTTCTTATTCGAAAACTTATCAAAGTTGTCTGATCTTTTGTTGTTCATTAAAAGCAGTATTAAAAATTATCCTTGTTGGCTAATTGACCACAAGCAGCATCAATGTCCTTTCCTCTACTTCTTCTTATTCTAACATTCACTCTGTTTTTTTGTAAAATTTCTACAAAACGCTCAAAGCCATCTTCGTCTGGTTTGTCAAAAGGGAAAACATCTACTGGGTTGTATTCAATGACATTAATTAAATCGGCAGGTACTTGTCGGTAGATTTTGGTAAGCTCTTCGGCATCTTTTTCTGAGTCATTAAAATCTTTAAATAAAATGTATTCAAAAGTTACTTCGCTACCAGTTTTTTTATAAAAATAATTTAATGCTTCAATCAATGACTTTATATTATTGCTCTCATTGATGGGCATGATTTCGTTGCGCTTCTTGTCATTGGCTGCATGAAGGGATAAGGCCAATTTAAATTTAACATTATCATCCCCTAATTGTCTGATCTGTTTTACAATACCAGCGGTGGAAACTGTAATACGCTTGGCACTCATGCCTAAGCCATCAGGAGAAGTAATTTTTTCAATGGCTTTTAACACATTGTGATAATTCATCAATGGCTCACCCATACCCATAAAAACAATATTGCTTAAATGCTTATCATAAGTGGCTTCGCTTTGTTGTAGAATGTAAACTACTTGATCGTAGATTTCGTCGAATGTTAAATTTCTTTTTCGAGTCATGGTACCAGTTGCGCAAAATTTACAACTTAAGCTACAACCTATTTGAGAAGAAACACATGCTGTTTTACGAAGCGCTGTTGGAATAAGCACTCCTTCGATCATATGATCGTCAAAAGTCTTGAAACGCGTTTTTAAAGTTCCATCATCACTTAATTGTGTAGTGCTAATGGTCAATGCAGGCAACTGATAATGATCTTCTAATTGCTGACGCAAGTCCTTACTTAAGTTGGTCATTTCGTCAAAGCTATGTGCATGTTTTTGCCATAACCATTCAACGATTTGTTTTACTCGAAAGGGCTTTTCTCCTATTTTGCCTATAAAGCGTTCAATATCAGCCACTTCGACTTGTCTAATATTCTCTCTTTTCTTCTCCATAATGCAAAGATACTTGATCGGATTTGGATACTTTTATTTCTTTTTTTTCGACCATTTCGCCCTTTGTTTAATTGTTTTCTTAAATTTTTAATTTGAGTTGCAATTTTTAATCGAATCGAGATCTTTTTACTTAATTTCGAATCGCACTTTTCTGTGTCAAAAATATAAAAATAGATAACTATGAAAAAAATTGTCCTAATGGCTTCGATTATGATGGGAGTTATGTTTTCGGTTCATGCGCAATCCAGCGTTTTAAAAGATTATTTTGGAAAATATACTTTTCCAGAAGGAAGTCCTGTTACCGAAGTGAGTATTACTGCAGAAGATACAGTACTAACCATCAATTCTGCGATGGGTTCTACTGCTTTAGATAAAAAAGGAATTGATACTTTTTACTTAGCTGCTTATGATGCACCAGTTGTTTTCAAAAGAGATGCCAACAATGCAGTAGTTTCTATTTCTATCACAGTTCAAGGAATGGAATTGGTAGGTAAAAAAGCAGCAGCGGTTACCGCATACAAAAAGGAAGATTTTTATAGCGAACTTTGGGCGAGTAAGTGTAAATAAATTTAGAATTTATAATTCACCAACTCGGCAAATGGAATCGTAGTTTGAATGCCCGTGTTGATATTTTTTAAATTGCATTCTTTCTTTCCCAATTCCTCTGTTCCGATGATAATTACATTGGGAATTCCTTTTTTCTCAGCATATTTAAATTGCTTGTCGAACTTACTCTTTTCGGGGTAAATTTCACAAGCAATTTTTTTATTTCTAAGCAAGGTCATTTGTTCATAAGCCGCTCGCGCTTCCTCTTCTCCTAAATTAAAAAATAAAACCTGTGTAGTTTGTTCAATAGAAGGAGGGAATAAGTTTTTTTCTTCCATCACATCGTATATACGGTCTACGCCAAAACTAATACCCACACCAGGAATATTGGGTACGCCAAATAAGCTGGTTAAATCGTTGTAACGCCCACCACCACCAATGCTTCCCATATCGGTATTCAATGCTTTTACCTCAAAAATAAGTCCAGTATAATAGTTAAGTCCTCTGGCCAAAGCAAAATCGGCTACCAGTTGTTTACTCCTCCCAGAGGTCTGATGGTATTGTAGTACATAATTTAATTCTTCAATTCCTTTTAATACACTTGCATTATCGCCTAATAAGTTTTTTAGTTGAGCAATTTTTTCTTCATTGCTTCCTGTAATATTTAAATATTGTTGAATTATTTTTTGTTGTGTATCAGAGAATCCTTTTGACTTTAATTCCTCTTGTACTTTTTCCCATCCAATTTTATCTAGCTTATCAATAGCTATGGTTAAGTCTATTAATTTTTCTTCTCCTCCGCAAAATTGAGCCAACCCTAATAAAATTTTTCGATTGTTCATTTTCACTTCCACGGGTAATTTCAAATGCTCAAATGCTTTTAGATAGACCGACATTAAATCTACTTCGTTTAATAAACTATCACTGCCTACTACATCTGCATCGCATTGATAAAATTCTCTATATCTTCCTTTTTGAGGCCGATCGGCGCGCCATACAGGTTGAATTTGATATCTTTTAAAAGGGAACGTAAGTGAGCCATGGTTCATGGCAACATACCTTGCAAAAGGAATGGTTAAATCATATCTTAATGCTCTTTCGGTAAGTTCAGTACTGCTTTTGCCCGCAAACAATTTTTCAACCCCCTCTAATGTTTGTTGTTTTTTTTGTGGCAGCTCTAAGCCGTTGTTCAAAATTTTAAAAATCAGTTTGTCTCCTTCCTCTCCATACTTGCCCATCAAGGTTTCTAGGTTTTCCATGGCAGGTGTTTCCAATGCTTGAAACCCATATAATTCAAAAACCGATTTTATGGTTTGGAATATATATTGTCGTTTTTGCACTGTGGCTGCATTAAAATCTCTGGTGCCTTGTGGCAGAGAAGGTTTGCTCATGCGTAGAAATTTATAAGTAAAGATAAATTTTTTAAATTCATCGGCTATTAATTGTTTAAATTGCCCCTTTAAATTAGCATTTTATGGAAAATGGACCAAGAGAAAAATCGGAGCGTTCGTATCGAATTTTTAGAAGCATCTATGACATTACCATGGCTTTATTAATACTAGGTTGCGGTGTGTTGATGCTGGGGGCTAAATGGTTTAAATTAGAGGCCTTATTGAATGCAGGCGCCGATTTTAGAAATATTTTTGGGGCATTATGTTTATTGTATGGAGGCTTTCGATTATACCGAGGCATCCAACAAACTTATTAGTGCAAAATTGCTTTCAGAATTATCATTAAATTAATTGTATGCGTTTCATTGTTGCCCTCGTTTTTACTACCCTTTTATTCCATTCATGTAAAGAAAATGAACCCAAAAAGGCTTTAGAATCTACTTCGGAAGGGACTATTTCAATTACAGTGGAAGAGAGTTTCAAATCTTTTATAGATCAGGAATTAAAAGTATTTGCATCCAGTTATCCTAAAGCAAGAATTAATGTTCAATACAAATCTGAAATCGATTGCTTTAAAGATTTTGCAGAAGACAGTACTAGAATGATCTTTGTTACAAGAGGGCTGGACAAAAGAGAACAAGCACATTATAAAGATCAATTAGGCTATGCGCCTACTTTTGGTGTACTAGCCTACAATGCTATTGCAGTGGTGGTGCACCAAAATGCCAAGGATAGTATTTTTACTTTACAAGATTTGCGCGATCGACTTATTGGTAAAAATCCACAACAGGTGGTTATGGATGGAAGTCACTTAACGGGGATTGTTAGATTTTTAAAAGATAGTTTGGTGAAAGCAGATAAATTAGGAAAAAATGTAATGGCTGCGAATGGAAGTAAGGAAGTGATGGAGTATTTAAAAAATAATCCAAATGCCATTGGTTTTGTAGGAATGAATTGGATTGGAGACCCCTATGATCCAAGTCAAGCATCCAACAGACTACAACTAAAAATGGCTAAAGTGGAGTGTACTTTGTGTGCCGAAAAGGGACTATTTGCATCGCCTTCTCAAGCTACCATTAGCTTGGGTCAGTATTCTTTGTCTTTACCTATTTATTATATTTTAAAGGAAAATGCGCCCGGTTTAGGATCCGGACTACTTAATTTCATGAGTTTGGAGCGAGGACAGCTTATTTTTAGAAGGGCTTTTTTAGTGCCGGCTAAAATGGGATTTCAGAAACGAAATGGGTTAATGAACTAGGGGCAGCTAAAAACTAACAGTTTAATGTTGATTTAATAAAAAATTAATGGGTTTCTAGCGAAAAAATTAATATTTTTAGTCCTTTCAAATAATCCTATTTTATTTGAGAAAAAGGGGTCTGAAAAATGACAATACCCCAAAGGAGCTGAAATTGTAAATTATTTTTGTATCAATATAAATAAGCAAGTGATGAGAAAATTGGTTTTAATGTTTATCGGAGTTGTATTTGTAGCTGCAGGATTGTTTGCTCAAACGCCAGTATCCCCTTTGGCAGAGGGCGTAAAATTATTGAATTACGAGAAAAATAAATCTGCGCTTACCTTCTTCAAAGAGGCACTGGATAAAAATCCTACCGATGGGGAAACTATTTTTTGGTATGGTCAAGCATTGCTAGCACAAAATTATAATGGTATTCCAACGGCCGAATTTATTAAAAAGGCAAAAGAAGTATATCAAACTGCTCTTCAGGCCAAAGGCAATGACCCATGGTTATTAATAGGCATGTCTCATATTCAATCTTTAGAAGGAGCTGATAACAATGCAGTAAAGCAAAATTTGGAAGTGGCTATTACCACTACTTTAAATACAAAAGGAAAGTTTAAAGGAAAACCCAATCAAGATATCATTAATGCCATAGGGTATGTGTATGCCGAACTCCCTATCAACATTGGTGATCATCGCTATGCCATTGATAAATTAAAGGAGACTTCTACCGCCTATGATGTGGTGCTACCTAGTTTGTATATTAATTTAGGAATCAATTATTTAAAATTAGGAGGAGAATTTGGCGGGGATGCAGTAACCGCATTTCAAAATGCAATTAGCAAAGATCCAAAAAATGCCTATGCTTATTATAGAATTGGTAAAATTTATCAAACACAAAGCAATAAAGAATCTTTAGATGAAAATTATAAAAAAGCAATTGAAGCCGATCCAGGTGTTGCTCCTGTTTATTTTTCATTGTATACTTATTATGCCGATGTTAGCACGAGCATGGCGAAGTCCAATTTGGATTTATTCTTAACCTATGCCGATAAGGATCCTATTTTTGAATATTTTAGTGCAGATTATTTATATCGCTCTGGTCAGTTTGATCAGTCTTTAGCAAAAGCTAAAGCCATGGAGGCAGCGGGCAATTTAACCATATTCCCAACCCTCGCGGTATTATTGGCTAAAAACTATGACCATAATGGAGATTCTGTACTAGCCAAATCTTATATAGAACCCTATATCAATAATACGTCTGCCGATAAACTTGTAAATACAGATTACGAAGTAGCTATTAAAATATTATCTCGCTTTAGTGGTAATCAACCTGCTTTGGCAGCTATTTTAGACAAAGCTATTGCCGCGGATACCAGTAAGGTTAATAAATTAAAGTTTTATAAAATGGGTGCTGACATGTTTGAAAAAGCAACCCTATATGCAGACGCTTTAAAATGGTATAACAATTTAATTACATTGAAGGGGTCAAAAGCGGAATTTGATTACTACAAGCTGGCTAGTTTAGCATTAAATGCTAAGAATGGCCCTGTGACTATGGAAGTAGCTAAGCAATACATTGCTGCATTTCCTGAAAAAGCACAAGGCTATAATTTTAATACCAAAGGGGCCGCCTTAATTGATACGGCCAACAACCAAGGTATTTTATTTGAAGCCGTTAATTTTCAAAACCAATTTTTATTAAAGGATAGCGTCAAAAACAAGCAAGCATTAGTCAATAATTATTACAGCTTAATTGGCTACTATAATGAAACAAAAGCCTATGACAATGCGGTTGTAATGTGTGATAAGGTACTTGAAATGGTACCCAATGACCCTACTACTTTACAAGCCAAGGCTCAATTTGTGAAAAACGCCGAAATTTTGAAGAAAATGCAAGCGGGTAAGGGGGCAAAAGCAGCAGCTGCTGATACTACGGCGCCCAAGAAAAACTAGCTTTTCTAAGGCATTTCTACCCAGTTAGAACTGTTCATAAATAATTTAAAAAAACTCCCTATTTATAGGGAGTTTTTTACTTTAGGTGCCATCCTTTGCGTATTTTTGCGGCACCTAAACCAAACGTATGAATTTGCTGCAGTTTTTGATTTCTGTCAACGAAACAAACAGCGCTAATAATTACTTACCTATAGCCCTACAATTGCTATTTGCAGGTGGCTTTGTGTCACTGATGTTGTTGGTCTCTAATTTCTTAGGACCCAAGCGAAAAACCAGCGATAAACTAGAAAATTTTGCCAGTGGTATTGAGACGCATGGAGATGCCAGATCACCTATGGCCATTAAATATTTCTTAGTAGCAATTTTGTTTGTGTTATTTGATGTAGAGGTAATTTTCTTTTATCCTTATGCAGTGAATTTTAAAAGTTTAGGTTGGGCTGGTTTTTTTGAAGTGGTATTATTTGTTGCTTTTTTTTTGGTGGGTTTTATTTACATCATCAAAAAAGGAGCATTGCAGTGGGAAGATTAATTATAAAAAATTAAAGTAGCAATATGCGTCCTGTTCGTTTTAATTTAAATCCAAAAGAAGCTGAAATTTCAGATGCCATTTCTATGGGCAAGGCGCCCGATGGGGTTCCTGGTGATGGTTTTTTTGCAACACAATTAAGCTCGGTCGTAGGACTTGCCAGAAAAAATTCTTTATGGCCTTTGCCATTTGCTACTTCTTGTTGTGGTATTGAATTTATGGCTACCATGGCATCTCATTATGATTTATCAAGATTTGGTTCGGAGCGTGTTGGTTTTTCGCCACGCCAATGTGATTTATTAATGGTGATGGGAACCATTGCAAAAAAAATGGCACCCGTTTTAAGACAAGTGTATTTACAAATGGCTGAACCACGCTGGGTAATTGCAGTGGGTGCTTGCGCATCAAGTGGCGGCATATTTGATACGTATAGTGTATTGCAAGGCATTGATCAAGTAATACCTGTGGATGTATATGTACCTGGTTGTCCTCCTCGTCCAGAAGCCATCATTGATGGTTTTATGAAAATTCAAGACTTAGTGGGACAAGAAAGTATTCGTAGACGTAATAGCGATCAATACAAAGATTTACTAAATAGCTACGGCATCCAATAAAAATTTTTTGAAGCAACATGGCATTAACCAACGAGACGATACAAAATAAATTAATAGAAAAATTTGGTGATCAAGTTTTAAATTTTTCGACTGCGTCTGGTATTTTATCTTTCGAATCTCTTAAAGAATTGAATTTAAAAGTGCTTCAGTATTTATATGAAGAACCCATTTTAGGCTTCACTTTCTTAACGGATTTATGTGGGGTTAATTATCCGGATAATACAGGGGCAGAATTAGTAGTAGTGTATCATTTGCATAATTTTTCAGAAAACATTCGTTTGCGTTTTTCGGTAAGCACTCCAATCGATGAAACTGCTGTATTCACTGCTAGTAAATTATTTGAAAGTGCCAATTGGATGGAGCGTGAAACCTATGATTTTTTTGGAATTAATTTTATAGGGCATCCGAATCTGAAACGTATTTTGAATGTGGACGAAATGGATTATTTCCCATTAAGGAAACAATATCCATTAGAAGATCAAACGAGAATAGACAAGGATGATGAAATGTTTGGAAGAGGATAAATAAAAAATAAAAAAGAAGGCGTAATTAATAATGGAACATCAAAGTCATATCACTTTACCTAAAGGGTCAATCGAAAAAACAACGACCACTTTGAATATTGGGCCCACCCATCCTGCCACGCATGGGGTGTTTCAAAATATTATGGAAGTGGATGGAGAGCGCGTGGTATCGACTGAGCAAACGGTGGGCTATATTCACCGCGCTTTTGAAAAGTTAGCAGAGCGACGCCCATTGTATCAAATAACACCAATTACCGATCGCTTAAATTATTGCAGCAGTCCAATTAACAATATGGGTTGGCATATTACTTGCGAACGTTTTTTAAATTTAACACTCCCTAAGCGTGTAGATTATTTACGCGTAATTATAATGGAGTTGGCGCGTATATCAGATCATTTAATTTGTAATTCAATTGTAGGGGTGGATACAGGAGCGTATACTGGTTTTTTATACGTAATGCAATACCGCGAATTAATCTATGAAATATATGAAGAAGTATGTGGGTCCCGTCTTACTACTAATATTGGCCGCATTGGTGGCTTTGA
>Ga0209829_10002641_pt1 | contig 13506 bp, 11 predicted proteins | sample C_140205_EF_Meta_FD_187311 | JGI IMG/M metagenome (GOLD analysis project Ga0209829, IMG submission 187311) | Freshwater microbial communities from Lake Croche, Canada to study carbon cycling - C_140205_EF_MetaG (SPAdes) (version 2) | ecosystem: Environmental > Aquatic > Freshwater > Lake...
TGCAGTCGCCCAGAAATCCGTGTAGAGCACCTCCAGTTTCCCCTCGCGGTGAAGCACCCGCGGAATCGCATAGTGCTCACGAGCACCGATTTGGGCGCATATCCACTTCATGGAATAGGAATAGTCGAGAGTCGAAAGACGAGCGGTGATGTTTTTTTCTGAGGCTTCCTTTTAGATATTCACAGAGTCCTATGAAGCAACCCTTCTACAAGAGCCTTGGATCGTAGTTGAGTCGATAGCTCAGCTCTTTGGAGCGCTCACCGATCTTTCTTGCGGGATTTCCCGCTATGATCGAAAACGGCTCGACATCCTTGGTCACCACTGCGCCTGCTCCCACCACAGCACCCTCCCCGATCGTTATTCCGGGAAGGATAATTGCTCGGTAGCCGATCCAGACACGATTTCCGATCACCACATCCCCTCCCCGATCAGCAAAGTCAGATGACTGGGGATCGTGACCGAGGGTCAGGATGGATGCCTCGGGCCCGATCGACACATCAGAACCCGTGCGGATATGGAATTTCCGTCCGTCAAGGAGACATCCGAAGTTGATCACATTGCGCTTCCCCAGATGAACCTTGCGGCCGTTTAGGAATCGGCAGCCCATCTGCACCCCTGTTCCATTTCCAAGATTTCCAAGCCACACTTTGAGATAAATCTTTCGCAAGGCTCGTATAGAAACCCACCCGAAAAAAGAGTTATAGCCTAAGGCCAGTAATCCTCCGGCCAAAAGTCGAAGGTTCATGCGTCAGATTTTAATTGAGAAATCCGCATCAGCCCCGCAACGCACGAAGGACTGCCTCCAGGGCTCTTTCTGGTGTGATTTCCTTGATGCAATTGCGACCCGTCACACACTTGGCATCATAGAAACAGTCGCATGCCGTCGGGGGGCCAACAATTTCACCACGACCGTAGAGCTCAAACTCATGCTTGTTGAAAATATTGTTAAAGAGTACAAGTGGCGTCTTCGCCGCGATAGCGAGATGCATTGCTTGAGTCACGCTAGTCACCAATGCCCCACAGCGGTGGATCATTGCATAAAAGATATCCAGTGATTGCACGCCCGGCCAGAGGCATCCGGTGGCCGAAGCCAATCGATTGTTGAGCTCCACCTCCTCGGGTCCGCCCAGAATGACCGGCTTCAACCCCTTTTCTTTCAGAAGATCAATTAATTTGATCCAATTCTCCTCAGGCCATATCCGGGTGGGCCATCTCCATCCTGCTCCGGTGTTTAATCCAACCCATCCATCTCCAGTCAGAATTTCTTTTGCCTTTTCGAGCGATTTTTCAGCGGGGGATCGAAGCCAGTACTCCTCGCCATGATAGGGAAGTCCGACGATGTCAAAAATCTCCTGAACGTAATTAAGCGTGTTCGACTTGCTGTAGGGGTTGTCGATTCCCGTTGAAAATTTATGCCAAGCGCGTTCGTCCACGGGATAAGGCACCCCGTTCACCAGCGTGTATCCAGCCCTTTCTTTTGACTTCACTTGGAAGGCGGCGGCACATGCCTCGATATCTTTGTCGAGGTTCCAGCAGAAGTCCCACTCCTCGGCACCTAGTCTTGTCAGGGTTGCCGCATCGAACTTCACAGCCTCGCACGCTTCCTTGGGAAGAAGCTCCGGATGGTGTGTCACCCAGAGGATTTTTGTTCCGGTCACCAGCGGATCCAGAGCGCGAAGCAGTGGTGTCGTCCGGAGCACATCTCCTGCAGCCCCAAGCTTGATGATCACACCGCGGCGCTTGACCGGAATCACCTCATCGCAGGTGCAGTTCTTTCCCGAAATGCGATGCGGTTGGCACGGCAGATCTCCGCGATAGTGCAGACAATCAGTCCGTAGGTTAACCATGAGTTGCCGTGCAGTATCAGGAGGGGTCGATGTCTTCATTTATAGTGGGGGTTACTTGCTTATGACTCGTACGAGGCAAGGAATCAAGGGTATGTAGAATCGCTCGGGCATTGGCCTCCCATGAGGCAGCGGCCTCATACTCATCCCAGCGGGGAACCGGCGTATTGTTGATTAGCTCCTTCATTCCCCAGATGAGGGGATCCAATTCATCGGGAGGAATCGAAATTCCCAATGAAAACGCTTTCACAGATTCGATCAGGGGGCTGGGGGCAGCGGAGGCCAGAACCGGCTTGAGTGCCTTGGCGGCGATGTTCAGAACTCCACTTTGTGAGTGGAAATTTGCTGAATAGGTCAGGAGAACGAAATCGGTCCCCTCGAAATATCCCCCCAAGGCTTCATCGGAAACAAATCCCTCAAAGAAGCGGCACCGATCCGCAACGCCCAACTGAGAGGCAAGAGCCTTGTACTCCTGATACGTTCTGTCCTTAGAGGATGCCACCGACCCCGCAATGACAAGGAATGCCTCCGTAACTTCAGCCAGTGCCCGGATCGCCAAATCCAGATTCTTGCCATCACGCACATAGCCGAAAGCAAGAAAGACCTTCTGCCCCACCTTCACACCCCATTCGCGTCTAATCTCATCACGGCTCTTTGCTGAGGGCCTGATATCGTAAACCCCGACGGGCACTTCCATGGTTCGGACACGGGTGGGCACTGGCGATGGCTCGGGTAACTTGTCGTGGATAAGCACGAAATCAATCGGCTGATAGGCCAGCCAGACGGAGAGTTTATGCCACCACTTGGGACCGATTGCATAACTGCGGACCGGATCATGGAGATTTGCGGCGTATCGGAATCCACAGATCCGGGAGAGTATGATATGGGGGTCGACCCACAGGGGTGCGAGATACTCCACATAGGAATCCAGCAGGATCAGATCAGGGCGGAGTTTGATGATCTGCCATGCCAGCAAATAACGGCTCCAAATGATGCGCCATGCCATTCGGAGCTTCTTTCCAATTCCTGCTGGGCCCTCTACAGTGCCATGTAGGCAGGGAATCTTCTCAAATGAGGTTTTTCGTCCATCTAGAAAGGAAGGGGGCGTCAAACAAACCACCTTGGCTCCCGCTTTCTCCAAAGCCCTGGCCTGATAGTAGGTATGCTCAGCAATTCCCCCGCTGGCAGAGGGGGAAAAGATCAGGATTTTTGGAATTTCTTTCAATTATTATTTGAAATATATAATATATGATATTTCATTAGATTCTCAAGCTATTTTAAATTTTTATCTATGTTTGTAATCATAGATTGATACTAGTTTCTCGATAAAAAAAGTTGTTTTGCTGTTATTATTGGAAACGCGAAAATATACTTCCATCTATATAATAAAATATTCCACCAAAATGTTGAAATGTAAATATGCCATGACTCCATAAACATGGATTTTTTTAAACATGCAATGGAAACGGCCCTAAAAACACGCCCCAACATTTCCAATCGTTCCTTTCTTCGCGCCCCCCCCCCAGAATACACGCCCTTTGTTTCTTGACTGATCAGAAGTTTACAACCTATGTAAGAATTGAGAATATTTCCAGTCATACTTTCTGGGGTACGAAAATATCCGAGCGTTACAGGATTAAGCACTTTTACAAATCCTGACGCAGTTCCCAATCTCAGAATAAGATCCCAATCCTCTGCGTTAATAAATCTAACATCAAATCTACCTACTTCATCAAAGTAACATCTACGAATGACAGCCATTCCAGCTCCTACTAGATAACCAGTTTTACTAGCATCAAGATAACTAGAAAAATATTCGGATTCGATAGGAAGCTGTTCCTTTGAAGAACATATATCATCTTTTAGTATTTCATCGACTTTGGCAGAAAGAATTGTAGGTTTTTGATATTTTTTTATGAGGGATGCAAAAGTTTCTAATGTCCATGGATACCAAACATCATCACTGTCTAAAAATGCAACATACTCACCAAGTGCACGGGCGGACCCGTAATTTCTAGCTGCTCCAGGCCCAGCATTTTCTTTTCTGAATAAGCGAATGTTTTTAAATAATGAATTCAAATACTCAAAAGTTCCATCCGTAGAACCATCATCAACTACAATTAGCTCATAATCCGTAAATTTTTGAGACAATACGGATTCGATTGTTCGTATAACTGATTCACGACGGTTATAGACCGGTATAATTACGGAAAAAAGAGGCATTTTTTATACTTTTATAATGTGTTGTATTCTTTTTGATTCAGATATCAATTTTTTTTGATGTAATATGATTTAAGTTTGACGAACCATGAAGGTTTCATTAAATAGCTCAATATTACAGCAACATCGCGCTTTTTCAATGCTGATAGAAACTCAGGACTATACTCTCTTAGGTTTTTAGTGCAGGAAAGAATAAGTTTTGGTGATCTTACTTTAAGAGATTCTGATATTAGATTCAGATACAGATTAAAAAGACTTCTTCTATGAGCATATTCCAAATTCATATTCTTTTGTTTTAACATTTCAATGTTTGCTTGGATAGAACAATTAACATTTTCAATGTAACTAGTTGTATCAGATAGATTGTGCCTGCGGTTTGTGGTGGATGTTCTGTAAAAGACACCAAGATGTGGACTATAAACAGGTTTAGTTTCGAGAAGAATCTTGAACCAAAAAACATGATCTTCGACTGATAATTGATCGAAAGATTCATTCCACCAGACATTATCCCCCAAAACAGTTCTCTTTACCCAAGCGGAATGGACAACCCAGGGAGTAAATGCAATGGCTGATCCATGTCTGCAGTCAGGAGAATCACAGCGAGCAGGATTTAATATTATAGCATCTTCACCAAGCAGTTCCTTTCCCTCCTTCCAATCGCAAGTCACAAGCTGACAGCCGGGATTTTTATTAATAGTTTGTATTTGATTTTCAAAGTGACCATCAAGCAGCAAATCATCGGCATCGAGGAACTGAATCCATTCCCCACTTGATTGTGAAAGACCCATATTACGCGCGGAACTGGGACCACGTTTATTAGATTCAATCAATCGTATTCTAGGGTCAGAGAACTTCCTAACAACATCTACCCCATCATCTGTGGAACCATTCTCTACCACAATCATTTCCCAATCGTCGAAAGACTGAGCCAAGACAGAATCAATTGTCTCTTTAATGTAATTTTCTTTGTTATGTAAAGGGACTATAATGGTGACTTTAGGATTCATAAACGCACTAGTATTGCTTATTTAATACATTCAATATAAGCATCAACAAAGCGAGATGCAACTTTACTCCATAGAAATGATTCTGAAACTCGGTAACAGTTATTTCCTAAGTCATTCATCATTTTTGAATTATCGAGGAGATCTAAGAGCCCATTTGCAAGTTCGCCACTACCAAGATCAACGGACTGTGTATTACGATTTTGATGTCCAAGTAAAAGACCAGCTTTGCCGTGCTCCAATAGCTCCTGAAGAACTGGGAGCGCACGTGCAACCACCGGTTTTCTGTATCGGCCAGCCTCCATGTAAACCAATCCGAATGACTCACCTTCAGAGGGTACACAAAGACAACTACACGCGGCAAGGGCATCATGCTTTTCTTGTTCTGAAACAAATTCCAAATCCAACATATCTTTAATAATGTTCATCTTATTTTCATTCAACGCAGGCGGTCCTATGGCCACTAACGAGACATTAGGTCTCTCTTTTTTGAGAATCTGAAAAGCCTCGCGGATAAGTGTATAACCCTTATCGACATTTTTTCGACCAAGATAGAGAATGATCTCCCCTTTTAACGCATACTTTGCACGGAAGCGCACTTCATTGCCATCAGAGCGATCTTGAATGCCATTACCAACAACATTGATCGGCATGGTGTAACCCTTACTTAGAAAATAATCTTTCTCATATTTAGTGTGAACTAGCAAACGATCCGCCAACCGAAATGATCGATGATCAATTGGATCATCCCCAGCTTGATAAGGATGGCACGTTGGTTGTACCAAATAAGGTGTTTTCAGCTTTTTTGCCACATCAGATGCGGCAAATGGTATCAATGCAATCGCCTGACCTACATGATGAATAACGTCAAACCCAGAAAATGCATCGTAGAATGCTTTTCTTGCTTGCATCCGATACAGCCACAATCCGAAAGTGGAAAGGCCTCTGCGATGAATGCACTTGGAAAGAATCCACTGAACAGGTCTGCAGAATCGGGAGTACCTTAAAGGGCGTACTTTGACCCCGTTGACCAGAACATCTCCAGCTGGCTCGTTAAAATATAAATAGTCGAGATACTTAGGAACTTTTGAATAAGCTCTAGTAACTAAGATAACTTCATGACCTAGTTTTTCCAACTCTTTGCACAACATTTCAGCGTGTGCTTGAAGGCCACCGGTACCCGGCTTGAACATCCAAATGCTAATCGCAATCCTAAGTTTTTTATTCGACATATCAATATTGATACTTTAACGCATCCCTATAGAATTGATGCCTCATGTAACTGACATAATGCCTTGATATGTAATTCTCTTGTGTAGGATTTCTATATTTATAACAAAATGCATCATCAAACTCAACTAGACATAGTTTGGAAGGAAGAAAGCCGCCGCTTCTGATCTGTGATAGAATACCGAATATCGTCTGTTCATTAAAGCGGTTTTTTAGATCATTTGATGCTTCAATTAAGAGTTCTGTAAGCAAAAGATCAGTAGACATATCGTAGTTCGTGATAATACACCCAGAATTAGCAGATGGACTATTTAATAAACAAGGTGCGTATTTTTTGGCTAGAGTCTTATTAATACTGCAACCTAATTCAGTTGTAACGGCAATTTTAAAATCAGTGAAACAATTAACTAATGTCGGAATTGGGTCTGCAAACCATAGTATGTCAGAGTCAGTAAAGAAGAGTGGTCCTTTCTGCGAAAGGGCAATAACTCCGGCAAGTTTAATTCCAAGAGGGTGCGCTTTAATCAAAGGTTCTACTAAAACACGAATCTTCGGAGAGATAAATGAAATGATATCCGATGGCATTATGACTTCAACTTCTGATGGCCAAAAAGATAATATATCTCTGATTTCAGATGATATGAGAGACCCGTCACTAATGACGATAATTTTTGGCATCAGTGAGGCATTGCGCAAAAATGAGTACAATGTCTCCCGCATAAGATAAATCTGATTAAATCCGGCCATCGTAACCAATTGGAAGGGTGCATGAGGCTTTATTGGAAGAAGTGGGATTTCTCTGCGTTTTATTCTCCATTCAGCTATCAAGCCCAGACGCTGGGAAAGTGTGAGACCATGCCTCGGATTTAATGCGGCATAGGGAAACCTAATCTTACAATTATTTTTAACCCTCTCCATCGGTCTTTAATTGTTTCTTAATTTCTGGAATTAATAGTCTTGTTCTTTTAATGGCATATAAGTCTGTTAAATGATAATGAGTATCAAAGAAGCACTCGGGATCCATCATGGCTGCTTTTAGACTACCTATTACTTGTATCTTATTTTTTATATAAAAAACTGTAATGATTTTTTCCAAATGTTCAATTCTTTGTTGTGAATAGGCATCATCCTTTCTGAGATTTGGAAAAGATGCAAGTAATGTAATATTATTGATTTTTGCCCATTTAGCAAATTCCGCAATAGAGTAAAAACCCTTCGGATAATCCGATAAACCTGAAATAAACGCCTGTGATGGAGGCATTGATTCCCATCCTTTAGGGCGATTTTGCGCCTTGTTAATTATGGTGTCACCATATTGATTCAGACCAATACCTGGATGCTCTTCAAAGCAAGTTGAATTAAACCACGCCCTGAGTCCGCTTAGGATACTTTCAGGTGAAACAGAAAATGCAAGTTCGATTTGATGCTTCAGAGGTAGTCGCTTTACATAATCAGGATCGGTTGAGGCTACAAACCTCGTGAATTTCTCATCTATCCAATTCACCCCATACCCGGGCCAATCCAGTATCTCATATTCAGGACAAAGCAACACAGTATCCCCAGGTTTAAGAGTTTTCTTTGCATTCCATAACATGTACTCAATACCAAGATTGCCCCAAAAACCGAAGTTGTAGCAGTTTATACCCAAATACGATGATATTTCCTTAGCGCTAAGTCCATATGCAACAGAGGAACCTCCTATAAGTAAAAGTTTTGGAGATTTGATTGATCCGCCTTGATCGAGTTTGTACTTAACCAAAGCCCCCCACTCCGATGTTCCCCTAACTGGAGAACCTAACGTCAAGTAGAATAAAAGAAAATAAAAAAAAGATGCAAGGATAACCCCTGAGAGGATACCAAAAAAGAATTTAAAATAGGAATTCATGATTTTAAAAGTTAAAGTAGAGGAATGGACTGGACTGTGCGGCTATAAAATTCCGTATAATCAATAACAGCGGCATGCCCATAACTAATCCGTATCCAAAACTAAACTTAATCTGTTTTCTAGAATGGTTTAGCACATTCTCCAATGTCGGTTTTTTATCTGCAAGCAATTCTTGTGTATTGGGGAAGAACCACGCAATTACAAGAAGACATAGAATACCATGAAGGGTCCAATTGTACGAAAGTCCTGGTATTCTTTGTACGCTTGGCACAACCGATGCCCCAAGCATTTGAAATAGTCTTCCCAAACCCAAGTTTGCCTCCGCAATGTCAACTGGAATAGTAAATCCATTCACTAGAGTCATACTTTTAAAAATCGAATATGCTTGGTTGAAATTGCTTGATCGAAACAGAACCCATCCATATAGCACAGATAAAAACGTTATTGACACGCAGATTGCCTTGTAAATTAATGAACTATTCATGAAATTAAAAGTCGTACGGATTTTACCCAATGCGTTGTGGGCTATAATGAGAAGTCCATGGACACTTCCCCAAGCAATAAAAGTCCATCCGGCTCCATGCCACAATCCGCTTGAGAGAAAGACGATCATCACATTCAGGCCTTGTCGAAAAGGCCCTAATCGATTGCCGCCTAGTGGAAAGTAGAGATACTCTCGCAGGAAACGAGTCAATGTGATATGCCACCTTTTCCAGAATTCGGCAATGGATTCAGCCTTGTAAGGAGAATTAAAATTACATGGAAATCTAATCGAAAACATACGAGCCAAACCAATTGCCATGTCTGAGTAACCTGAAAAATCAAAGTAGATTTGGAGGGTATAAGCAATGGCTCCAACCCACGAGTCAAGAAAAGTTAAGTTGACGCCCTGTAAAGCAGCACCAAACACAGGATCGGCGATACCAGCCATCGGATCTGCTAAAAGAATTTTTTTATACAACCCAATGAGAAAAATGGAAACCCCGGTTGTAAAGTCATCAATTGATAACTTATTAATTAGAGGCGAATATTGAGGAATTATTTCCCAATGCCGTACAATGGGCCCAGCAATGAGGTGTGGGAAGAAAACAACAAAAAGGCAATAATCAATAAGGTTGTAATGCCTTTCTTTATCTCTATAAACATCTACCAAGTATGCGATTTGAGTGAATGTAAAAAATGAAATCGCCAGTGGAAGTATCAGGTTTAAAAAGCTAATTTCTGAATTTACAATTTGATTCAGCGTACTAATAAAAAAGTCTGCATACTTAAAGTAACCCAACAAAGACAGGTTTGTTATTATTCCAAGCACCAAAATAAGATGCGATTTTTTTGTAGCGTGATGGCGATATATTAAATCTGATGTTATGTAGTTAATTACGATCGAAAACGTTATTAAAGGAAGATATTCAACCTTCCAATAAGCATAAAAACACAAAGAGGCAATAATCAGCCATACTTTTCTCCACACCGGATAACGAGCCGGAATAGAATCAAAGCCAAGAATGGCTATCGGAAGAAAAATACAGATGAAATGCCAAGAACTAAATATCACTTTGGTTATTTAATTATGGATGAATATAGCTCTTTGTAGAGCGATGCATTCCGTTGGTACGAGAATCTCTCATTAACCCATCCGGCAGCCATTTCGCACCACTCTGCACGCATCGTCGGATTGTCGAGAAGATGCACAATTGCTTGCGATAGTGCCACGGAGTCCCCTCTCCCGACGAGTTCTCCATTCAGTCCATTTTGAACAATATCAACGATGCCACCGACTTTAAATCCTGCTACGACAGTGCCACAGGCAACAGCCTCAAGTGCTGTCTGACCAAAAGCTTCCTCCATCGAGGGAATGATGAAGACATCAGCAGCCTTATAAATCAGAGCCTGGAGTTCGTCACTGTCGACCCGGCCGAAATGTATGTGCCTGTAATGCGGGCCTGCCCTGAAGTGCCCAGATCCCATCGTGAGTAGTCGCAGTTTGCGTTCCTTAGGAATTACTGACAGAGCTTCTGACAAATACCTGCCTCCCTTGTGCACTAAGTTGATATTATTTGCTGCAAAACAAAGAACTTCCTCTTCTGCCCCGATCCCGAGTGCCATCCTGGCTTCCTCTCTTCTCGAAGGCGAATAACTTCTTTGATCAACACATAAGTGGATGACCTCAATCCGGCAGTCACTAGTCAGGTAACTAATCCTCGCGTTTTCACCTGTCCAATTACTATTGGCTACTAGTGCAAATCGTCCGAAGTTACGCGTCGAATATGCTTTTTTAAGCAGATTGGAAATTTCCCAGGAAAAGTCGTGATGGGAGTCCGATATCAAAATTGGGCATTTTCCACACCTCTCCGTAAAGCGTCTGCACGTACCTGGATAATCGCACCCTCCCGTAAGGGGACTAAGATCGTGGATAGTCAGTACCACCGGTTTATCGGGTGGGAGATTGTGAAATAACGAGGGAATGTCCACAAAATGCTCCGTCTTGTGGATATTGAGGACATCTGCCTCCTCGATCTCGGGAACAACAGATCTAAGAAGGTCTGAGCGTGGATCAGTCAAACCGCCTTTTCCTATTGATTTGGCTGCTTTCTCACGGCGATTGATCAGGGCACGTCTAACTGTTCTGTCAAATCTGTACCCAATACTTCTTTTTCCATAATAAGCAGCGACGGCGGGATCATCCGAATGCTTGTACCTCACCAGCATGCGGGAATCTATTCCCTCGCTAACCAACGCTTCATGCTGGCGGTAGGCCGCACGTGCCGCGCCTCCTAAATTATCATGAGTAGCTAGATGAAGTACTTTCATTGTTAGAGATTAAATCTGAATTATCTTATCACATCTCTCCAATGTGCTCAGACGATGCGCTATCGTGATGATTGTCAAGGTACCCTGAAGTCTGTGTATAGTATCCATCACTGCAAGTTCGGTATGGTTATCCAATGCACTGGTGGCCTCATCGAGAATGAGAATCTGCGGCTTGTGGTAAAGCGCCCGAGCCAACCCGATACGCTGGCGCTGGCCTCCTGATAGACGAACTCCGCGCTCACCTACCTGGGCCTGAAATCCGTTTGGCAAAGTCTCAATAAAATCGAGGATCTGAGCTCCCTCGGCGGCTTGTCTCAGTACGTTTAAATCAACATCCGCAGGTGGAATACCAAATGCAATGTTCGCTGATATCGTATCATCAATTAAATAGATATCCTGAGGAACATAGCCGATCATACGCCGCCATGCTGAAATGTTGACTGTTGTGAGTTTTTCTCCATCGATAAAGATACAACCTCCTTGAGGTTGATGTAGACCGAGAATTAAATCGACAAGAGTCGACTTCCCGGAACCCGACGGACCGGCAATTCCGATGGAGTCATTTTTTTCGATTGTTAGGGAAAAGTCCCTAAGGGTCGGCTTATCGGATTGATTGTATCTGAAAGTCAGATTCTCAAGCCGGATTTCGCGTTCAAAGTTAGGAAGGGAAAGTGATTCAGTCTCTTCCGAGATTAATTCGGTCTCTTTTTCAAATTGAATAATTTCCTCTTCCAACTGTGTTAGAGTGTAGTTGTTAGTCGAAACAGTAACCAATTGCGCATAAAGTAGTTGGAGCGTGGGAAGGAGGCGATACGCCGCAAGCGCCATAACAGACAGATTGGGCAAGATGTCCGAAAAGGGGCGCCCTTGGTGAGCGAGGAAAATAACGATTGATACCAGTCCACCTAGGGCAATTGGCTCAATCAAATAGCGTGGGCCATTGCTATAAATTGGGATTTTTCTCTGAGCGAGACCGATAGAGAATGAATGATCAAGAGCATTCTTCATGAAAAAACGGCTTCTGTCGTGAACCGTGATCGTCTTGATTCCGTGAAGTAATTGGTTGGTGTTCTTCCAAAATCCCACATTGTGCTTTTGAAATGCTTCACCAATCAATTTTGTTTTAGGGCTCAACCATAAGAACACCGCAAGATAAAAACCTCCCAGCAAAACAATAGCTCCAATGGCTACGCACGGCTGAACTAGAAAGACAGTACCGACAAGGAGGATCACCATAACAATGCGGGTGATGATCTCCCCAATAGGAAGAAGAACATTCTGTATGAATGACATAACATCTTGCATTCTTTGCGTCAACTCTGCTGAGTTTCTTGCTAGAAAATACTCATATGGTCGGCTAGTATAAGAACGAAAAAGTCTTTGGCGAAGCCAATGACAGAAGCCGTATGCATAGCGAATCCTAATGACCTCGCTGGCGATGCTTCCGATGCTGGCCACTAACAGCATTAAAATCGAGAAGCATCCGGCGACAACCAACAGATGGTTGTTGTCCATCGGGGGCAGAAGACTCAAGAAAGCGGTGCCAAGCTTGGAATTTCTAAGACGCTCTGGATCAGCCGCTAGAGCAAAGAAAGGGAAGATAGAAGTGACTCCGATAAGCTGCAGTAGGCCGTTGAAGAGGATCAGCCCAAGTACCGCAAAGAGCTTCATCCGCCCGTAGGTAAGGGCGAGGCGGTAACAGCGGGTGAGGAGTTTGAAGAAGGAGGAGAGCATGGGGAAAAGGGTGAAACTTGAAAGCTGAAACCTGAGTCTGAAGGGCTGTTAGGGCGATGGGGGACAGAAGTCAGCAATCAGAGGTCGAGTTTCGAGAGTCACGGCTACGCAGCAACTGCCGGGCCAAAAGATCCTGAGATGAGAAGCTTTTGGGTCATTGTTATTGATTGAATGATAGACTTCTTTCCATGGCTTTCCGGACTCTGTCGGTATTTCTCTCAAATAACCACCAAATCGCTATCGAGTAGAGGAGGACTCCTCCCAAGGTGATAGCGAACCAGCTTCCTGAGGTCGGTCCTGGAGTCATCTGGCTTCCCTTGAAGTAACCGAAGAACAGAAATGCAAGAACAGGAAAGTGAACGAGATACAAGGTGTAGGAGATCTCGGATGCACCTGCTGAAAGCATTCCATAAAAGTAACTTGCAGACCCTCTGGTAGCAAGTCCCGCAACGAGGGCAGCACATCCGATCCCAAGCCGAGCCCGGTCACAAGGTAGAATCCCTTGGTAATCACTCCGGGAGAGACTACCTGGGGAAACGGAACAAAGAGAAACGCCCGCAGATGCTCCACGACGACAAGGAGCGCAGCCAATCCACGTAGGCAGTCAAGATGAACGAGGCGGGAGTTCAAGAAAGGCTGAAGGAAGAAGGCTAAAGGCTAAAAAAGTCGAAGGTCGAAGGTCGAGCGACGAGCTTTATTCGAGAGGAGGAATTGGCAGGAGAGGAAGTTCCTGCTCAGCCCTGCGCCAGTCATCTCGGAGTTCGGCTAATCGGAGGAC